>ERZ887849.2928-NODE-2928-length-13454-cov-16.460109_pt1 | contig 13454 bp, 13 predicted proteins | sample MGYA00521267_ERZ887849 | MGnify/ENA primary metagenome ERZ887849 (study PRJEB32303, sample SAMEA104408601) | aquatic metagenome | biome: Brackish water; feature: Pelagic; material: water | place: Baltic Sea | collected 2014-06-06T16:11:00 | depth 2,863 m ... | reverse complement strand
ATAATTAAAATAATAAAGGGGAAAAAAATGTCCGATTCAACATTTATAGTAGCTACAATGCCAGGAGATGGAATTGGGAAAGATATAATTAAATCTGCAACCTCTATTGTTGACCTCTCATCTGAAATTGTTGGAGGGTATAAATGTAATTGGCAAATGATTAAAGCAGGAGCTGAATATTTTGCATTAAATGGTATTGACGTTGAGCCAGGAGGAGAAGATAAAGCTGATAAGGCTGATAGTATTTTTCTAGGTGCCATTGGACTACCAACAATAAGGCATAAAGACGGAACTGAAATCTGCCCTCACCTCAGGTTTAGAGAGATATTTGGTCTTTATGCAGGAGTAAGACCAGTAAAAGCTTACCCAAACATTACAAATAGACTTAGTAACAATCTTGCAAGTAAAATTGATTTAGTAATTTTAAGAGAATCTACTGAAGGTTTATTCTATACTGCGGCTGTTCATAACAGATGCCCTGTAGACAATGATGATGAAGTTCAAGACATAATGCGTATAACAAGAAAAACTACAGAGAAATTGCATGATTTTGCATTTAAATTAGCTAGACAAAGAAAAGCTAAAGGCAAAATAGGAAAAGTAACTTGTGTTGATAAAGCTAACGTCTTTCGTTCTCAAGCCTTTTTTAGAAAAATTTTTGATGAAAGAAAAGTAAACTTTAATGATATAAATTCTGACCATTGCTATGTAGATGCCATGGCGTTAAACCTTATAAGAAATCCATGGGAATACGATATTTTAGTTATGGAAAATATGTTTGGAGACATACTATCTGATCTTGGAGGAGGATTAGTCGGCGGGATGGGAATGGCTTCATGCGCAGAAATTGGAGATAATCATGGCTTATTCCAACCTGCACATGGAAGTGCCCCAGATATAATGGGTCAAGACAAAGCTAATCCATTAGCAACTATATTAAGCGCAGCTTTAATGTTAGATTATCTTTCAGAAAAGAATAAATGCCCGTCTGCAGCCAAAGGTGCAAAATTAATAGAAACAGCTATTGAAGTTGGATTCGAACAAAATAAAATCCGTCCTATGGAATTTGGCGGTGATATGGGAACGGAAGCTGTAAGCAAAGAATTAATGTTACTTTTAAAAGATAAATCAGTTCAAAATAAAGTTCTATAAAATTAAGGAGATAATATATAATTATGTTTGTTATAACTGTAAAATTTACGACACATGAAAAAGATACCGAAAAATTTAAAGCTAGAATTATTCAACAGGCAAGAGATTCTCTGGAATTAGAAAAAGAATGCCATGTATTTGATGTATGTCATGATCCTAATAATAATAATGTAGTTTTTTTATATGAAATTTATACTGATAAATCTGCCTTTGATATTCATTTGAATAGCAAACATTATCTTTCCTTCAATGCAGAAGTTACCCCTTGGGTTTCTGAAAAATTAGTTTCTCAACTTCATAAACAAAAGATTTAATAATGATATTAGGAATTATAGGAGATGATTTTACAGGATCATCTGATATTGCAAATAATCTCAAAAAGTCTGGGATGCAAGTTTCCATGTATGCAGGAGTACCTGCATTATCACCTAACGAAGCAAAAGAACAATCTACAGAAGCAGCAGTTATCGCTTTAAAAACAAGAACAGTACCAATCAAAATTGCTATTAATGAGAGCTTAAAAGCGTTAAAATGGCTTAAGGATGCTGGATGCAAACAGTTTATATTTAAATATTGTTCAACTTTCGACTCTACAAAAGAGGGTAATATTGGCCCTGTTATAGACGCTATAATGAAAGAGTTAAATACAGACTTTACTATAGCTTGCCCATCATTTCCTGATGCTGGAAGAACAGTTTATTATGGACATATGTTTGTTAACGGAAAACCTCTTAATGAATCTGGCATGGAAACTCACCCTCTTACCCCAATGACAGATCACAATTTAGTCAGATGGTTAAATTATCAAACCGTTAATAAAGTTGGACTTATAGACTTTAAAACCATTTCTAATGGTTCAGAAACTATTAAACAAAAAATAACTTCGTTAAAACAAGAAGGTTATAAATACGCTATTGTTGATACAGTGACAAATGATGACTTTGATATCATATGTAATGGAATAAAAGATTTACCATTCTTAACTGGAGGCTCAGGAATTGCGCTAGGCCTTCCAAAAATATATAAAAGCAAAGGATTATTATCTGCTAGTGATTTTAATCTTCCCCAAAATAATAGTAGCTGTGTAATTTTGTCTGGCTCATGTTCTAATGCAACAATAGAACAAATTGATATTTATAAAGAAAACAATCCATCTTTTTATATTTCTCCAGATGAAGCTATGAATAACAGTAATTTAATCGAAGAAGTTTTCTTATGGATTAAAAAAAACGAAACCTTATCTCCTTTAATTTACTCATCTTCTGATCATAAGAATGTAGTAGAAAAACAAAAACAATATGGATTAGAAATTTTAGCTAATAAAATAGAACATTTTTTTGAAATATTATCTAACAAACTAGTTAAAGATAATTTTGGAAAATTTATTTCTGCAGGTGGAGAAACATCTGGATCTATAATAAAAGGCCTAGGCGTTGAAGAATTAAAGATAGGCAAAGAAATTTCTCCAGGAGTCCCTGCCTTATGGTCTCCAAGCTCTGAAGGAGGGAAACCAATTTCTATAACTCTTAAGTCTGGCAATTTTGGACAAAAAGATTTTTTTTCTAGAGCCTTAATTGCTTTATCAAATTAGTAAAAATACATTTATATTTTTGAAAACTTTTTAAGAGCTTCTATAAATGTCAAACCCTTTTCCATTTCAATCATTGCCTGCTTATCATCTGCTGAAAATTTTTCAGCCGCCAATGTTATCTGCTCAGCTTTTTCAGCAGGCAAACACAAAACCCCAGTTCCATCAGCAACTATAATATCACCCTTTCTTACTCTAACTCCTGCACATACAATTGGTTCATTGATAGACAAAACTTTAATTCTAGTTTTTCCTGGAGTTGGAACCATATGTTTAGAAAAAGAAGGAAATGAGAATTCTACTATTTCTTCTCTATCACGAATTCCTCCATCAACAACAAGGCCTCCAATTCCTTTCAGCTTTGCTGAATATGAAGCCATTCCACCCCAAGTTGAAACTGGAGCTCCATTATTAGAGACAACGATGACATCACCAGGATTTGCAGCATCAATCATATGCCCAACTTTAAAATCATCTGAAGAAAAGCTTCCAAAGGGTCCCGTTATCTCCTGAACTGTAACGGCTCTTCCTACAACACACATTCCTAAACCTGCAGGATGAAGGTTATTCATTATTCCATTAAAACCAATGTCATCCAATGCATTAGCTAGAGTTGGAGTAGCTATTGCCCTTAATCTTTCTAAAATGTTATCTTCAACAAATGTCATTATAATTTCCTCTAAAATATTTTTTAAACTTTATGTTATGAATTACAATCTTACAATATAGAATAATAATTAATTTAGATTTTATATTGACGTTTATTATTTATAATTTAACTTGTGAATAAATATTTAATTTTATAAATGAAGAAACAAAACATAATGTCTAAGTATAATTTTCCGTCTATTATAGAAACAAATGAACTTTCTAATCTTAGATTAGAAGTTAGAAATTTTATAACCAAATCAATAAATGATGGAGATTTTTCTCCAACAGCTGATGCTTGGGTTTTCTCAGCGAGCCCTGATTTTAGTAAAAAAATTGGAACAATGGGTTGGTTAGGAATGTCATTTCCTAGAAAATATGGTGGCCATGAGAGAACGGCTCTTGAGAGATATATTGTAACAGAAGAGCTTTTAGCTTCCGGCGCTCCAGTAGCAGCTCATTGGATTGCAGACCGACAAAGTGGCAGCCAAATATTAAGGTTTGGAACAGAAGAACAAAAAAATTTAATAATACCTAAAATAACATCTGGAGAATGTTTTTTTGCAATCGGAATGAGTGAGCCCGATTCAGGTTCAGATTTAGCATCTGTGAAAACAAAAGCAACGAAAACTAATGATGGATGGAAACTTGAAGGAAGAAAGATTTGGTCTACTGGCGCTCATATTGCTCATTATATGATAGTTTTAGCGCGAACAAGTCCTGCTTCTAAAGAAAACAGACATGAAGGATTGTCTCAATTTCTTGTTGATTTATCACTTCCTAATATCAAAATAAAAGGTATTGAAGATATGACCGGCCAAAGGCATTTCAATGAAACCTTATTTGATAATGTAATCCTCTCTAAAGAATCCTTGCTTGGTGAAGAAGGCAAAGGATGGTCTCAAGTGGTTGGAGAACTGGCTCTTGAACGATCCGGCCCAGAGAGATTTTTATCTCACTTCACTTTACTAGAAAAATTTATTGGTGAGTTTCGCATTTCATTGCTAAAATCTGGTTCAAGCTTAGTAGGAAAACTTATAGCAGAGTTACAAACTTTAAGAAGAATGAGTTTTTCAGTTGCTTCAATGTTACAAAATGGAAATTCACCTGAAACACAAGCTGCATTTGTAAAAGAACTAGGTAATAGATTTGAAAAAATGATGATTGAATCATTACGAGAAATATCAAATATTATTCCACTTTATGAATGGCCAACTTCATTACAAAACTTATTTGAAGATGCAACTTTAAGAATTCCATCAAATTCATTAAGAGGTGGTACAACTGAAATAATGAAAGGCATAATAGCCAGACAATTAGGTCTAAGATGAATAACGAATTAGATATTATTTCAGAAACGACAACAAAAATTTTTAGCAAACACATAACACATGAATTGCGACAAAATATTAATGATAATAACACATCTTTAATTAATCTTTGGAAAGATATTGAAGAACAAGGTTTAACTAAAATTATTGTCAAAGAACAATTTGAAGGATCTAACTTACCTTTTAATTCTATACTTCCTGTTATTCAAATATCAACTATGATGGGTGTTCCTGTTCCTTTTACAGAGACCATTATATGTAACTATTTATTTTCAGAATTAAATATATCTCCGCCTAATGGAATGATTACATTTGCTGTTGAAACAAAAAATATTAAAATTTTAAATAATAAAGTATCTGGTAATTTATTATCTATTCCATATCTAAATTTAACTGATCAAGTTATTTTTATTACAGATATTGATAAAGAAAAGCATTTAGTTTTTATTAAAAATAAAAATGGGAAAATGGAAGCCACAAAAAACTTTCTATCCGAACCCAGATATAATTTAACCATTCAAGATTGTGAAATCTTAACCATAAAAAAACTAAATAATAACATTAATTTCAATCATCTTGGAGCAATTATAAGATCAGCACAAATGGTTGGAGCCATGGAGAAAATAATTAATTTATCTATAGATTATTGTTCACAAAGAATTCAATTTGGTAGATCTTTATCTAAATTCCAAGCTATTCAACATCAAATTGCTGAAATGGCAGTTGAGTTAGCTGCCTCAACCGCAGCTCTAGCATCATTAAATAATTTTAATGAATTAACGCCAAAACTTGAAGATATAGCTATTTTAAAAATAAGAACGGGAATAGCTGCAGGAAAATTAATTGCTATTTCTCATCAAGTTCATGGAGCAATGGGATTTACTAAAGAATATGAACTATCGTATTTTACCAAAAATTTAAATAGCTGGAGAAATGATTTTGGCAGTGAGGCATGCTGGCAAGAACTCCTAGGAAAAAGTTTTCTTGAAAAGAGTAATTTAAATTTATGGGAATATTTAACTAATAAATCTATTTAAATTATATCGAAAGGTAGAAAATGTCTAAATCTATTATATATGAACAAGATCATCGTGTTGTAACAATCACTCTTAATAGACCTGACACAAGAAACGCTCTATCGGGAGATCTTATAGATGGTTTAATTGATGCTTTAGAAAAAGCTAATAGAGATAAAAATGTTGGCTGCGTTATATTAACTGGTGCGGGGAAAAGTTTTTCCTCTGGAGGCAACCTTCAAGAAATAAAAAATATGACTACCAAAGACAATATGTCACAAAGCCAATTAGAAGATTGGTATAGGTTTGGCATACAAAAAATACCTTTAACTATGAATGCTATAGATGTGCCAATTGTAGCTGCAGTTAATGGCCATGCAATAGGTGCAGGAAATGATTTATGTACAATGTGTGATATTCGTATTGCAGGAGAAGATGCCAAATTTTCAGAAAGTTTTTTAAGAATTGGTATTATTCCTGGTGACGGAGGTTCATGGTTTCTTCCGAAAATAATTGGCCTTTCAAGAGCTGCAGAAATGATATTAACATGCGATGTTCTAGACGCTGAAAAAGCATTAAATTGGGGACTTGTTTCAAAAGTTGTTAAAAATGAAGAACTAATTATTCAGGCTAAAGAAATCGCAAATAAAATTGCATCTAACCCTCCTGAAGCTACAAGAAGGGCAAAAAGATTATTAAGAATATCTCAAAATGTCTCATTAGATAAGGCATTAGAAATGGCCGCTAGCCAACAAAGCATTCTCCAAATGATGGATGATCATCGCGAGGCACTAGATGCTCTTATAGAAAAAAGAAAGCCTAAATACACTAACTCTTAATTAACAATTAATAACTTTCAATAAACTGTTTTGGAAAAATATAATCAACTATTTCACCATTCTTAAAACCATTTGAATTAAAAATAGTTTCTGGATATTTAATGATAACAGTTCCACAAGTTACTAAATTAGAAGGTAGTTTTTTATGATTTTTTTCTGAAATACTGTAAATTAAATTGTTTAATAATGGGTTATGACCAATTACAACCACATTTTTATAACCTTTACATTTTTTATCTAAAGACTGGATTATTTCAATAAGTGAACCTTCATATAATTTTTTTTCAAATATAGTGATTTTAGTTAAATAATTATTTTTATAATATACAGAAAATATTTTTTTATGTGTAAGTGTTACTCGTATTGCAGGTGAAACTATAAATAAGTCTGGAATAATGATTTTATTTTTTAAATTCTCTGAAATAATTTTGCATGATAGAACACCTCTTTTATTTAACTTTCTATTAAAATCAGGTTCATTCCCACTCCAATCAGATTTAGCATGACGCATAATTATTAAATTTGACATACTTTATTTCAACGAATTTGCTCTAAAATAGAAACATAATTAGCCACAGAAGCTCCACCCATATTAAATATACCTGCTAGATTAGCATCTTTAATTTGCATGTCACCGGCTTCACCAGTCAATTGCATAGCTGCCATGACATGTTGAGAAACACCCGTTGCTCCAACCGGATGACCTTTAGATTTCAAGCCTCCAGATGGGTTGATAGGAAGCTTGCCTCCTTTATATACCCACCCCTCTTCAATAGCTCTAAAACCTTCACCAATTTTAGTTAATCCCATAGCTTCATACTCGATTAATTCAGCAATAGTAAAACAGTCATGAGTTTCTACAAATGACAAATCATCCAAGGTCATTTTGGCATCAGCAAGTGAATAATTCCAAGCTCTCCTTGCACCTTCAAATTCTGTTTTTTCTCTTTTACTTATTGGCAAAATATCATTTACATGTCTTCTTGCTCTAAATGCAATTGCTCGTTTAGCTGACATAGCAAGATCAAAATCTTGTAATATCATTGCTGCAGCTCCATCTGAAACCATTGAGCAATCCGTTCTTCTTAATGGATGTGCTACATATGGATTTTTGTCCGAAACAGTATTACAAAAATCAAAACCTAGATCTTTTTGCATATGAGCTAGTGGATTTAAAGATCCATTTTTATGATTTTTAGCTGCAATTTTTGCTAATATATCAGATTTATCTCCATATTTTTGAAAATAAGCTTCAGCTATTGTTCCAAAAACACCAGTAAAGCCACCCTTTGTATTACCTTCTTCTGGTCTATAACTTGCCCCAAGAAGAATGTCACCAACTTTTTCTGAAGGGGTGTCTGTCATTTTTTCAACGCCAACCACAAGAGTTGTTTTTGCTCTTTTGGCCTCTATGGCATTCATTGCTGTATGAATGGCTGCAGAACCTGTGGCACATGCATTTTCAACTCTCATAGCAGGGATATACCTTAAATCAAATTGAGAAACAGCAGGTAATGCTCCATGAAAATCTTGTTTTTGAAACCCATTATTAAAAGTACCAACAAATATTGCGTCAATATCTTTTACAGATATTTCAGCATGCTTTATAGCTTGATCAACTACGTCAGCTATCATGCTTTCAGAAGATTGACCTTGATTTACTCCAAATTTGTTATGAGCCCAACCAGTAATACACACCGACATATTTTTCTCCTGTAAATATAAACTTTAATTACATATCTTCATAAGTAAATTTAATGTTTCCTTTGGGTTAGTATACATTGCATCATGACCTTCATTTAATTCAAAAATAGGCCATTTTTTTTGTCTAACAATTTCTCTAGAACTTTCTAAAGATTCATATACAGGGTTAGTACAAAAAATATAACTTATAGGTAATCCATTACCAATATCATTTTTAATATTTAGTTTTGATTTAAATGTACTTATAGGATGAGGTGTTAATTTTTTAGCTAAAGTTAGAGCTTTTCTTTGATCCATTACCCCAAAAGCATCTGGTTTAGGTGGTGGCACAGACATTCCATTTTTAGAATTCTTAGCTAATTCTAATCTTTCCTTTACAACTAACTCTGGCGCTATATCAAATGGAGATTGACCATTTGACAGGATAACAGCATCAAAATAAATAAGTCTATTAATCCTATCTTTTAATCTATCCGCAACTCCAGTAATAGTACTTCCAGCGAAGCTATGTCCTACCAAAATAATATTTGTTAAATCTTCAGTTAATATATGATTAACAATGTCCTCAATAAATGTATCTAAAGTAATATTTTTTGATAACAAATGTTTTCTTTCTCCTAATCCAGTTTGAGTTGGACAAGATACTTTATATCCTTGTTTTAAGAGACCTTCAGCTACCTCTTTCCATACCCAACCTCCATGCCATGCACCATGAACTAATACGAAATGCGGCCTATTGTTAATCAAATCAAATTCCTTTATTTAAAATTAAACCCTAAAATATTTATACATATAAAAATTAAAAATGTTACTTATCATAGAGTATTTTTTTTGTAATTTAAACAAGGTAAATTAATGTCTAATTTAAACATAGCTATATTTGGAAGTTCTGGAGCTATAGGGAGATCTTTATGTCTTGAATATGCTAAAAGCAAAAATACAAATAAAATTTTTGCTTTTTCTAGAGATAACGTTACTTCAAATGATATAAAAATCATAAATAGACAAGTTAACTATTTAGATGAAAATAGTCTAAAACAAGCTACAGAAATTTTAAACGTCAAATTAGATTTAATAATTATTGCAACTGGAGCACTGAAAAATCCTGAAAAATCTATAAAAGATCTATCCATAGAAAAATTTATGAAAATGTTTGAAGCTAATACCCTTCCTACGGCATTAATAAGTAAGTATTTTCTTCCAATTCTTTATAAAGACAGAATTACTAAGTTTACGGCTTTATCTGCCCGCGTTGGCAGTATCGAAGACAACCATTTGGGTGGATGGTATTCCTATAGAGCATCAAAAACTGCTTTAAACATGGTCCTTAAAAACTTATCTATTGAACAACAGAGGATAAATCCAAATAGTATTGTTTTTGGATTACATCCTGGAACTGTTAATTCACCTTTATCTAAACCCTTTCAAAGAAAGAATATGGAATATTTCTCTCCTGAATTCTCTGCAAAAAAACTTAAAGAAGTAATTTCATTAAAAACCATTAAAGATAATGGCAAAATATTTGCTTGGGATAATTCTGAAATTAAACCATAAAATTAAGGTTTATAATCTGGAATATTATAATTAGTAATCCATTTTTGCCAAAAATCTTTAGTAAAATTTAATCCCAATCTCATTAATATATAAACAAAGCATAAAGCTAGAATTGTTCTCAAAAATAAAGTGATTATTATATTTGCTCCAATTAAGGAAACAATAGCAGTATCTTCGATAATACTGTGTAACATCCCAACTAAAACCATAACTCCAAAAACATCTTTATAATGTAATTTTCCAGTTTTAACTTCTTTAATTAAGAGACCACCTCCAAAACCTATTCCAAGAGTAACCCCAACTACTGCAATAGTAGATGCCTTTTCACCAACACCAAGAAAGTTTAAAAAAGGTTTAAGACTTCTCTCAATTAGTTTTTCTACACCTATATATTTCAAAAAATCTAACATTATGACTAGCACAGTTATAATAATTAAAATCATTCCAAGGCCTTTTAATTGAGAGATTCCCCAACTAATTAAGTTAGGAGCACTCTCTAAATTTGGTAATAAAATCGTTGCTGGATAATTCATATACCCAGTGAATTGGAAAAATAAATTCAAAAGATAACAAGAAAAAATACCTAACCCTAATCTGATGAAAATCATTGCGCGAGCTCTAACTCCCGCTTTTCTGCATATTATAATTTCTATTGGTAAAGAATGAGTGAATAACATCAACAACCCAAGCACACTTGCTTGAGCAGCTGTAAAAGACATATCAACTGGTAAAGCTGAAAAAACTATTAACCCTGCATAAGGGCTTGTAAGCATAGTAGTGGTAAAAACTAATGAAATTTCTTCAGGCAGTCCTAACAAAATCATCAAAGGAGCAAAAAAATCATTTAGTATTGTAACAAACCCTAATTCTTCTAACAACTTAACAACGATAAGTGTAGGAATCATAATTTTAAAAAGTTCATATGTGATTTCATAGATGTTTATTGATAATTCTTTTATTTTATTCATTACTTCTCTCTTATAACTTAACTAAATTTATGATTTATTTTTTTTTGAAATATAACTTTCCACATAATATAAGAAACTATAATAACATTCATCAGATTCCAAACAATGCCGTTAACAAAGGCAAGTTTATAAGATTGAGTTAAATCGTATATTTCACCTGATAACCATCCTCCTAAGCCCATCCCTACAATAGTAGACATAATAACTAATCCAACTCTCTCTCCAACTTCAGAAAGTGGAAGATATTTTCTTACTATCATTGCATATGCTGGAACAATACCACCCTGAGAGAGACCAAACATAAATGAAACAATATATAATGAATTTTGGCTATCAAAAGGAAGAAAAAATACTAAAGAAATCATTTGTAATAATGAACCTATAAATAAGGTTAAAACTGGACCAATTTTATCAGACAAAACTCCTGATGCAATGCGGCTTATCATTCCTGACAAAAGCATTACAGCTAATACTTCAGCTCCAACATTAAGACCAAAGCCACTATCAACACACAAGGCAACAATATGAACCTGTGGCATTGCCATAGCTACACAACAGCCTATTCCAGCAATCATTAATAAAAACTGTAATTTTTTTGGAGAAAAAGAATTTTTTATATCATTTTTAGAATTAAAATTACTGTCTAAACTATGATGCCTTATTAAATTGTTTTTTAGGATTAAAATTAATGGCAACATGATTACAAAACATAAAATAGCAATCCATAAATACGCGTCTTTCCAACTTCCAAAATTTAGGAAACGGCTTATTAAAAGTGGCCAAATAGCCCCTGCTATATAATTGGCACTAGCTACGATTGAAACAGCTAGCCCTCGTCTTTGATTAAAATAATTTCCAATATCAGCCATTAAAGGACCAAAAAATGTTGCTGAAGCTAATCCCATAAAAGTTTGCAAAAATAGTAAATGCCATAATTTAGTTGAAATAATTGCAAGTAGATAGGAAGAAATTAATAATATAGTTGCAATAATAATTGGTATTTTAATACCAAATTTATCTGTAATTTTACCTATTAAAAAATTACCTAACCCAAATCCAACCATTGTAAATGCATATAGTAAACTAGCATTACCTCTATCTAAATTAAATTCGTTTTCAAGAGATGGCAAAACTACAACAACAGACCACATACCAACGGTGCCTATAACTCCTAATGAAAATAGAAGTAATAACCTTAACCAAGATTTAAGTTTATCTTGTTCAACATAAACTGTTTCATTATTAACTATCATAGTTACCTCCCCAGCAACTAATTTGAATTAGTTAAAAAATAATTAAAAAAGGTTTTAGATTATACCTTTTTGTTTAAGATTTTTTATTTCCACTTCTGATAAACCAAGGTTATCAGATAATATTTGATTGGTATGTTCACCTAATAATGGTGGTGGGTTCCTATAACTCGGAGGAGTTCGACCCATTTTTATGGGATTTGCTATTAATTTAAGCGGAGCTTTACCTGTAGTTTGATGTTCCATTTCTATTACCATTTCTCGTGCTTGCACATGAGGATCAGCAAAAACTTCACTCAATGTATTGATTGGGCCACATCCTATTTTTTGTTTTTCTAATTCAGTTAACCACCATTCAGATGAATGTTTTTTTGTTACTTCATTTAGTGTATTTGTCACCAAGTCTCTATTAGAAACACGATCAGCATTAGTTTTAAATTTTGGATCATCAATTAATTGATCTTCTCCAGCTAACTTACAAAACCTTTCAAAGGTTGGATCATTACCTATTGATAAAACAATATATCCATCTGATGTTGGCATGACTTGATAAGGAACTATATTAGGATGTTGATTACCAAGCCTAGCAGGATTTTCATTGGTTGATAAATAATTCATACCTTGATTAGCTAACCATGCAACATGAGTATCTAACATTCCAATATCAATAAATTGCCCTTCACCAGTTTTAATTTGATGCCTAACAGCAGCTAATATGCCGACAGAAGCAAACATGCCAGCCATTAAATCTCCAATAGGAACCCCTACTTTTGTTGGCTCACCATCAGGATCTCCAGTTAAAGACATAACTCCGCCCATAGCTTGAATTAAACCATCATAACCTGGCCTTGCTGCATATGGCCCCGTTTGCCCAAATCCAGTAATTGAACAATATATTAGTTTAGGAAAATCTGACTTTAAATCTTTGTAACCAAGTCCATATTTTTCAAGTGTACCAGTTTTAAAATTTTCAACTAGAATATCGCAATCAACCAATAATTTCTTAATTAAATCTTGGCCATCTTTTTCACTAAGGTTAATTGTTATTGATCGTTTGTTTCTATTAGCTCCACAATAATAAGCACTTAAATCTGTATCTTCTCCAATATCATTCTTTATAAAAGGTGGAGCAAAACCTCTAGTATCATCACCGCCAACAGGTCTTTCAACCTTAATTATATCAGCACCTAAATCACCAAGCATTTGAGTGCAATATGGACCGGCTAATACTCTAGTTAAATCTAGAACTTTAATACCTTCTAAAGAATTATTCATTTTTGTTCTTTCTTAATAGCTTATAAAAAATAAAATCAGTATTTCAAAATATAGTCATAAAAGTTATAATTTGCATCATATAATATTTTAGATTTAGCGAAAGCTATAGATGAGAATTGTGAACTAAAT
>ERZ887849.2921-NODE-2921-length-13473-cov-15.662617_pt1 | contig 13473 bp, 11 predicted proteins | sample MGYA00521267_ERZ887849 | MGnify/ENA primary metagenome ERZ887849 (study PRJEB32303, sample SAMEA104408601) | aquatic metagenome | biome: Brackish water; feature: Pelagic; material: water | place: Baltic Sea | collected 2014-06-06T16:11:00 | depth 2,863 m ... | reverse complement strand
GTAGAGCACTCGGCTTTTAACCGATTGGTCCTGAGTTCGAATCTCAGGCGACCCACTTACAAGAAAATTAAGTTTTGGCCTGCAAATAAGCTTTGTGTTTATAGAGAATTTTTAATTTATCCCAGTGTTTGTCGATAAAATATTGACTGCCATCCGCCAGGCGAGGTTTGATTTGGGATTCATATCTAGCATTTAGTTAGTTTTTGAATTCGTCTGATTCTGTCGGCAAGGCAGTTTTTGTTGAGAGGGTTCTGTAATTTAATTGGGCGGACCAGTTAATCGCGGCGGCATGCTCTCCCGCCTGCCGTGGGCGCCAGTGGTGCATTGGGCTCCCCATCGCTAAAGTATTGAGTTGAAAATCGGCTTAAGGTCAATGGACGGTAAATTATTTGTTGGCGGCTTGCTTTTGACCTTTTTAATTATGTACATAGGCGTCTATATGCTTACCAAGGGCATAGCTCCGCCGGCCTAGTTTTTACGTTTCATCTGCCGCTCTAGTCTAAAGGTCCACGCAGGCGTGGATAAGGACTTAGGCCTGATCCATTCGGTCGTCACCACGGCTGCTGAGCTGCTGTATGGCGATGAGGAGGTTGTTTACGGCGATGCCGGATACCAGGGCATCGGCAAACGCCGAGCCCTGCCTGATACTCCCGATGGCAGGCTGCAAGATCTGACCGAAACGGCCAAGGCAGATGTCCGCGCCCAGGTCGAGCACCCGTGCTGCAAAATCAATGTGCTGGCAGCGCTGACGAAACTATTCCTGGCCCGTCGACGTTTGCTTGCAACAGCAGGACGAGGGGATTGGTGTGCTCCAAAGGGGCTATTGAAAGGTTCAAGACAGAGGTGTAAAGCCAAAAACCCACCCAAATGACCAGCGAGCCGAGCCAATCAGCTCAAAAATGTTGATTTCGGTGGGTTGGTCGGCTCAGCTGCTGCGAATACCCCTCCCTGTTGCCCAGAGCCTGCCTAGATCCATAGCGGATAGGAACAACAAGAAATAAGGTTCAATCCGAACAGTTCCGTTCAAATCATTGTGAGAAGCTAAATATTTGGATATGGTGCCTCTTCTCTTCGCCTACGGCACACTCCAGCAAAATCAAGTGCAACTCAGCACATTTGGCAGAGTACTAGCTGGTACCCCAGACGAACTAGTGGGATTCATCATCGCTGAGGTCAAGATAGGTTCCAAATCTGTTGTCTCCTCTAGCGGTAAGGAATATCACCCGATAGCAAAATTTACAGGTTCGTTGAAAAACCGTGTTCCCGGTACAGTATTTGAGATAACTGAAAACGAACTTCGACAATCAGATCAATATGAAGTAGATAACTATCAGCGGAGACAAACCACCCTTGCATCCGGAAAAAACGCCTGGGTATATGTAGAGGCTCCGTTATGAGCATCTCTTGGCACCCTTCAAATCTGTTAGGTCAACAGCGACTTTCGCAAGTGATGCCAAGCCCCACTTAATCGCAAAACGCCTAGAAGAGCAATCTGGGAGAGAGGGGCGATCACTGAGTAACCTCGTCGCGTTTCCTTTGGAGAAGTCAATTTCGCAAGTTGAGGATTACCCTGCTAGAATACGGTGGAGATGCGTTATTGCGCCAGTCTGTCTTGGGAACAATCCACAGACCAGTTGCAGCGCAGGGTTACCACATCTATACCCCCTGCAGGGGCCGTAATGAACGAGCACCTGAACTGGGGATACATCCAATTGGGTTTGGTCGCCCTGGTCTTTGGCGCTCTTCAGCTGTGGTGGATCAGCAGCGTCTTTTGGCGGCGTGACCTGGCAAGACCACAAAGCGGTAGGGAGTTTCGCAAATCGCTGGAGCGGATCTGGAAAAAGGGTGCTGGGCGGCGAAGAAGCGACTTGCACTGTGCCTTGGGGTGCCTTAGCACCAATTGCGCAAAATATACTTGGTATCTGAAGCTGGATCGAGTCGAGTGTCTCTCGTCAGCAGATTGTCTGCCTTGTGCCTGACAAGGAAGGGAAGGGATCACGTCTCAGATTATGAAGCCCAAGATTTAAGAATGCAGGAATCAAGCCTGGCGTATCGATCACATTCTACGGGATGGCCTTCTCGTCACACCATCAGGTTCCCCTGTTGTGCGTCACATCGTTGGAGCACCTCAGCTGTGCGCACCGGATCAGGTACTCCGTGGCCAGTCACTTTTGGATAGTGAGGATCGGAATGGCTACCGGGTCTCTCCTCAACTTCAAATTACGCTTTCTTAGCGCTGGTAATGGATGGCTGAATTTCCTGATCACGTACCTCCTACAACTATTCATCGAAACGAATCGCATGCTTCATGATCACCATTGAAGTCAAAACCGGAATGCCCCATCACGTAGCTAAAGCAGCGAGAATGATGAGTCAACGCTGGAGGATTGTTCAATAAAATTGATCAATCAGTGAGATCATAATCTCTCCTTCGAGCAGCGATCTGCAATCTAATTGCAGAGAATCGGATACAGTCATGGCCACCCTCATCAGGATCCGGTCTGCGGTGCTGGTGTTAGGCGAAGTGTTCTGCTGAGGTGCCTTGCTAGCAAGGCAAATTCCTGGGGGTGCTGGTCGTGGAGAAGGGAGTTCCGGGGAGGAGCCCCAACTGCTTCACTCCGCCCAAAGGGTTCAAGCCTGACAGACAGCCTGGCCAGAAGTTCGAGACCTGCTTCTGCTGAGGCCGAGTGCTCCATAGGTAAGCTATCTGCTAGAAGCCTGAGCTCAGCAGAGCAACATGGACAACGGAAACTGGCCATGTTTTCTACAAGGCCCAGCAGCGGCATTCCAAAGGTGCGATACATGGTCACAGTTCTGATCAAATCAGCCCACGCTGACGCTCCAGGCGTACTCACAAGGAGCACTCCAGCCACCGGGCTTTCCTGAAGGATGGTGATTTGGGCATCTCCCGTGCCAGGGGGCAGATCGATGAGCAGAACATCCAGTGTTCCCCAGTCGACCTGGTATAGAAACTGCTGAAGAAGTCTAGTGAGAATCGGACCACGCCAGGCTAGAGACTGGTGGCGTTCAGCCAACATTCCGACCGACATCACCCTGATTCCTTGATGCAGGGCAGGTACAAAGCGGGTTTCTCCGTCGCGCTCGATTGTTGCGACCTCACCAGGGTTAATGTCCAACAGGATAGGGATGTTGGGCCCGTAAACATCAGCATCAAGGAGACCGACGCGTAGCCCCTGCTTAACGAATGATGCGGCCAGACCGAGAGCCACGGATGTCTTTCCGACGCCGCCTTTGCCGCTGCCGACCGCGATCGTGCGCTTCACACCTGGAATTGAGCGAACATCAACGTAGACCCTGCGGCTCCAGGACAGGCTATCGAGCGCATCACGAACGATCTCGCTCAATTCACCCTGATCACTACCAGCAAAGAGTCTCAGGTAGACGTGATCATCGACAACCCGGATGTTCCGTGCCATTCCACTGGAGAGAAGATCACTACCAGGGAGGGCGGTCGGTATGCTGGCCAAGATATTCCGCACCTCCTTGAGGTGCGGATCGGTGCGTTCAAAGTCTCCGATAGGCTCTATTAGATCTTGAGTAAGATCAGACATCAGAGATAGCAGTATTGGGTACGGCTGGTTTGGCAACGATATCATTCAAATACTGAAGCGACCGAGCGGCTGCGATCCTAACTTCAATATCGGAATCACTCTCCGCTTGCCTTAGGGCTGCACTGGCATGGGTTGAACCGCTGCGTCCGAGCGCGACAGCTGCCTCCTTGCGCACATCTGAATACTCATCACACAGAAGGGGAATGATTGCTCCGACCTGTTGGGCAGTCATTACTTTAGCGAGAGCTTTCAGCGCGAATTTGCGGACCTGCCAGTGGGAATCTCTGGCTGCGGCTGCGAGGACATCAGCGGCTGAAGGGTCGGCCTTGGCTTCAAGAGCTTGGGCCGCATTACGACGTACATTCCAGACCTTGTCATCCGAGAGGATGCGACAAAGTAATGGAACGACAGAGGGTTCATCCATATGCGCTAATGTAAGCATAGTCTCTTGACGAACTCCGTCGTCGAGGTCTTCGGCCAAGGCCAAGACGGGGGGGAAGTGGGTGAGCTGGTTGAGGTAACGGAGCGTGATTACGGCCTCGCGACGCAGGTCAGGCGAGAACGCGCTCAGGAAGGGAGCGATGGTGGGAAGAGCTTGCACATCGTGAATCTTCCTCAGCAGTATTAACACCGCGGTTTGGAGAGAGGGATCGTCTGTTGCCAGAAGACCAAGCAGCATCAAGAGGTGATCCTGATTGACAAGTTCCTTCAGGGCAGCCAGAGCTTCATTGCGTACCTTCTCAGATCGGTCGCCGTTAAGGCAGCGAGTCAGTGGTGTGACTGAGCTCTGGTGGGCCATTTCCCAGAGACTCGTAACGGAGATGAATTGCACATCATCACTGGGGTCGTCTAGTGCCGCAATTAGGAAAGGGATAGTGTCTTCATCGCCAAGATGCTGTAGTCCGACAGCGCCGACCAAGCGATCCTCCCAGCTGTCTGACCTGAGCATTCCGACCAGTCGGATGGATTCCTCGTCAAGATGGGTTAAATCGGTGCTGCTCATCGAAACGTATTGCATGGCATTACCTCAGAAGGAAGGGAATTTGAACGGTGATCGCACCGGTTGGGCATTCCTTCTCACAAGGAAGGCAGTACCAGCATTCATCGTATTTCATATAAGCCTTGCCAGTATCTGGATTCTTAACTAGCACGTCAAGTGGACAGACTTCGATGCATGCGTTGCATTTTTCCAGACACTTCGATTCATCAACGATAACAGGAACGTCGATGCGAGTTGTTGTTTGAGCCATAGCCAAGGATGTATCGGTGATAGGAGAGTGAATTGCTCAGCGAGCCACTGAGACTTCATAGCGCTCATAATCGAGATTGACATCAAATATATAAGGCTCAAGATCTTCCTTGTACAGTTCCATCGTACCATTAGCAGACTTCTGGACAATGGTGTTGCACAACCATTCATCGTCATTTCGCTCCGGGAAATCCAACCTATAGTGATATAGACCCCAGCGACTTTCACGGCGAAAGAGTGATGCTCGAGCCGCCATCTCCGCACAATCGCGGATGAAGTGAACCTCCATACACCGCATCAACTCATGTGGATCTCGGGCCCCCAAGGCTTCAAGAGTTTCCTGATAAGCCTCAAATTTATAGAGACCAATGCCCATATTGGAAGGGGACTTTGGGGGCTGTAGGTAATCATTGACAAAACGCCTCAACTTGTATTCAACCTGAGTGTGAGGCAGGCCATCAGGATTGTTGAGTGGGGCATAAATTCGTTGCATTTCCGCTTTCAGAAAGGCGGGGCTTGGATCAATGTGTTCTAGATCCTTGATGGATTGCATGGCATGCTGAGCAGCAACACGACCGGACACGAAGGCCCCGATCATATAGTTGTGTGGCACGCTAGACATATCGCCGGCGGCATAAAGACTAGGAACCGTGGTGCGTGCATGCTCATCGACAAGCACTCCAGAAGCAGAATGGCCACTGCAAAGGCCAATCTCTGAGATGTTCATTTCAACACCATCACGTCGATAGTTTTCCCCTCTACCACTGTGGAAACGTTCCCGACTTGGCCGCTCGTTAGCAAACAGAACTCTCTCAATCTCTGCAATTGTGTCTTCATCCAAATGATACATCTTCAGATGAACAGGACCGGTACCCGAATTGATTTCCTTCCACATTTCAAGCATCATCTGCCCACTCCAGTAGTCACAACTAATGAAGCGATTCCCTTCTGCATTGGCTGTGTAAGCGCCGAAGGGGCTAGCAACATAGGCACATGCAGGACCATTGTAATCCTTGATCAATGGATTAATTTGGAAGCATTCGATATTGGAGAGTTTGGCGCCAGCGTGATAAGCCATTGAATAGCCATCTCCAGCATTGGTGGGATTTTCGTAAGTACCGTAAAGGTAGCCAGATGCCGGCAAACCAAGGCGTCCACATGCTCCGGTGCATAGCAGCACGGCCTTGGCTTGAATGACGTGAAAGTCACCTGAGCGAACATCCAGTCCGGTAACACCAACGGCCCTACCCTGCTCCACAATGACCCTAGTGGCCATAACACGATTGACTACTTTCACACCGTGACGTTTGACCTGTCTGGACAGGATTTTCTTGAGATCTTTCCCCTCCGGCATGGGGAGAACATATTTACCTACACGGTGGACCTGTTTGAGATCATAGTTGCCTTCACTGTCTTTCTGAAACTTGACACCCCAGCTCTCCAGCTCCTGGATCACATCAAATCCGAGCTTACCGGTCTGGTGCACGGCTTTCTGGTTCAGTATACCATCATTGGCTATGGTGATTTCCCGTACATATTGCTCAGGGGTAGAATTACCAGGAATCACGGCCGTATTTACGCCATCCATCCCCATTGCGATCGCGCCACTGCGGCGAATATTCGCTTTCTCCAGAATCAGAACATTCGCATCGGGATTTTCCTGCTTGGCCTTGACGGCGGCCATGCACCCGGCTGTTCCTCCCCCGACAACCAGGAAATCAACCTTTTGAGTCAACGTATTCAAGAGAGGCTTTTCGGATCTCTCTTCAACCCTAGTAGTAGAAATCAGACATGAGAGTGAAAAGGTATTTGCATCTGCAATACCTCCATAACCACTCCTGTTTGCATTGGCAGAGTCGGGCTCTCCCCATTCTCCAATTTTGGTAGCAATGGCGTCAGTTAACGCTGAGCAAGTCAAGTAAATTGTAGAATAATAAGAGCAACTTGGAATTTTCACAGGTCAAGGCCTTTGTTGCCGTTGCCGATTCCCTGAGTTTCACCAAAGCCGCCCAACGCCTAAACCTCAGCCAGCCAGCCGTTTCGGTAAAAGTGAGGGCTTTGGAAAAGCACCTTGGAGTCTTACTTTTCCGTCGTCTGCACAGTCACATTCAGCTGACGGATGCCGGCCACCACTCTCTGGGTATCTGCAAGCGTATCCTTGGAGATGTTGAATCCCTCCAGCATCATTTCCTGCTCGCTGCCGACGCGGGCGGAGCACGCGTCACGCTCTTCCTCCCAGTCTCAATCGGGATCAGGATGATGGCCCCCCTTCTCGAGCGACTCGAATCCACCAAGCCCAAAGACGTCTTCATTGACCTCAAAGCCTGCAGCTCGGAAGAAGAGGTTGTTGAGCGTGTAGTGGAAAGTCGATCCAGCATCGGCATCCTTCAGAATCACGCTGTCAATCCCCAGCTGACCAGCGTTCCGTGGTGCACCCACCCCCTCTCCCTACTGGTTCACCCGGGTCACCGGCTCGCCTCTCAAGCCGCAGTGAGCATCGAAGAGATTATCAACGAGCCGGTACTTTTCCCAGAACAGGATTCGACCGATAACAACCTCCTGAGTAGCCGGCTGCTGACCGTGGGTCTCCAGGCCTCCGACTTTCATAAGCGGCGCCACGTTCCCGTTGACCTCATGGCCACCATGGTGGCAAAGGGTCAGTGGAGTGCACTGCGCTTCTCTCTGCCCTGGTTGGAGGCGGATCGTGATGGTCTGCGCAACCTGAGCCTGCACGAATTTCCCGTTCCCTATGTACTTCACCTGGTTGCGCCGTTGCAGCCAGCCGGGAAACAACTCAAAAGACCAGTGCTTTGCAGAGCTGCTAACCAGGTACTGGTCGACCTTCTGGCCCTGGGCGCCGGTGCCGAGGAAAGCCGACATGCGCAACTGGTGGAATCGATGTGCCGGGCCCTTGGGACCAAGCCAGGGGAGGGAGTTGTTGAACGAGTGGAGATCCCTTCATTGCGCAGCTCTCGACCGGGCACCCAGCGCGTTCTGCCGGGCTCGGATTCCGTAGAGAAAAGTATCTTACCCTTCCGCATAGGCGTGCAGCACAGGACAGTACAAACAGTGCTCGGGGGACGTGCGGTTCAACAGTTGGGCCTGCTGGACAACTTTCTTGACGAGGAATGCTTCTCTGAAGGAACCGTTCTCAGCCCTCGTTGGATCGATCATGCATCAGCAGCCCCAATGACAACTTCACTGATAGAAGGTAGACTCGACTTAGCAATTATGGGTGACTATGCAATTACCCATCTGGCCAACGCAGCACCTGGACCCTCTGACGGCGAGTTCAAGGTGGTTGCATTCGTCAGCGTGAATCCGCATGGCAGTGGGGCTAGTCTTATCCTTCCTCGCAACTCCAATCTTAGCGATCTACGCAGTCTAGTCAGCCACAGCGTTGCCGTCCCAGCCCTGTCAACTGCTTATGGCAGTCTATTGTACAATCTCAGAGAACAAGAGTTAATCAACCAAATTTACATCCAGAGCACAAATCTGACTGAAATTTGCCAGCATAGTATGGGCAAAGTTGAGGCAGACAGCTATGCATGCTTCACTCCTCACGACCATTATCTGGTAGCCAAGGATCAGTTTCGCTGGGCTGATGAGCAGATCAGCGTACCCTTTGCCTTCTATGGAGTGGTGGTGCGTGACAGCTTTGCCCGCAGGTATCCCGGAGCGATAAGGGCCTTCCTAAAGGCCATGGCTTGCAGTCAGTACTGGTTTTACACCACACCATCTTCGATTGAATACCTCAGCCGTTGGACTGGAATCGATGGGAAAATCGTTAATAGTGTACTAGGAGAGGGTCAAGGTATGAAAGCACGCGATTGCCACTATCAACCCGATCTGATGATTCGCAATGACTGGCTGGAGGAATATGCGACTACAATCTACACACCTAGCCAAGGCCACGCCGGAAGATCTGTAATGTTGCCAGATGTGGAAGACGAATTCCTTAAATCAGCGCTTGCCGATCTAAATCCCTTTCGGCAGGTTCAGGCTACTACCATCAAATAGCTTATGACTACAAGTATAACAGCAGTAGAAAGAGAGAAGGCCACCAACGGATAGGCAGCTGGTCCTATTCTCTCGGGTTTTAACTGATAGCCGATTCCGAACATTGCTGAGCCAATCAAAATTGCAGATAGATTCGCAACCCATCTCTTAACTCCAATGAATTCAGGTGTCAGGGTTGACAATGTCAGCCCTGGCAGCTGAGAGGTTGTAATCAACCACTCAACTGCGTTGAACACCAGAGCTACAGAGATGAATCCAAGCATGAATCCGGGAATTGGCAAGCCGGGCCAGAGGCGTCTGCGTTGGTCTGTGGAAGTAGATTTGTTCTTTATTGCCCAGCTCAGGGCGATCATCAAAGGAACGAGCATCAGAATACGGATAGATTTAATAAGAATGGCAATGTCAACAGCCTCGGATGAATACATTGATGCACTGGCAACGACTTGGGCCGTGGACTGAAGTGAACTACCTGCCCAGAGGCCAAACGAGGAAGGTTCCAGATGAAGAATAGAGCCCAGAACCGGAAGCAAGGCCATGAATAGGAAACCGGTGAGGCTGTTTATGAAGATGGCGAGTGCGACTTCCTGTGGCGTGCAGATCAGCAGCGTAGATACGAATGTGATCGCCGAGGGACCGCAGATGCAGTTGCCAACCAACAGCAACCAAGTGGTGCGCTGCGTTAGGTGACTAACCCTGGCCAGCCAGCGACCCACAATCAAAGTGAGGACGATGGTGAGGCCGGTACCCAGCAGCGGGCGCCCCCCCAGACCGACGAGTTCGCGCAACTCGAATTCGCTACCCAGCAGGACCAGTCCGACGGGTAGGCAGTCATTTACCAGCGTAATTGCCATCTTCTCAACCGACGCGATCGTTGGCAGTAAGTAGCGGAAGAAAGCGCCTAGCAGCAATGCCACTATAAGAGGCTGGACCAAAATGGCTGCCCATGGAGGTATGGCACCGGACAAGTCTGTCGATATACGCAACAATAAGGCGTTGCCGGCAAGGGCAAATAACAGCAACACTAGGGACATCAGAATAAGGCGCCGACGACGCCCCGTGGAAGGAGACGAAACCGGTTCAGATCTCCATGAGCTTTGAGGTTTCTTCCCGAATGCTTGTAAACACAGCTTTACGGAGATGCAAATAATCGCTGGTGAAACTGATTTCAGGCGTGCGCGGCCTGGGAAGGTGCACAGGAAAGATGTTTTTAACGTGGCCGGGATGGACGCCCATCAGCACGATCCGATCGGCCAAGAGTATGGCTTCATCAATGTCATGGGTCACAAAAACAACTGTGGTCGAAAGGGTCTTCCAGATCTCAAGCAGAATCTCCTGCAGAATGCTTCTGGTCTGGGCATCTAGGGCCGCAAAAGGTTCATCCATCAGCAGAACGGATGGGTTAGTGATTAGGGCGCGAATGATGCTGCCGCGCTGCTGCATACCACCCGAGAGTTGATGAGGGTAAGCCTGCCTGTAACGTGAAAGACCCACCATCTCGAGGTATTCTTGAACGCGTGCACTGCGCTGCGTCTCTCCCATGCCCTGCAGCCTGAGCCCGTAGCCAACATTCTGCTCCAAGGTCATCCAAGGGAGCAGTGAATTCTTTTGGAAGACAAAACCACGTTCAGGGCCAGGTCCTCGAACTATTTTGTCACTAATGCTGATAGTGCCGATATCCGGCTGGATAAATCCAGCAATTGAATTGAGAAGAGTAGATTTACCACATCCGGAAGGCCCCAATAAGCAAACGAATTCACCACTTGCAACTGTCAATGTGATGTGGGAAAAGATTAGCTTGGAGTTGGCTCCCTTACCGAATGATTTTGAAACTCCAGTGATGTCAAGATGATTCTGCAAAGCTAGATGTTTGAAAGGTTCTGATGGCGTGGATGTCATGCTCTCAAAGTTTTCCTTTAACGACTGATCTCCAAGGCATTAACTGATCAGTGCCGACCTGAAGAATGTATGACGAGAATGCACCCAGAGCACCAATCAGTATCATACCCATCACGATTGGAGGGTATTCTGAAGTTACATAAGACTCCCAAGTGCGGTAGCCGAGCCCGTGACGTCCTGAGATGATTTCAGCGGTTACCAAACAGAACCAGGCATTCCCCATACCAATCACCAGGCCTGCACTGATGCCAGGTAGAGATGAAGGGAGGATGATGTCTCGAAAGAGCTGGATAGAGTTGGCTCCAAGACTTTGGCCAACTCGTACCATCAAGCGGTCGGATAACGAGTCCTCGACAGACTTTTGAGTACTGATAAGTATGGGATAGAAAGCCCCAATAAAAGTGATATAATACATTCCTGATTCAGCATCAGGAAACATTAGTATAGCGAGTGGGATCCATGCTACAGCAGGAATGGGTCTCAGCACCTCAAGGGGGGTGCCAAAGATCTCCTCCATTGCATGTGATGATCCGATCAGTAGCCCTGCAATGATACCCAGCAAAGCTCCGAAAGAAAATCCAACTAGAACTCTAGTTATACTTGACTGGAAATGAATCCAGGGAGAAGAACCCAGGAAAGCGATGAAGGCATCGTAAACTTCTGTTGGTGCAGGCACATGTTGAAAATTGATTAATAGATTTGCATTTGTCATGCTCATGATCTGCCACAGAGCCACAAACACGATAAGTGATGCACTTCTTCGAGCAATCATTGGCATGTTTGCCGTAAAAACTGCCGAAAGTGATATGCGTATGTGACGCATAGAGACTGGCTTGAAATATCGACTGCCGAAGTTTGGCAGGATTGTCGTCAGCATGGTGGGATTAAGCAAATAGCTGTTTGTTGGGGGCAAGTAGTTTCGGCTGCCTATCGTTAAGATGATTTCATTAGGGCTTCAAACTGCATAACCACGCCACCTGAATCCTTTGCATGGGTTTCAGCATCCGTCTTGAGTAAGAATGCCGTAATTCCACTATCGCTTCTTACATAATAAGCGTTAGAAGCGAGAAGCTTCCAAGCTTTATTCTTGTCATGCACAAAAATAACATCAGTGCCCTTGCCAGAGCCCTTTATCCCATTAAGTGCTTTCACCATGCTGGATATACTGGAGTAGTTTGAAATCTTTTCGTCACCACTGACCCAAATCTGTGCTGAAAGTGTTGGATCAGTAATGGGAGATCCATCCAGAGCATCTTTGCCTGTGATGACATAGGTTTCTCCCTTCTTTACCTCCGTGCCTACATCAGTATCCAAGCTCTTAGCGGCAGCCTTAAGATAGGAATCATCGACCCATTCCCTCACATCGGATGGCTTGATATCTTCATTCTTGATCTTTCCAAGTCCCTTAAGGGTGGCAATACTGTTTTCCAAAGCAAGAAGCTGTATTTCCCCTATTTCTGGTGAGAGGGGCTGTAGGCCGGAGGGACCAAGGAACATGTAAACTACCTCTTTTTCAATCCCAGACCAACCTTCAATCTTCGCAGACATTTTCTCTGGTTCCTCCCTAAATTTTTCATTAGCCTGGAGAACGGACTTCATGAAGGCTGTGACAACCTCAGGGCAGGCTTTAGCAAAATCATCACGTACGATGATGCCATGGAGTGTGGGAACACCCGTTTGGGCACCATCAAAAATCTTGCGAGCGAATCCGCGGTAGGGGAACAGTTCGCCAAATGGCACGAAATCTGCGTGAGCGTCGATCTGACCACTCTTGAGGCTTGAACCGCCGACCTCAGGGGACTGGCTGATCAGTGTGACGTTTTTGCCCTGTTCTAATCCTGCATCGCTGAGTGCTTTCAAAACCATGCCGTGGGCGGCTGAACCGAAGGGAACCGAAACAGTGGCTCCCTTTAGTTCCTTCAGGCTTGTCACCTTGCTGTCCTTCGGTACTACGACAGCATTTCCTGCTCCATCAGGGCTGTAGGCCAGGGTACCGATGAAGGTGGAAGTGCTGTCAGTTTTCCCTTCTCTAGATTTGATCAGATTGATTACGGCAGGGAAGTCTCCCATAAGACCAATCTGGATTTGACCAGCAATCATTTTGTTGGTTATCGGTGGACCGGATGTATAGCTGGACCACTGAATATCATAGTTTAAGTTTTTGTAGGCTCCATTGCTAGGTAGATTCTTTTCAAACATTTTCAATTCTCTGGAGACAGCACCGCCAACAGCGGTGTTGATCACTTGATCCTGTGTGCCAACATGAATGTTGGCACACATTGATTTATCCCCCCCTGGGGCGCCTAGGTCGCTAGTCAAACTTGTCCCGCAAGAAGCAATCATGGGCACTATTAAACCCAAGGGTGCAATTCTGGCGCAGTTGAGAGCAAGAACCCTTGTACGACGCATTTTCATTGTTGAATGAATTTATCTTGCTTTTATAAGGCCATGGTTTGGTGAGAACTGTCAGATCGGCTACTTACTATGTCCTCAGGCATGTCCATTAGTTATCCCCCAAGGGCGCATAGCTTCTCCTTATCCCGGATTCCTTCCTTCTTGGTTCTCTGAGCTTTCCTCAGACAACCTTCATGATAAGTTCCGCCAGCGCATCGCGCTATCCCTATTAGTGTGAGGACCCGATGAATCTTTCTAAAAAGCTGCTGCTGGCCCTGGCTGGCACCGGCCTGATGGCTCCAATGGCCGCTTCGGCCCAAGAGCTGGCTTCGTTGAGTGGCA
>ERZ887849.2919-NODE-2919-length-13474-cov-6.162531_pt1 | contig 13474 bp, 9 predicted proteins | sample MGYA00521267_ERZ887849 | MGnify/ENA primary metagenome ERZ887849 (study PRJEB32303, sample SAMEA104408601) | aquatic metagenome | biome: Brackish water; feature: Pelagic; material: water | place: Baltic Sea | collected 2014-06-06T16:11:00 | depth 2,863 m ... | reverse complement strand
TAGCAAATGAGACGCAATGATGGCTCCCGGCGCAAGCCGGATAACATAAAAGAGCTGAGCGGAGACCGAAGAGAGCCCCAAAATATCCACCAAGAGTGCCTACAGTGGTTCTAAAAAATGGAGCAAAAAAAGATGCCCAAATGCTGGCTGTTTTTGTCACTTCACCGCTATTTACTGGCGACCATCAAACAACAGAGGAAGACATAGACAGCTGGTTCAGGGCTAATGTAGATAGAGAGAAGACAGACAACCTCATCTGCCAATACTTCATTCTGCTCTGCTACAAGGAGCTGGGGAAGGAACCTCAACGACCTAAAGCGTCAATCTACAACTGGATAGGGGGAGCAAAGACAAGAGGCTGGAAGGAAAGAATAGAAGCTATAATCAATTTGGCAGAGGCAAAATTTAAATCAAATTAAAGCCAGAAGATTTCGTATTGTGTTATATTTGAAACTAATTATCAACAATTACTTTTTCAGGATATTCTTCAGGATATTTAACGTAAGTTATTGATAATCAATGCAAAAGTCAGGCCCAGTAGTTCAACTGGATAGAATATCAGATTTCGGCTCTGAGGGTTGGGGGTTCGAATCCTCCCTGGGTCACTACCTAAAACCGTAAAAGCTGTTGTACAGATTTTGCGGTTTTTTTATTTCTGCTATCGCCGTTCCATACCCCCCAATTTGGATGGCAACGGAATTATTACGACCCTATCGTCCGCAACGAAAAATCGTTAGACAGAATTCGGGAATATATTTTTGACAACCCCACCCGGTGGAACCGCGATCGGATTAAAGATGACGGGTTGTGGATTTGAAGTATTTCCCGCTACCGCACAAAACCTTTTATGTGGTTAATCTAATAAAATAAATAAAGTGATTTGCTACCCCACAATACAATCGTGAGATATCATCAATCTTCTTTGTATCTTTCTTCTTATTTTTTAGGATGGGTGATAGCTGGATTCGATAATTTTAACAAACAGGGTAGGTGCGGAATAATTTTGGTTTAGTGTTGTTGTTGCTTCCGCTCCTATCGTTTTCTCAACGATGGAACGACAGAAGCAAATCATGGGAGGGGTTTAAAGGCATTTCCGTAGGATTTCTCTTTGAAACGCAAACCCAATATCCCGACCCCTATTACGGTCCCGAAATTAAGGGTTTGCTCAACAATGGGGCCTATCATTTTATGATAGATTTTTACGTATACAATTTTTCAGTGGGCTATCACCTGACCGACGAATATTTGTTTCTTCAAAAATTTGATGCCAGCGGAGCGGTTTGGAAACCGCGAGGTTTTAACGGAGACTATTCTTCACTTACAAAAACGCATTGGATCACGGTGGGGTATCAGTGGATTGATAATTTTTATGTAAAGTTGGGTGTAGGATTGCGAAGCGGATCAAAAAAACCGATTATTCTGAGCTCCTACACTTCCTCCGAAGTTGCAAACAATTTTGATTTTTCAAATCCCCAAATTATTTACAATACAGCAGAGGGATTAACCAACTTCAGTGAACTCGATTTTTTATTATCATTTTCTTATACACTAAAGATCATTAAAAATTGGGGGCTAGTACCGGAAATTGGATACAGCTTCAAGCATGGTGGTGTTTTAACAGGAATGAGTATTATTTATTGATGGAGGGGTTCAAAAAAATAGTGCTGCTTATGCTGTTGTTTACTACAGGAGCTTGTTTTAACTACAATGGGGCGGATGACGAATGGGGAAGTTTAACATTGACCGTATTGGCCGAAACGGGTGGTGAGGTCAATACGACCGGAGGCACCTATGTATTGGGCGAGCGGGTCAACCTTACGGCGACCCCCAATTCGGGCTATGTCTTTACAGGCTGGTCCAATGGTTCCAGCACGAGTTCATTGATAATCACCATAGAATCCAGTCAAACGCTTACCGCTTTTTTCGACCTTTTGGATGCCACTCCTCCCACCATAACACTATCAGGCGCTGCGACAATCAACCTACAGTTGGGAGCTACTTTTTCAGATCCGGGGGCTACTGCTACGGATGATGTGGAGGGAGATATAAGCACTGCTATCCAAAGCACAGGACAGGTCGACACCGCTGTTTTGGGGACCTATATTTTGACCTATACCGTTTCCGACACCGCCGGTAATTCTGCTTCGGTCACGAGAACGGTTCATGTCAATGAAGCCGTACCGTTAATTTATTTTGAAAACGCTATTTGCAAGTGCCCGGAGGCAGGGGTGGGATATACAGAAACCATAGACGAAATAACCTATACCGTTGTGGATGATTCCACGATTGCCCGAGAAATTGCGGAAAACAATATCTATTTATGTACCACTTGGGTTACGGACATGAGCGAATTATTTAAGTATAATTCCAACTTTGATTTGGATATTGGTTTTTGGGATACGTCAAATGTTACCACTATGGAAGCCATGTTTTATGGAGCTTCTGCATTCAATCAAGCCATTGGAGCTTGGGACACTGCACAAGTAACGAACATGAAAGAAATGTTTTATAGCGAGTCCTATGTAACCTTCAAATTCAATCAGGATATCAGAGGGTGGAATACGGGCGAGGTCACCACCATGGAAGCTATGTTTTACGGAGCCTCTGTTTTTGATCAAAACATTGGTGCTTGGGACATGTCCAAGCTACAATCGATGCGCGCGATGTTTAGTTTTGCGACTCAATTTAATCAAAATATTGGTGGCTGGGATACGTCCCAAGTGACCGACATGAGCCAAACTTTTAAATCAGCTTCTGCCTTCAATCAGAACATCAGTGCTTGGGACACTTCCAAGGTGACCAATATGAAGGATATGTTTATGTATGCAAAAAGTTTTAATCAAGCCATTGGCAGTTGGAACACCGCTCAAGTCACCAGCATGGAGGGGATGTTTTATAAAGCCACGGTCTTCAATCAAAACATTGGAAATTGGGATACTTCACAAGTAACCACGATGAGCAGTATGTTTTTTGGTGCAGCTGTATTCGATCAACCCATTGGTTCGTGGAAAACCTCGCGTGTTAGTACAATGGAGGATATGTTCTATGGAGCCATAGCCTTCAATCAGGCGATTGGCAATTGGAATACGTTCCAAGTGACCAATATGTCCGGTATGTTCCTTTTTGCGGAGCGTTTCAATCAGGACATCGGAGCCTGGAATACGTCCAATGTCGTCACGATGAACAGTATGTTTTCAAACGCCTTGGTGTTCAATCAAGACATCGGGAATTGGAATACCTCCAAAGTTATCGATATGGGGAATATGTTCGAAAAAGCAATTGCTTTTAATCAATATATAGGGGACTGGAATACCTCAAAAGCGACGGACATGGGTCGATTATTTAAAGAAGCTGCCGCTTTTAATCAGGACATTGGTGCTTGGGACACCTCCAAGGTGACCAATATGGTGGGCATGTTCAGTAATGCCGTCAACTTTAACCAGGATCTGAGTCGTTGGGAAACGTCAAAAGTGAATTTTATGGACGAGATGTTTGTCAATGCCAGTCAGTTTAATCAAAATATAGGTGCTTGGGACACTTCCAACGTGACCGATATGCAAGAAATGTTTTATGGAGCAGTTGCTTTTAACCAAGATATTGGTGCTTGGTCAACGCCAAGGGTGAACGATATGCACCTGATGTTTTCCGGAGCCATAGCCTTTAACCATGACATTGGAAACTGGGATACATCCAATGTGGGAGATATGGATCAAATGTTTTACAACGCTGCAGCATTCAACCAGGACCTTTCCCAATGGTGTGTGCCAAAAATTGAATCGGAGCCGTTTGATTTTTCAAATTTATCGCTGCTCACGGCATCCAATAAACCTGTGTGGGGCAGTTGTCCAGAATAACTCAATTTATATTTTTTTAAAAGAATTTATTTTTTTTGGATTCAGGGTAGGGTAAACTTGATAACGATTGTTATAAGGTAAATAATACTTAAAAACAAAATCATGAAAAAACTACTAATTTTATTTCTATCTGCTTCCATTTATTCGTGTGCTATAGAGGACATACAAGAACAAGATCTATCGGCACTTTTGAATCCCGAAACCACCGCTCTGGAAGAAACAGATTCTAGCACTACCGATTCAAATAGTGGCTTAACGGCGAAAGACACCGACAATGATGGTATTGAAGACGAAGCCGATGTGGATGTCGATGGAGACGGAGTGAACGACAATGGTACCGATACCGATGGGGATGGAATCAATGATGATTACGATGTCGATGTTGATGGGGACGGAGAGGACGACAATGGCACCGATGCCGACGGCGATGGAGTGCTCGATGAAACAAACGAGAATGACGATAATGACGACAATGACGACAATGACGACAACGAGGATGAAGTGGATATTCTGTTTCTGGCAATGTCCTGACAATTGATTTGTCTCATTCCGATTTTGGTGCTTTAGACAGCAAAGGTTGGATCAATTTTACATCACAAAACCTTTTGTTGCTCAAAAAATCGGCTACAGAGTATAAGGCTTTTACCAATATTTGCCCTCATGAAAGAGTAAAAAATAAATGGAGTTATTCTGCCTCCACACAAAAGTTCACTTGCCATGAACACGACAATGCTTACAGTTCCGATTGTGCAACGGCAGGAAAAGGAGGCGTTTTAGACTGCTATAAGGTAGCCCTAAGTGGAACCCAGTTAAAAGTGTATTTATAGTCGGATAGTGAAGTAGGACTATTGAATTCTTTGGAAAGATTTTCTGAAACGATACACCAATCCAATATTCCAATCCAGGTCTTTCCCCGCTTCAATATTGGTCTTTACTTTTTTATTGAGATTAAACGTAAGCGAAAAAGGAGATTTGGACGTATAGATATTGGCGTTTAAAAAAGTATAAACACCTTGGTCTCCGCCCAAATTCAGATAGTAAAACTGAGGATTGATGCCCAGCAAAAAGGTTTCAGAAAGTTTTATATTGGAAATACTCGCATTAATTGCTCCATATTGACTGCTTTTGATCGCACCTTCGTCCAAGCCAACGGAATAAAAATAATAAGCACCGATCCGAAGGTTTTTATTCACGATGAAGTAGGGGGCAATTTCTGTCACAAAGTACCGATTGATGTAGATGGTTGTGATGGCTTCATGTTTTTTCAACAACATGCCTTCGCCAAAGGGCATTCCCAAATGAATTCCTACTCGGGTTCTAAAACGCCCTTCATTTTTGAGTTGATAGCGCAACCAAAGTAGATAGGCCCAGGGGTTTCCATTGATAGCATACCACCACTGGGGTTCAAACGACAGCCGATCTTTTCCTACAATAAATTCAAATTGTAAGGAGGGTTTTCCCAAAGCAAAAAGAGGGATTAATGAGATGCCATTATTGGCCACCGTAGCACTTCCGCTCAGGTATAAGTCTTCTTTTATGGTTGCTGAAGTTGCTGCTGTGGTTGTTTCTTTCGTTACTTTTTCCTTCTCGGTTTGAGCAAACGTATGGAGTATAAAAAAACAACTTAAAAATACCGTAAATAGAAGCTTTGATGGTGTGAAAACGACCTTTTGCATGAGGGAAATTTTTTTTGGCGAATGTAAGAAGTAACCTACATTTTTAAGAACAAAAAAATTAATTTTTATGTGAAGTAAGAAAAGACTTAACATCGAGATTTTGAGAAATTTGTTTTAATACAAAATAGTGTTATTTTCACACTTTAATTTTATAATCCATGAAACGTAAAACCTTCATCAACACGCTAGCTACTTCGGCAATTTCTGCTTCCCTTTTTCCCCATTTAATTTCTTGTTCAGACGATCCCAAAAAAATAAGTGGATTAAAAAATTGGGCGGGGAATTATACCTATAAAGCAGAAGAAACAAAATTTGTCCGTTCGGTAGAGGAGATGAAGAAGTCGATTGTGGGACTAAAAAAAGCCAAAGCCTTGGGTACACAGCATTGTTTTAATGATATAGCAGATACTTCGGGCATACAAATCAGCACCAAACATTTGGATCAGGTGTTGGAACTCAACACTGCGGAACAGACCGTTTTGGTAGGATCCGGAATCAAATACGGCACTTTGGGAAGCTACTTATACGAAAGGGGATGGGCACTTCACAATTTGGCATCATTACCACACATTTCTGTTGGGGGCTCTTGCGCCACGGCAACGCATGGTTCTGGCGTTGGAAATGGCAATTTGGCCACTGCCATTCGCGGCTTTGAATTGTTAACGGTGGATGGAGCGACCCAATGGGTGGATCCAGAAACCCAGCCCGATTTGTTCCATGCGGGCTGTGTGAGTTTGGGAGCTTTAGGGTTTATTACCAAAATAAAATTGGCGATTCAGCCCAGTTTTGAAGTAGAACAACACGTCTATGAAAATCTTCCGATGGAAGCATTAAAAGATAATTTTGATGCCATTATGAGTGCGGGCTACAGTGTGAGTTTCTTTACCCATTGGTTGGACAAAACCATCAATCAGGTGTGGATCAAATCAAAGGTTGGAACAACGGACGCATTGGGAGCCGATTTTTATGGAGCAACACCTGCTACCGATGATTTGCATCCCATCAAGGTGAATTCTCCCGTCAATTGTACTCCTCAAATGGGGGTTCCCGGGCCCTGGCACGAAAGATTACCCCATTTTAAAATGGATTTCACTCCGAGTAATGGCGATGAATTGCAGTCTGAATTTTTTGTGCCCCGAGAAAATGCCTACGAAGCCATTATGGCCGTTGAAGCCTTACATGCAAAAATAGCCCCCATCTTGTTTGTTACTGAAGTTCGTTGTATTGCTGCAGATGATTTTTGGATGAGTACTGCCTATCAAAGAGAAAGTGTTGCCATTCATTTTACGTGGAAACCCATGGCAAAAGAAGTTTTAGCAGTGCTACCCGAAATTGAAGCTGCCCTGCAAGCTTTTGAGGCTCGTCCACATTGGGGAAAAATATTTACACTTCCGGCGGATACGCTTCGCAGCCGCTATGAAAAATTTGAAGCTTTTGTGCAACTCAAAGAAAAATACGACCCCCAGGGCGTGCTTTCTAATGCGTATTTAAAAAAATCTTTGAATCTCTAAATAGTTGATTGGGTCAATAATAAAAGGGGCTAATCAGCGTTATGAGTGTAAACAAGTTTCCCTTTTCCAACTTAGCGCAGCGTGTTTTTATGAACCAAAAATAATATCCTAAAGCGAAGCGAAATACTCCTCCAAACCATATCATTCATAATAAGATTTTTTAATTTTAATCGCCCCAGTTTCACTAGCATGTTTACATTTACGTATCCTTTCTACAAATAGCTACACCATGATAGAGCGTATCATAAAGTATAGTATTTACCACAAGTTAATTGTACTCTTATTTACCTTTGGGATTGTTGGTTTTGGTTTTTATTCACTTCTAAATATACCCATAGGAGCGGTTCCGGACATCACCAATAATCAAGTACAAATCATAACTACTTCCAGGAATTTAGCGACCGAGGATGTAGAAAAATTCTTAACCTATCCGGTGGAGTTGGAAATGGCCAATCTTCCAGGAGTTAAAGAAATTCGTTCGGTTTCAAAATTTGGTTTGTCAGTAGTGACGGTGGTTTTTGACGACAATTTGGGTACCTATTTGCCTCGACAATTGATTGCTGAAAAGATCAACAGTGCGCAAGAAAAAATCCCCGAGGGGTTTGGAAAACCTTTTATGGGACCCGTGTCAACAGGCCTCGGAGAAATTTATCAATACGTGATTGATGTGGACGAAGCCCATCGAGATCAATTTTCCCTGACAGACGTTCGTAGTCTGCAAGATTGGTTGGTGAAAAGACAATTGTCTGGAATACCGGGTGTTGTGGAAGTCAATACTTGGGGCGGTTATTTGAAAACCTATGAAGTGGCGCTCAATCCGGAACTTTTGCGTGCTATGGATGTTTCCATTTTTGAAGTTTTCAAAGCCTTAGAAAACAACAATAGCATTGCTGGAGGGGGCTATATCGAAAAAACCAACGAAAGTTATTTCATTCGAGGAGAAGGACTTTTGACTTCATTGAATGATATTGAAGAGATCGTAGTGACTAAAAAAGGAGGCATTCCTGTTTTTGTAAAAGACATAGCCACCGTGGAGTTTGGTCACGCCAATCGCTTTGGTGCCATTACGGGAAACGGGGAAGGAGAAAAAGTCTTGGGTCAAGTGATGATGCTCAAAGATGCCAATTCCAATGCCGTTATTCAGGCGGTTAAGCAGCGAGTAGCAGAAATTCAGTCCACCTTGCCCGAAGGCATCACCATAAATCCTTTTTTGGAACGAAGCGAATTGATTGCTAAAACGACTTTTACCATCGCTGAAAACTTGATTTTGGGTTGTTTGATAGTGATTTTTGTTGTGGTTTTGCTATTGGGCAATCTCCGTTCCGGTTTGGTTGTGGCATCTGTGATTCCGTTGAGTTTACTCTTTTCGTTGTCGCTGATGTATATTTTTGGCGTTGATGCCAATTTGATGAGTTTGGGAGCCATTGATTTCGGTATCATCATTGATGGAGCCGTTATCATTGTAGAATTCATCGCTTTTAAGATCACGAGTCAAGGCACCCTGCTTTTTGCCTTGCCCAAAGAAAAAAGACAAGATAAAATTGACAAAATCACTTTTCAAAGTGCAACAAAAATGATGAATTCGGCGGTCTTTGGACAATTGATTATCATCATCGTTTTTATACCCATTCTTTCCTTGGCGAATGTAGAAGGGAAAATGTTTCGCCCCATGGCATTGGTCTTTTGTTTTGCACTCATCGGCGCCATGTTGTTGTGTTTTACGTACATCCCTGTCATGGCCTCCTTGTTTATAAAACCTTCAAAAACACAAAAAAAGACGCTATCCTCCCGATTGATTCATTTTCTAGAGCGTCAATATCGACCCACCATTTTGTGGGCTTTGCGCAAGAAAAAATGGGTTTTGAGTATGGCCGTGGGACTGTTGTTGGGTACCGTTTTTCTATTTAATCAAATGGGTGGGGAGTTTGTTCCTACACTCGATGAGGGAGATTTTGTCATTCAACCGGTATTGAAAACGGGAACGACCTTGAGCAATACCATTGCAGCAACCACGCAGATGGAAAAAATCTTAAAACAATTTCCTGAGGTAGCACAGGTGGTCAGCCGTATCGGAGCGGCAGAAGTCCCCACCGACCCGATGTCTATGGAGGAAAGTGATGTAATCATTAAACTAAAACCCAAAAGCGAGTGGGTTTCTGCCGAGACCAAAGATGAATTGGCCGATCGATTTAAAGAAGCACTGAGTGTCATGGCCGGTGTTGATTTTGAATTTACGCAACCCATAGAGATGCGGTTCAATGAACTGATTACTGGTGTTCGTTCGGATTTGGCGATTAAAGTTTTTGGTGAAGACTTAGAGGTGCTTTATGCCAAAGCATTGGAAATAGAAAAAGCCATTGAAAATGTTCCCGGAGCTTCGGACATTACGGTCGAAAAAACCGTAGGTTTGCCACAAATGTCCGTTAAGTACAATCGGAAAATGATTGCAAAATACGGTTTGAATATAGCCGATTTAAATGCGATAGTTACCACCGGATTTGCCGGAATGACGGCAGGAACGGTCTTCGAAGGAGAGAAACAATTTGACTTGGTCTTGCGCTATAAATCGGACTATAGAAACGATATCGAAGATTTGCAAACAACCTCTATTCTTTTACCCAGTGGGATTACTTTACCGCTCAGTGAATTTGCAGAAATCAGCTATACCAAAGGCCCTGCAAAAATATCTAGGGACAATACCAAACGTCGAATCGTGGTGGGGGTCAATGTTCGGAATCGAGACCTGGAGTCTGTGGTGGAAGATGTGCAGGCCATCATTGAGCGAGAGGTGAAAATTCCACCGGGCTATACGGTTCGTTATGGAGGACAATTTGAAAATCTTCGCGCGGCTACTGCGCGCTTGAAAATTGCCGTTCCCATAGCATTGATTTTGATTTTTGTACTGCTTTATTTTGCCTTTAATTCAGTAAAAGAAGCCTTGATGATTTACAGTGCAATTCCGCTGTCTGCCATTGGCGGTGTTTTTTTGTTATACCTCCGGGGATTGCCCTTTAGTATTTCTGCCGGGGTTGGCTTTATTGCCCTTTTTGGGATCGCGGTGCTCAATGGAATTGTTTTAATTGAAGAATTTAAGGAATTAAAAGCGCATGGAATTTCCAATATCAACAAACGTATTTTGATGGGTACTAAAAACAGATTACGCCCGGTTTTGCTCACTGCAGCAGCTGCGGCTTTAGGATTTTTGCCGATGGCGATTTCAACCTCTGCCGGTGCCGAAGTACAGCGACCATTGGCAACCGTGGTGGTGGGTGGATTGATCACTGCAACGGCCTTGACGCTGTTGGTACTCCCAATTTTGTACGCTTTGTTTGACAGGAAAAAGCAGCTCCCCACGCTCAAAAATAAAGACTCTTTAAAAGTCCTTGTAGGGATTGTTTTATTTATACTGCCCCATATTGGATTTGCTCAAAGCCAAAGGATTACTGCCGATCAGGCGGTAGCAATGGCACTCGAAAACAACAGCAGCTTACTGGCGGATCAAAAACGGGTAGAACAATCCCAACAATTGGTGGGTAGTGCTTTCAATCTCGATAAAACGGAAGTCTATTATAATTTTGATGAAAATAATACAGCTGCCAACGGCTTGCCAATAAAAGTTTTCGGTCTAAGTCAAAAAATGCAATTCCCCACTTTATATGGCACCCAGCGAAAAGCCAATCAACAAGCTGTAGAAATTTCAATCCGTCAATACGAACTGAGTGAACGCACATTGACCAAAGCGGTGTATCAATCCTATTATCAAGTGGTGTATCGAAATAGTTTGGTTCAGAAATATACCTTTTTAGACAGTATTTACGGTCAGTTTTTAAAGGCTGTTCAAAAACGTCATGAAGTGGGGGAAACCAATTTATTGGAAAAATTGACGGCAGCCGCCAAACAAAAAGAAATTTCGATTTTATTGATGCAAGCGGAAGAAGAAGTCAAAAAAGCGCATACACGACTTCAGCAATGGGTACAATCGGAAGAACCGCTAAACGTAGAGCTTACCGTCTTACCTCGCCTGAAAGTGAATAGCCTCATCACTTCCGATCATCCGGGGTTACGTTATTACGATGCGGCGCAAAAGTTTGGAGCATACGAGCTGTCGTTAGAACGACAACGCCTTCTGCCGGATTTACAAATCTCTGTTTTTCAAGGAACCAACAACGGACTCAATCCGATCCGCTATAATGGAATTCAGGCAGGAATTGCAGTTCCGTTGTGGTTTGGTGCTAATAAATCAAAAATAGAAGCCGCCAAAACAGCGACTTTAATTTTAGCAGATGAGTATGAAAATTATAACCTACAGCTGCAGTCGAATTATAAAATTTTGTTGTCCGATTTAAAGAAACATGAAGCAGCAATTGACTATTATCAGACTTCCGGTAAAACACTATTTTCCGAATTGACAACACATGCCTCCAATGCTTTTCATGAAGGAGAAATAGACTTTTTTGAATATGTGCAACTATTGGAAACCGCAGAAAATATTCAAATTAAATATTTGGAAAATCTTAATGATTACAATAATACGGTATTAGAAATCAACTATTTAAACGATTGAAATGAACACAACAATCAGCACTTATTGGCCGTCCATAAAATTCACTTCATTTTTTTTGCTGAGTTTGTGGCTGGTCTATTCCTGCGGCACTAAAAAAACAGAAACTGCTTCCAACGAAGAAGAAATCGCAATGGACACTATGGATAAGGATGTAGTGGTGGTTTCAAAAACGCAGTTTGAAACGGGTAATATGGAATTGGGAAAAATCAGCACCCAAGCTTTTCACGAGGTGGTAAAAGCGAATGGAATGTTTGCCATACCTCCCAAAAATCAAGCCGAGGTGAGCACCTATTTTGCAGGACACATTAAAGACATTTCCTTGCTCCCGGGACATGCTGTTAAAAAGGGGCAAGTGCTTTTCACCTTGGAAAATCCGGAATATGTACAAATCCAACAAGATTTTTTGGAAGCCAAAGGAAGATTGGAATACTTGAAGTCTGATTATGAACGTCAACAGACCTTGTTGAAAGATCAGGTGACTTCCCCCAAAAAAATGTTAAAAGCGAAATCCGATTACGAGATAACCTTGGCGCAATATGAATCTTTAAAAAAGAAACTTTTATTGATGAATATTGATGCAAATACCCTAGTTCCAGAGAATATCCGTTCCTTCATCAGTGTATGTTCGCCTTTGAATGGCTATGCGACAGCCATACGCGCCGGCAAAGGAATGTATTTACAACCTTCGGATGTGGCGTTGACGGTTATTAATACTGCAGATTTGCACATTGAATTGAAAATATTTGAAAAGGATCTTCCCAAAGTGAAGAAGGGTCAAGAAATTCGATTCAGCCTGCAGCACGATCCCAATACGGTGTATAAAGGGCTTGTACATTTGGTTGACAAAGCCATAAACGAAATGGATAAAACCATCGAAATTCATGGGGATATTGTCGATGAGGAAGACCTCAAACGGTTTGCTCCGGGCATGTATGTTGAAGCTGAAATTTTTACTTCTACGACTGCAAATAGAACCCTACCCACAGACGCTTTGGTCAATATTGAGGATCATTTTTTTGCGCTTCAAAAACAGAATGACACGCTTTTTAAAAAAGTAAAGATAAAGGTGGGGGTAAGTTCCGATGGACATACTCAAATTCTAAATTTGAGCGACTTTAATGAAACGACAGAGTTTTTAGTGAAAGGGGCTTTTGATCTGATTACGGAGTAACACCGCTATTTTATAATTCCAAGCGCATCCCAAAATGTGCAAAATGAAACCCTTTGGCTTCCAATTCTTGACGTCCCTGAAAGTTTGAGTCTCGTGCGGGATTGCTGTGATTGAGATGAATAAAATATATTTTTTCACGATCTACAGGATCTAAAGATTCAAATAAAGCAGCACTTTCTTCCACAAAAGGATGGGGCACTTCGCGCATGGGGCGAGGCAGCTCGCCGTCTTCAAAAAAGGTAGCGTCCAATAACGCATAATCCACCTTTTTAATCATACTTACAATATCCTTTTCCCAAAGCGACCATTTGTCGATGTCCGGAATATAAAGTGCGGATTTGCGAGCACCTTGAATCCAATAACCCACCGTTTCGGAAAATTCATCTCGGTGGGGGACGAGCAAAGGGGTGACGCGCAAACGCGATGAAAGTGTCAAGGTTTTTTCGGCTAGGAGTTCATGAAGGACAATATTTTTGAGCGTTACCAACTGACTCCAGGGACCATTTGTTCTTAAAAAATCTGCCATCCTTGGCATTGCGTATACCGAAACTTCTTTGGTGTTGGCGGCTTCCCGCCCCAAATGCATCAAACCCGTATAATGCCCCATATGGGCATGGGTTAAAAAGATTCCAAGGGTAGTATTTTCTGAAAATTGATGTAAATAGCGCGATTGAGCAACAAAATCGGGGCTTGCATCA
>ERZ887849.2917-NODE-2917-length-13479-cov-6.872765_pt1 | contig 13479 bp, 12 predicted proteins | sample MGYA00521267_ERZ887849 | MGnify/ENA primary metagenome ERZ887849 (study PRJEB32303, sample SAMEA104408601) | aquatic metagenome | biome: Brackish water; feature: Pelagic; material: water | place: Baltic Sea | collected 2014-06-06T16:11:00 | depth 2,863 m ... | reverse complement strand
GTATAAACGCATAGCATCATCGTAGGTCATGCGAGGAAATTGTTTTAACTCTACTCCTTTAATTTCTTTTAGTAAATGGCGAGTTAAACCTTCGAAAGTATTTAAAATATCTTCTTGTTCGATAAAAGACATTTCGCAGTCAATTTGAGTAAATTCTGGCTGGCGGTCTGCTCTTAAATCTTCGTCTCTAAAACACTTTACGATTTGGTAATACTTATCGATACCACCAACCATTAGCAATTGTTTAAAGGTTTGTGGCGATTGAGGTAGGGCATAAAACTGTCCTTCATTCATTCGAGATGGTACTACAAAGTCTCTAGCTCCTTCTGGAGTAGATTTTATTAAGTATGGTGTTTCTACTTCAATAAAGCTTTGAGCGTCTAGGTATTTTCTTGTTTCGGTAGATAGTCGGTGTCTTAAAATTAAATTTTCTCTAACCGGATTACGACGGATGTCCAAATACCTATATTGCATTCTTAAATCGTCGCCACCATCAGTTTCGTTTTCGATAGTAAAAGGAGGAGTTTTAGAAGCGTTTAGTACTTTTAACATGCTCACTTCTATTTCGATGTCTCCGGTTGTTATTTTAGCATTTTTGCTCGACCGTTCTATAACTTTTCCTTCAATCTGAATAACGAACTCACGACCTAATTTACGAGCAGCCATGCATAATTCGGAATTGGTTTCTAGGTTAAAAGCCAATTGAGTTATTCCGTATCTGTCTCTTAAATCGACAAATGTCATCCCTCCAAGGTCTCGAGTTTTTTGTACCCAACCACTTAAAATAACTTCTTCTCCAATATTTTTTGAGCTTAGAGCTCCACAATGATGCGATCGTAACATTTTGATAAATTTATTTGAGAACGAAATTACGATTTATTTGGCTTTATTATACCATCGGAAAGAGCATAAAAAAAGCAGGAAAGTTACCCCTTCCTGCTTTTAAATATTGAGTGTTTTTTTTACTTTTCTAGAATAATGTCTACTCTTCTGTTTAGTTGCTTGTTTAACTTGTCATCGTTTGGTGCAAGCGGTTCCGCTTCTCCTTTATGAAAAGTAGAAATTCGGCTGCCATCTACGCCTAAAGAGACTAAGTATTTCTTAATATTTTCTGCTCGTTTTTTAGATAGTATTTCATTAACAATAGTGCTAGCATCGGAATCAGCATAGCCAGTAATTTTTGCTTTGTAAGCATTGTTGGTTTTCATAAAATCGGCTATATCAATCATTCTTTCTAATGAGTTAACACTAACAAGATTTCCGTTTGTTTCGAAAAAGAAGTGGTGGTTTAGTTTTGCTTTTGGTTCATTGCTTATCAAATCTTCTTTATTGACTTGGTGGCTATGGTTTGCTATTTGATCTTCTATTTCTTGCAAACGAGGCTCTACATTAGCATCATGATTGGCTTTTACTCTTCGCTTAATTTCTTTTTTATGATCGAGAATTTCGTCTTTCTTGTTTTTTCCTGGTGTTACTAAATCGTATTTTAAACCTACTGCTACAACAAAATATTTGGAGTTACCAATACCATCGTCAAAGGCGTCAAAATTGTCGTCATCCACTCTGTTGAAGCTAGCGTCTGCTAGAAAAGACCATTGTTTTTTAAATCGATGTTCTATACCAAGAGCAACGCTAGATTTTAGTGCTTCCCCTTTTGTTTGGTCTGTTGCTATGGTGCTGCTATTTAAAAAATTTCTTTGAGATTGGTAACGGACAACTCCCGAACCTAATCTACCAAATAACTCTACTTTTTTAAAAGTTAGAAAGTTTAGCTTGACGTTGAAGTTTAACTCTTCGAAATCTCCTTCGTAAAATAGCAAATCATTTTCGCCATAAATTTTTCCGTGGCCAATGTCTAATCCTAGGCTTAGTTTTGGGTTTAGGCTGTAGTAGATACTAGCTGTAGAGTTTAGAGTCAATTCGTTTTCGTAATTGCTACTTAGGTCGGGCGAATGTATGTCATTGTTTTCGACATAATGGTCATAGACCGCTCCGGTTCTAAATTGTATAGAGAACCTTTCTTTTTCGAGCCATTCTACTTTTTGTGAAAATCCTATAAATGGTATTATGAGACATAGTGTGAGTAAGCGTTTTTTCATTTTAAGTTTAGTTTTAAGTATAACAAAAGTACATATTTTTTTAATAACGTATATTGGCTTATAATTTTACATTAAATATGTTAGCAGAACGCTCTCACGATTTTTATATGAAAGAGGCTCTGAAAGAAGCACAAAAAGCTTTGGATACAGATGAGGTTCCGGTTGGAGCTATTGTGGTTTGTAACGATCAGATTATTGCTAGAGCCCATAATTTTACTGAAAAGCTAAACGACGTTACGGCTCATGCCGAAATGCTGGCTTTTACTTCTGCATCTGATTATTTGGGAGGTAAATTTTTAAACGAATGCACTCTTTATGTTACTCTTGAGCCTTGCCTGATGTGTGCTGGGGCTAGTTATTGGGCTCGAATAGGTACGCTTGTTTTTGGAGCTAGCGATCCTAAAAGAGGCTTTAGAAGTAAAACCTCCGAGGCTCTACATCCTAAAAGCAAGTGTGTAGTCGGAATACTAGAAAAGGAGTGTGCTCAAATCTTAAAAGATTTCTTTGCACACAAGCGAGAACTTAAGTAAATTTGTACTAAATTTTAAAAGATATGTATCCAGAAGAAATATGTACCCCAATGCGTTTGGACCTTACTCAAGAAGGTTTTATAGAAATGCGAACAGAACAAGAAGTAGATGAGATATTAGGTGCTAAATCAGGATCTGTTTTAGTGATGATAAACTCGGTTTGCGGATGTGCGGCAGGTAATGCTCGCCCTTCTGTAAAAATGGCTGCTAAACATACTAAAGTGCCTACTAAGCTAACTACTGTTTTTGCTGGTCAGGATAAAGAAGCGGTAGCTAAAGTAAGAGATTATTGTATGCCTTACCCTCCATCTTCTCCATCGATAGCATTATTTAAAGATGGTCAATTGGTTCACTTTATAGAAAGACACCACATCGAAGGTCGTCCGGCTCCATTAATTGCCGAAAATTTAACTCAAGCTTTCGACGAGTTCTGCTAACAAATAAAAAATTAGTTTATAAAAAAGCCCAACATTTAGTTGGGCTTTTTTTATGGCACTGTCTTTAACAAAAAAAGTTTTTTTGCTAAATTGCTACTGATCCCTATCGACTTTCCTTCCCCTGGAAAAATTAAAGTTGGCAATGACAACTACAGGCCAATCTTTTAAACTCCCTAACAGTTGGCACGCTCCTCGTTCGGAGTCGCACCAGTTCTGTTAAGAAGCAAATACAGACTTTCTCATCTTATTTTAACAAAAGATTTTGCTTCTATTTGGTTTTAAATTCTGTTTTATGGCCAATGCTAACAGTATTATCCTCTTGTGGAATAGGTGGGCCTATTGCTCCTACAAACTCTACTGAGCAGTCGGGATAAATTCTAAACTCCCACTCTCGTAATGATAGAAACTCCCAAGAATATTTATAAATAAGGTTGGTATATTCTTCATGAAACTCGAATTCAATATCATTATTAGCAAGTGGGCCAAAAAAAAGGTACAAATCGGGAAGAATTAAGGGACTTGAGTATGGGTATTGTGTTGGATCATCCCACGAAGCATTACCTAAGGCAAATGGGTCTAAATTATTTGGAGAGTATAAAGAGTTATTTTCTATGTAAAGTTCATAAACAAGGGCTAGGCTATCGAGAATATTATTTCCTGAAGGAAGTCCGTTTTGCAATAATGAGTCTGGGACAGAAAATCGATTTAAACTATAGTCACGGCGAGTATGTATTTCAAATAAATCTATCACGGTATCTCTCTCAGGAATTTCTGTAGCATTATATACCGCTACAAGGGCTTTGAGAATGCTGTCCGACAGATGCTTGGGTATTGTGATACTAATGCTATCGGAAGAAAAAGAGGGCACATAAATGCTATTGCTGTCGGGTGCAAAAGCAGGAAGTGGCCCGTAAGGAGATTCATCTTCATTATAACTTAAATCATAAAATTTTGTTACCGTTAAATAATCGGCATCTAATTGGTATAGCTCCACAATGGAGTCGGGAGCATAACAAGAAGAGGCTACTATTTGGGTATTTCCTGTTTGGTAAAACAGAAAAAGCAGTGTAAATAAGATTAGTCTTTTCATGGCTTTATAACTTAGTTTTTAAATATTAAATTAATTAAACCTAAGTTAAGTCTAAGGAAATAGCTCTTTGTAAAGCTAGCGAATAAAAAATGACAAAGTCAAGTCTTATTTGCTGAGCACGGAAAAAGTGTGATGAAGTGATGTTTAAAGCCTACGAATAGAGTCTATTCGTTTATGAGTGTTTATTTACAGCTCTTTATCTAGAGGTTCATCTAGTAATTTTGACTGGCAAAAAGTCTGTAAAGATTGCAAACTTTGCTCCAAAGATTGGCCTAACATGTCATTTATGAACAAACCTATCCATCTCGCAAGTGGGTTATATCCCATATTTGCGTGGTAGGTCCATGTTACGGTTGTGATGCCTTTTCTTTGAGAGAACTCCCACTTTCCTGCTCCTTTGCCTTGGTCGTAAAAATCGAGGCTAGTTTCTATAAGTTGGTTGTTTTTAGACTCTACTATGGTAAGTTTTCCTTCTCCTATAGTTTGGCTGCTCCAAGTTTGCCAAGCATCTTTTCCCGATTCCTTTTTAGAGTATTGGTAAACTGTATTAGAGTCGCTTACACTCCATGCCGACCAGTTCTCCCAATTTTTTAGGGTGTTTACCTGATCGAAAACAACTTCAACATCTTTTTCGATTTCTATAGAACGGCTTACGTATCTGTCTTTTGGTAATAAGAATGCTACAGCACAAAAGATAGCGAAGGTAAATACTAGGTACTTTACAAATTTCATATTCTATTTTTTTAATACGGTTGGAACCTTAAAGTAATCGGAATCTTTATCGGGTCCGTTTTTTAAAGCGTCGTTTTTGCTTACATGCTTGCCCACTTCGTCTTCTCTTAAAACGTTGGTTTCTTGGTTAATGTAAACCAATGGTTCTACGTTTTCGGTGTCTAGCTCTTCTAGTTTATTAACCAATGCTAATATTTTATTGAGGTCGCTAGTCATTTGAGTTTTCCCCTTTTGGTCGAATTCGAGGTGACTCAATTGAGCCAATTTGTCGACTAGTTTGCTATCAATTTTCATACTTAATTAGTTGTTGATCAATTATATTATATACCTCTTGTTTTAGAGAGTCTACTTCTTTGTTTTGTGGCTTTACTCCTTTATGAATAAATACCCTAGCTCTGCCTGGTCTTCCTTTTGTGTAAGCAGCCGGAAAGATGGCGTGGTTGTCGGCAAAGGTAATAGGAATTATTGTAATATTCTGCTCAATTGCTAATCGAAATAATCCGTTTTTAAAACGAGATAAGCGTACTTTATTGTCTACTATTCCTCCTTCAGGAAAAATAACCATATTCTTTCCTTCTTTTATTTGCTTTCCTGCTTTCTGAAAAGCCATGTAAGAGTCTCTTATGCTTTTTCGGTTTACCAACACATTAAAAGTTCGGTAGTAATATCCGAAAATAGGAATCTTAGACAAAGATTCTTTTCCTATAAATGAGATGGGTTTCTTACTTATTAAAAACATAAAAGGCACATCGAGAATGGAAGAGTGGTTAGTGCAAAATATATATTGTGTGTTTGGGTCGAGCTTGGCTTCTTTTACAATTTTAGGTAAAATCCCGCTTCCATAAAACATTAATTTACTCAAATAATGGAGCATGAAATAGAGGATAGGATAGAAACGAGTATTAGTAGTCAGCAAGATGGTAAGTGGCAAAGTAAGAAGATAAGGAACAACAAAGAGGATTAGAAACCATGTTCTCCAAATTAAACTTAATATGCTTTTTAGTGCTTTCATTTGTCAAACAAAAATAATTAATTAGCTGACTTGTTTAATGCAATTCTTATTTTTACCACTCATTTATACAATATTATTATGGCAAGAGTTTTAACAGGCATTCAGAGTACGGGCATTCCTCACCTAGGAAATATTTTAGGTGCTATTGTTCCTGCAATCGAATTATCTAAAAACCCGGACAATCAGAGTCTGTTTTTTATTGCAGATTTTCATTCTCTGACCACTGTTAGAGACCCTCAAATCCTTAAAAATAATACTTTAGCAACGGCTGCTACATGGTTAGCTTTCGGATTCGATACCGATAAAAATATCTTTTATCGTCAGTCGGATGTCAGTCAGGTATGTGAGCTGACTTGGTTTTTAAATTGTTTTACTCCTTTCCCGATGCTTAAAAACGCTCATTCTTTTAAAGATAAGTCGGATCGTTTGTCGGATGTAAACTCAGGCTTGTTTACCTACCCAGTACTTATGGCTGCCGATATTTTACTTTACGATGCCCAAATTGTGCCAGTAGGAAAAGACCAAGGCCAACACCTGGAAATGACCAGAGATATTGCCGGAGCTTTTAACCATGTTTATGGCGATACTTTTGTTTTGCCAGAAGTTAAAATTGACAAAAGAGTGATGACCATTCCGGGTACGGACGGACAGAAAATGAGTAAATCTTACAACAATTTCATTGATATTTTCTTACCAGAGAAAAAATTAAGAAAACAAATTATGTCCATTCAGACCGATAGCAAAGGACTGGAAGATATCAAAGAACCAGATAATTGTAATGTATTTAATCTATACCGCTTGTTAGCTAGCGAGGAACAAAGTCAAGAAATGAAAGCAAATTATTTAGGAGGTAATTATGGTTATGGCCACGCCAAACAAGCTCTTTTCGAATTGATTATGGAACGCTTTGCAGAGCAAAGAACAAAGTTCGATCACTACATGAGCAATCCTCAAGAAATTGAAGCACAACTACAGAAAGGGGCTCAAAAAGCCAAAGAAATTGCCGATCAGGTACTAAACCGAGTACGAACTAAAGTAGGTTATTAATTAACTTCTAGTCCGTATTTTTTTCTGTACTTACGATCTAGTTGTTTCTGGTGGTTGTCTAGATCTATACTCTTACCCTGAATGTAAGCCCTCACTACTTTATTACCCATCATATCTAGAGCATCTCCTTCCGATATAAAGAAAGTTGCTTCTTTACCACTTTCTAAAGACCCTACTTCTTTGTCGATACCCAACATTTGAGCAATGTTTAAGCTAAGTGCAGATACGGCCTGTTCGTAGTCAAGTCCGTAAGCTACGGCAGTACCAGCAGAGAAAGGTAAGTTTCTTTGTCCCATCGCTTCCATATCTCCTTGGTAGCAAAATCCGAATTTTACTCCTGCTTGGTGCAGCAAAGCGGCTTGTTTGTATGGCAAGTAAACGTCTTCGTCTTGTGTACGAGGTAAACGGTGGATTCTATCTAGTAAAACCATAACGCTATTTTGAGAAAGGAAATCGCTAATTAGATGTGCTTCTTTTGCTCCTACAATAACAATTGTTTTTATATCAAATTCTTGAGCCATCAGAACAGCGTCAGTCATTTCTCTTTTTAAATTGGCATGGATGTAAAGGTGTTTTGTTCCATCAAAAATTCCTTTCATAGCTTCCATTTCGATATCTATTTTAGAAGAATTACTGTTGAAATAAGCTTGGGCTTTAATAAGGTATTGCTTTAGCTCGTTTGTTTTTTTGCTGTAATTGTCGGTTTTTACGATGTCTCCTGGTTCTGCCCACCATCCGGTTTGTCTAAAATAACTTGGCCAGTTGAGGTGTATTCCGTCGTCTTGTTTTTGTGCTGCATCTTCCCAGTTCCATCCGTCTAGTTTCATTACGGATGAAGTTCCGCTTATTGTTCCACCTTGTGGACTAACCTGTGCTAATAAAACTCCGTTAGTACGAATAGTAGGGATAATTTTACTTTCGGCATTGAAAGCGATTAAAGACCTTACATGAGGTTTGAAATTTCCTGTTTCGTTAAAGTCGTTCGATGCTCTAACCGCACTTATTTCGCTTATACCCAGAGTAGTATTTGTAGAAATAAAACTAGGATATACGTGCTTGCCATAAATATGGATAATGGTATCAAAATCGTTAGGATTAATTCGGATAGTAGTAGCATCTACTACAAAGTCGAACTTTCCGTCTTCTATAGAAATAGCTGACGATTCTATTTTTTGTCCGTTTCCTAAATGTGCAATACCTCCTAAAAACAGGGTTTTTTGAGCAAAACCTGCTAATGGTAAAATTAGTAATAGTTGGATTAAATATTTCATAATTGTTTTTTGTTAATGGTTGTGTCCGTGATCGTGCTCTTCGCCTTCTATGGAATCACAATGGTATAATTTTTGTTTTTCGACTTTTACCTCTTGGGTAGGAACGCCGTTTTCTTTTTCTACTAGCATTTTCTGAATCAGTCTAGCTCTTTCGTCTTTGTTTCTTTGTTGTAGAAGTTTGTCTTGTTCGATGTCGAAATATAATTTTCCGTCTATGTAAGTCTGTTCTACCTTAGCATAAACCGAAAGAGGATTGTCTGACCATAAAACGATATCGCCATCTTTTCCTTCTTTGATAGAACCTACACGATTATCGATATGTAATAATTTTGCAGGGTTAAGAGTAACCGTTTTCCAAGCTTCTTCTTGGCTCATATTACCATATTTTACCACCTTAGCAGCTTCTTGGTTTAGTCTTCTTGCCATCTCTGCATCATCGGAGTTGATAGCTGTAACAATATCCATTTCTGCCAATATTGCGGCATTGTATGGGATAGCATCGTTTACCTCAAATTTATACGCCCACCAGTCGGAAAAGGTAGAAGCTCCAGCTCCGTGAATTTGCATTTTGTCGGCTACTTTATATCCTTCTAAAATGTGGGTGAAAGTATTGACAGTAAAGCCCATCGAATCACCTACGTGCATTAGCATGTTTATTTCGGACTGCACATAAGAGTGGCAAGTAATAAATCGTTGTCTATTTAATATCTCGACTAGAGTATTCATTTCTAAATCTTCTCTTGGTGCTAGTGTGTTTCTTTTATCTGATGAGGATAAATTATTGTAATTGATCCATTCTTTTTCGTATGCTTTTGCTCTTAAGAAATGGTCGTAAAAAACCTGCTCTACACCCATTCTAGTTTGTGGAAAACGGATGCGTTCGAAATCTCCCCAGTTTGCTTGTTTTACATTTTCTCCTAGAGCAAATTTTATAAATCCGTCTGCTCCCTCAAAAAGCATTTGTTGTGGACTAGACCCCCATCTTAGTTTTATAAGTGCCGATTGTCCTCCAATAGGGTTTGCCGAACCGTGTAATAATTGAGCAGTAGTAACCCCACCAGATAGTTGGCGGTAAATATTTACATCATCAGAATTAACCACATCTTGTATGCTTACTTCTGCACTACTTGCTTGGCTACCCTCGTTAACTCCTCTACTAATAGCAATGTGAGAGTGTTCGTCGATAATACCAGAAGTTAGGTGCTTTCCTTTAGCGTCAATAGTGTTAAATTCTTGTTTGCCAAATATTTCTTCTCCTATTAAGTTAGAACCAATAGCGATAATTTTTCCGTTGGAAATAGCTACATCGGTGTTTTGTACGATTCCTAAAGCTTCGTTTGTCCAGACAGTTGCTCCTGTGAAAAGAGTGTTTTCTGTAGAAAGCTTGTTTTCCCAACCATAGCCCATATTAGGGAACCATAATTTTCCTATTTCATTTTTCTCAATTTCTTGCTCTTCATCTTCGCTTATACTTTCTTTTTCTATTCGCTTAGCAGTCCATTTTTCTACATTTCCGTTAGGTAAGAAAACTTCTCCTTCTAGTTTTTCGTTCGCGAAAAGAGTGTGGATAGAATAAATACCATCTTTGTCGAAATTAAAAGTTAGGTGAGGCCCTTCTTTTTGAAACTTCATTTTGATAGTAATAGAATCTTGTACCATTTTAGCTTTAGGAGACTCTAAAGAACCAAAGATTATAATAGTGTCATTACTAGCACTTACAAAAGTACCTCTAGCATCGAAATCTACTTCTGACTTAACGGTATATTCTGTTCCTTGTACCCAGTTAGAAAGGATGTTTCCTTTTTCGAAAATATCATCGGAACAAATAATGAAGTTTGCTAGTTTTCCTTTTGCAAGAGTTCCTAGTATCTGCGAGGCTTCTATTAATTCGGCTGGGTTTGTTGTTAAAGCCGCAAGAGCATCGCTCTTATCTAATCCGAAATTAACTGCTTTTCTTAAGTTCGTTAAGAAGTCGCTTTTCTTCTCTAAATCTGTAGCACTTAGGCAAATGAAAATATCATTTTCGACTAAAACAGCAGGATTGCTAGGAGCCATTTCCCAGTGCTTCATTTTTTGTAAACTAACCATAGAGGCAGCATCCGGAAGTGTTACGTCATAAGGTTTAGGAAAGTCGATTGGCAAAACCACCGCAAAGCCGCTTTCATTTAAAAATGAAGTTCGTTGGTACTCATCGCCATTACCAATAATGATGTAATCTTTTTCGAATTCTTCACCAATTTTCCAGATTCGCTGGATGTCTAGCTTGTCGTTTACTTCAAATATTTGAGGAAGATCTTGGAGTTGGTTCCAAGCTTCTAAAGAGCGGTTATATACTGGTATATTGTTTTGACTATACCATTCCGCATCAAGGTAAGTTTGGTTTATAAGGGCTAAAGTTCCCATTAAAGAACTAGGAAATTTTTGTCTTGAACTCCCTTTATTTACAGAATAATGGGCACTTGCTTTACTGATTAAAACGCTTTTGTTTTCGTTCTGGTCATTAAGAGTAGTAAGCAAACCACTTCCTCTAGCGATTCCGTCATTATAATGGGTTAAAACAGCACCAAAACCAATTTCTCTAAATGACTTAGACTCTTCGGAATCAATATTGAAAAGGTCTTTACTATTTGTTTCTGGGCGTATAGCTTCGTTCCATCCTGCCCCAGAGCCCGTATTGCTTTGGTATTGTGGTTGTGGCTTCCAAAGACTTCGCTTTGCTTTAGCGATTCCGTAGCTAGTATGAAGGTCGATAAAAGAAGGATAAACAAATTTTGATTGAAGATCATGAACGATTGCCCCGCTAGGAATTGCTAGGCTAGTATCGTTGTCGGCTCTTAGTATTCTGTCTCCTTGAATGATAAGGACTCCGTTTTCTAAAGTCTGCTGAGGAGAAATAACAAGAGTAGCGTTTACGAATGCGTGAATTTCTTCAAAGTTGTTTTTAACACCGTTGCTAGGGAAAGTTTCTTGTGCGAAAGCAAAATTGACAAAAGTAAAAGCAAAGGATAAAAGGAAAATTTTTAGTTTCATTATAGTGGTAATTTTGAGGGTATGAAAATACAAAATACCAATGTAAATTATCAATTAGATTCTTTACATTTGTTAAAAATATTTTTATGTACGTAGGATTAAAACATTTGCATAGCAGTTTACCTTATTTATTATTAGTAGCAATACTAGTAGTATTGGTGCTTAGTTTAATGGGTATTTTCAATAAAACAGAATTTGACGCTAAAAGAAAAAAAGCAGTTTTGTTTGCTATGATTCTTTTTCATTTGCAATGGACTGTTGGTCTAATACTGTATTTTGTTAGTCCTATGGTTAAAAGTATTGGTAATGCTATGTCAGATTCTACCGATCGTTTGTATGCTTTAGAGCATCCTTTAATGATGACTATAGCTTTGGTTTTAGTTACTATTGCTCGATCAAAATCTAAAAAAACAAAAGATACTTCGATGAACCGAACCGTATTTATCTTGTTTATAGTGGCTCTTGCCTGCATTGTTTTTTGTTTGCCAGATAGCTGGGCTGCTCTAAGAATGTTTGACTCCTTACCTTCCTAGATGGGTAATAATATAGATTCTAAAATAGAACAAGAAGATGCTGTTTTGGTAGGCATTATTACTCCTAATCAAAACGAGGAAAAATCTAAAGAATATCTAGAAGAACTCGATTTTCTTGCACATACTGCTGGGGCAAAACCGGTAAAACATTTTTTACAAAAACTTCCTTACGCTAATCCTAAAACATTTATTGGTACTGGTAAGCTAGACGAAATAAAAAGTTATATAAATGGTAATGATATTAAGCTCGTTATTTTTGACGATGAGCTTGGCCCATCTCAACTCCGAAATTTAGAAAAAGTTTTAGAATGTAAAATTTTAGATAGGAGTAATCTTATCTTAGATATTTTTGCTTCAAGAGCCCGAACAGCTCACTCTAAAGTACAAGTAGAGCTTGCTCAATACCAATATTTACTTCCTCGATTGACTCGAATGTGGACACACCTTGAGCGTCAGAAAGGGGGTATCGGAATGAGAGGACCAGGAGAAACGCAAATTGAAACAGACAGACGAATTATCCAGCAAAAAATAGCACTCCTTAAAGAAAAACTGGTTCAGATTGATAAACAAAAAGCGGTACAAAGAGGTAATAGAGGAGCAATGGTAAGAGTTGCTCTTGTTGGCTATACCAATGTTGGTAAATCAACTATTATGAACTGCCTATCTAAGTCCGAAGTATTTGCCGAAAATAAATTATTTGCTACTCTAGACACCACTGTTCGAAAAGTAGTGATAGAAAATTTACCATTCTTATTATCCGACACGGTAGGTTTTATTAGAAAATTGCCCCACCAATTAGTAGAAAGTTTTAAATCTACTTTAGATGAGGTAAGAGAAGCAGACATATTGCTTCACGTAGTAGACATTTCTCACCCTAATTTTGAAGAACAAATAGAAATTGTTACTAGCACTCTTTCCGAAATTGATGCTACAGACAAGCCTACTATTTTGGTGTTTAATAAAGTAGATGCTTTTACTTTTGACAAAAAAGACGAAGACGATCTTACTCCTGTTACTAGGTCTAATTATTCGCTAGAAGATTGGAAAAAAACCTGGATGGCTAAAGGAAATCCTACTATGTTTATTTCTGCTACAGAGAAAGAAAATTTCGATTCGTTCCGAAAATTATTATACGATACTGCTAAAGAAATACATGCTAAACGTTTCCCTTACAATAATTACCTTTATTGATCGTTAATAACGTCATGAAAAAAATATTTTTACTTCTCTTTACTACTCTTAATTTACTATTAAGTGCTCAAACGCTTTTACAACAACAACTTATTAAGGTTCATAACGTAGCCAACTTAACGACTCTTGCCAATATAAGCTCTCCTATGGCTGGTCAAATTGTTTTTGTAACAGACCAACAATCTATTTATCAATACGATGGAATTATGTGGAAGGATTTAAGCCCTGATTCATACGAAATTATTGATGACGATAATGATACCTGGATAAGAGTCGACAATGGTAGTGACAACGATCTCATTCAGTTTACTACCCAAGGCCAGACTAATTTTCAAATAGGAGACGCTCTTCTTCGAACTACAAACCCTAATTTTTCTACTTATATAGGAAACACAGGAACATTAGCAACCAATTCGGTTTTAATAGGAGAAGAGGTGCTTTTATCAGATGCTGGTAACACCGAAACTGTTGCTATAGGTTATAGGTCTATGCAAGATGGGACAGGAG
>ERZ887849.2915-NODE-2915-length-13494-cov-9.299278_pt1 | contig 13494 bp, 13 predicted proteins | sample MGYA00521267_ERZ887849 | MGnify/ENA primary metagenome ERZ887849 (study PRJEB32303, sample SAMEA104408601) | aquatic metagenome | biome: Brackish water; feature: Pelagic; material: water | place: Baltic Sea | collected 2014-06-06T16:11:00 | depth 2,863 m ... | reverse complement strand
TATTCTACAAGGCTGAATGACGCGTTTACGATTGAATCGCATTTGAATCTCTATTCAAATTTTGAAAAAAACAAGCCGTGCCGCTCTTGCTCAAGATAGCAACGCTAGCATTATACTAAGCTATAATTGGTAGTATTTCCGTCTTATATAAGATGGTATTTCTAGGTGCGTGCTGCTTCAAAAGCTGCCCAAGCAGCTTCAAACTTATCAATATCAAAGTCATCGCGTTTAGCTGGACCTAAAATTAACTGTTCTGTTTCAAGTAATTTATGGATTGATCCTTCAAGGATATTAATAACGCTAGTTGGTATAACAACAGCGCCGTGCCTGTCAGCATGTATCAGATCGCCATCTGTTACAGTCAGAGCAAAAATAGTCACAGGAGTGCCAATTTCCCTAATATGCACAAAACCATGGCTAGGCCCGATAGAGCCTGCAAGTACCGGAAAGCCATCAGGTAAATCACCCAAATCGCGCATAACACCGTTGGTGAAAGCCCCGCTCATTCCAAGACCTTTATGAATATTGGTATTAACTTCTCCCCAAAAAGCGCCAATACAAGCTGGAAAATCAATATCCTCAATAACAGCAACGGATGGGCTACTTCCTGAGGCCATGTGCCGATAATAAGAAAGCCTGCGTTCTTTTATAATCTCAGCTGATTCAGTTGGAGGACTAATAGCAGCGATTTTTGCTGTTCTGGCATAGCCACAAATTGGTTTTTCATCTGGGTTGGATGAAATCATGGTGCCTCTGGTGAATTGGTCGAAGCCGCGCTTTCCCTGCGCCACCTCAATTGCGTTACATACGGTTGGTGTATCTACTGATTGTAGCAATTTCAAAAGTGTCTCAGTCATGTTTTTTCTACCTTGCCGAATATTACGTAATCGTTTCTAAAAATACTAAAAAATATAGCGCTCTTTGTTAAGCCCTCGCGGATGCAATTGCGGCACCTTTTGCAAGAGAGGATAATTTGGCAAAGGCAATTTCCGGGTCAACTGCGCCAAATCCAGCAAAGGTGCCAAACCCGCAATCAGAACCTGCAATCACACGTTCTATGCCAACAATGTTGGTGAATCTCTCCAGACGCTGGGCAATTAGTTCTGGATGCTCAACAAAGTTAGTGGTTGAATCAATAACACCTGGTATGAGAATTTTTTCTTCTGGAATTTCTTTTTTTCTATTTTCGAATATGCTCCATTCATGCGCATGGCGCGGATTAGATGTCTCAAAAAGTAGATAATTTGCATTCACAGACATGAAGGTTGAAAACACACTATCCATGGAAATATCGCAGATATGCGGGCCCTCGTAATTGCCCCAGCATATATGAACTCTTACCTTTGCGGGGTCTATTCCCTCAAGCGCGTAATTCAGCGCTTCGACATGGCTATCAGCGATTTTGATAAAGTCTGAATCTGATAAATCATTAAATAGCATATGGCGTGATAGAGCAAGATCTGGACAGTCTATTTGTAAATCAAGTCCAGAATTTACGATAGTCTGATACTCCCCTCTCATTGCCTCAGCAAGTGCTTGCAAATAATTTTCTCTAGTCGGATAGAAATTATTTTGTAAAAATAACGAGATTACACCAGGGGATGCGGCATTCATAAATCCAGTTAAATTCCCATATTTTGTGATTGCAGATTTCAGATGAGATATATCTTTATCAAGCTCGGTATTATCTAGTGGGCTAACTTGTGATGTGCACATTGGCCGTGCATATTCTGGTGTGCCGCCACTATCTGCTAATCGTTTCAGAAAAGTAGGAAACAGCTTTAAATCCGCTGGGGCGTTTCTAGGGCTGTCACCTGAAAATCCAGTATATCTATCCTTAACATATGTTGCATAGGATATTTTCGACGTCTCGCCATCACTAACGATATCAATTCCTGATTGCTTTTGACGTGCAACAAGCCCATCTACATGTTCCAACATTACCTTATCAAACTGTGCATTATCGAAGCTTTGGTTTTTTTCCTTGGAAAATAGCAGGTCTGTTACTTCCTGAGATCTTGGCAGTGAGCCTACATGAGTTGTACGGATATGTCTCATTTTCTAGTTCCTCTCAAACCAAGTTGGACCTGCGGTATCGCCGGTATTTCTGATACGATACAAACTAGCTTCCCCTGACATGGATGGCTTTAGCCTATAATCATTATTTGGCTGAATCAGGGCTGTATCACCTGCTGATAGAATTTCCTGATGACCGCCATAGCTAAGCTTCCAATGTCCTTTAACAGGCATTAAAATATCATAGCTGTCTGATTTCATGTCATTCAATTTAGTTTTAGAAGAAATAAAACTTACCTCGAATCCAGGCTTGTCAAAAATAAGACCATCTTCTCCTATAACAGACACCTCGCCATCGCCTGAAAGTGCTAGCAGATCAAGATATCTAGATACCCATCTTGGAACAATCTCAAGCGTTTTAGGCTCTTGCATCGCGGCTAGAGAAGCATCGTCCATGACCGCTTTTGCGTTGACGCCGTCAGGCAGGCTCTCAGATTTTTTTGTATCATATAATACACCGTTTTCGCCTAAAATTAGACCATGCTGTTTTGCTTCCTCAATAACTTGGGGGGCCCACTCAACGCCGCCTCCAGCGTCATTTCCGCCAAGAATTGCCATTATCATCGCATAATCTGTGCCTATATTCTCAAAGCCTCTAAACATACCAGTTGGGATATTAAATATATCTCCTGCTTCTAGTATTACTTCTCCTATATTGCCCCACCTGCCCCAAAAAAAGCGCCATCTCCCTGATAAAACGAAGAAAACCTCAGCGGTTCGGTGGGTATGTAGCGAATTACGACATTTAGGGGGTTGGCCCGCCGCTCCGATATTAAATCCAGGTGTTTGTTTAATATGCACATGCTGGTCAGCAGCTTCGGATACGCCGCCCCCAATAATCGTAAAATTTTCTTTTTTATCAGAGCCTGGTGTATGGGCGTCAATAAATGCAGTGCGGCATGGAATAAGTTCGCCATATCGAACGATGTGAACCTGACTGGTCATTACTCTCTCCCCATATGAATGTGAATTTGTTTCCAAATAGCAACATCATCAAACAATGTATATTCGTTGCGAAGTCCCCAAGGCCCAAATTCAGCATGGCTGATGCCCATTACATAAATATCTGTGCCTGTCGGATGTCCAAATCTGCCTGTCCCATCATGCGTGCCAGATATTGACCATCTTATGGCAGCTCTTGGAGGCAGAAAGGCGTCTTCCCTGCCTATCTTGTGATGGATTGTAAATGTAGCAGATGGAAAGGAATTTCGAAAGGATATCCAGAACGCTTCAATTTCAGAAAAGCTTACTGCCAGTGTATCTTCAGGGTAAAACCCTTTTCCAGCACGGTCATAATGGCGGTGGATTATATCACTTTTGCCATTCATAATAGAAGTTAGAATCTCAGCAAATAAGGTGCCCCATTGATTATCATTTCCAGTCCCAAGATAAGGGCCTTTTATATCCATATCAGCATTAAAAGGTGTATTGCAGCTAGCGATACCGCCTTCATCACGAATTTGTTGTAATGCAAATTCTTCACTATCATAACCGAGTTGGTGAACAATCCCTCCAAAATCTCGTACTAACCATTCATCATTAATTTGATTGGCAATAGCATGACAATCTGCAATTACGCGATAGCGAAGTTTTTTCCCAGTTGGCTTTCCAAAGCTGCCAGTACCAAGATGGGTTGCGGTTGAGAATATCCGATGTGAGGATAACATGCCTTCTGCAGGAGAGCCTGACCAAATAACATCTTCTCCTAATAGCTGCCTGTCTGGGAACTCAGATAACGTTGCGTGGGTGGCATTAATCACGGCCTTATTGCCAATAACAAGAGAGCTTGGAGAACGTACAGGAATATCGTCAGAATAATAATGATATAGTGTCTCCACTTGCTTTTCTTCCCAGATCTCGTGGGTAATACCAAGAATATAATCTGGAAAGTCTTTGAATTTAGGGTTAAATCCTTGCATCTCTTGGTACCTTCATTTCTTGTGTGGCGTCTTCTGTGTGGAAGAGCGAATTATAAGCTGTCCTGCTAATTTGATTTCATTCTGCTTTATAGGCTTGCCTTGCATATATTGCATTATAAGCATTACAGTTTCTTGAACCATCTGCTCTGCAGGCTGAGAGACCGTTGTAAGGTCATAGCTTGCAAGCCTAGAAGGTGGCACATCGTCATATCCAACAACACCTATGTCATCTGGTATAGTAAGACCAAGCTCAAACCGAAAAACATCCATTACAACAAGCGCCATTGCGTCATTCGCAACAAAAACAGCATCTGGCATTATTGATTGATTTACGATACTAAGCGCTGCTTCACGAGACTGCTCACTTCTGAAATTTCCAACGGCTCTTGCTGTTATATCAAATCCGTAATCATTAAGTGTTTGGCGAAATCCAGCTTCTCTGTCGCGCTGGGTGGATGCGCCTTCCCAGCCTGCTATATATCCAAAGGAGCGATATCCTTGGTCAATTAAGTGCTTTGCTATTAGGCTTCCGCCAAGGTGGTTATCAGTCGTTACAGATGCGAATGACGAGTGATGTTGAATACGATTAAACTGCAGAACAGGAATGCCAGCATTTTCACATTTTGTTGTTAATTTAGAGGAAAGAGCAACAGATGCAGTGATAATAGCATCTATCTGATATTCTAATATCTCTTCAACAACTTTATCTACATTACTAGATGTTTGAGCTGCCATGAAGATAAGGACATGATATCCCTCTTTTTGTAATGAATTTGACAGCCTTTCTAATATTTCTGGATAAAAATAATTATCCAAATAAGCCACCACTAACCCAATCATATAGGAGCGACCAGTTAGCAAAGAGCGAGCTATTCTATTTGGGCGGTATCCAAGCTTCTTTGCTGCATTTTGGACTTTCTGTGCCGTTTTTGCAGATGCAGATGCTCCTTTTGTAAATACTCTACTGACAGCAGATTGACTAACGCCTGCCAGCTTTGCTACATCCAAAGAAGTTATTTTCGTCTGGCTGGCATTGTTTAATGACAGCGGAGATTTTATCCCTGAATCATCTGGCATTTGCATCTATTCCAGAAGGGGTTTGACTGGGCTGGAGTCTGGGAAGTGCAAGTTGGCGCATACGTGATAAAACATCTACCCCAAGTTGTGACCATATATCGAGCAAATCAATCATTACCCAATTCTCACGAATTTTCTGTTTTTCAATTCTCCAGAAATCAAGCGACCTTAAATTTATTTTTTGATTTGTAGGCGCTATCCCAAGCCACCCGTCACCTGTTAGCGTCTGAGACATGTTAGGCCAGCCTGTAACGGCAACATATTGCCCTTCTGCAAAAAAATGATGGGTTGTATCTTCTGGATATTGTCCTCTATCTGGCATCGCATTTAGAAAGGGAATTTGATGATGGTTACGGAAACTAGAAATACCGCGGCTGCTGCCGATACCAGAGGGCCCGTACCAGCAAAATTTTGGGTGCCAGAACTTCTCAAGCTGCATAATCTCCGCACCACCATATTTTGGATGTTTACTCATTGCTGTTAGCATATCTAACACAAGAATTTTGTTTTTATGGGCTTCTGCTTTATCTGAAGGGCTATTATTTATGCCATCTTGAGTTGCCGGCGCAGGGACCAGCCATTCATAACCAAGAGAGGGCCCCATTGGCCAGACTCCAGCCTGCATCATTAAACTGGGAATATCCCACACCGCTTGTATTTCACTTATCGCTCCAGCCTTAAATTTATAAAACTCATGAAATCTGATATGGGCAATTAGACCTGTCGGCGGTATGTCCATAAAGGCATGGGTGAACGTGCCGATGAAGTAGCCAGCATTCCCCACCCAGGAATTCCCATCATCATCAATGCCAGCAACGCAGATAATCTCGCGTCTTTCAAAATCAGGTAGAGCTGTATATAAAGGTGCGTATATTTTGTTATATAGCAGCTCTGGTTTCACATCGCCTATCGGGTGAAAATATCGACATAACGCGTCTGGATGTATGATTTCCGATAATAATTCTTGCACTTTAATGGGGTTAAAATCATATAGCGCATTACATAATGTTGAGATTATTTGCTTATCAGACTGAGCTTTACGTGCCATCTGACCTGCTTTCTGGTGTTGGCGGTGTTTTAGTCCCCTTATCAAACGCTTCCCACCCTTGGCCTGAAAAACAATCTACACCAAGCTGTGACAGTACAGATGGAAAATCAACCATCACCCAATTATCAACGATTTTGCCATCTTCAACTTTCCAGAAATCCATATAACGAATATCCACTTTTTTACCTGTGGCTGGAATGCCCATAAACTCGCCGCTATGAATAGCTTCTTGTCTGCCAAAGGCTGCTGCCCATTCTCCCATATAAAGTCGTGCCTCATCGATGCAGACCTTATCTGAAAATGCCGCCTGAAACGGTCTCTGCCAGTTATCCTGAAATGCGTCTATTCCGTTTTTTGTTCCGCACCCAAAATTACCCATCCACCTAAATTGAGATGCAAAAAACTGTCCTATATCGTTAATTCGGTGGTCATTAAGGCCGTCAACCATGCCCTCTATCACCGCACGCGTAGCATCTGTTTTTGATAAATCGGTGTCCTTACTTAATGTAGCTTGTTCTGGTCTTGCCCCTACCATCAGCGGGTCTCCTCAATTCGTGATCCATTCTCAGTGTTAAATAAGTGGCAAGCACTAATTGGAATGTGGATATTTACAACATCCCCAATTTTTGCCGAGTAATCCTTTGGCGCTTTTACAGATATTAATGAGTCTGCAATCTGAAAGGATACCATCGTAGAATCACCTAGTAATTCCAGAGTATAGATAGTAGCTGATATCTGATTGGTGGTTGCAGATTTAGTTTCCTTTGTTTGTATCGCAGCGTCCTCTGCGCGAAACCCGAGCGTTATGGCACCGTCATTGGCTTTAAATCCACTCAGGCTGATTTTTTCCGCTTTAAACTGGTTGTTGATAATGCGCCCTGAAATTAGGTTCATTGCAGGACTTCCAATAAAACCAGCAACAAATAGATTTAGAGGGGTATCATAAATCTGTGAAGGTGTTCCAATTTGCTGGACAACACCTTTATTTAGAACAACAACGCGATCCGCAAGTGTCATTGCTTCTATTTGATCATGCGTGACATAAATCGTTGTTACCTGCATTTCATGGTGCAAATGTTTAATTTGTGCCCGTGTTGATACTCTTAATTTTGCGTCAAGATTGGAGAGAGGTTCATCCATTAAAAACACATTTGGCTCTCGAACAATAGCTCTTGCCAATGCAACGCGTTGTTTCTGGCCACCCGAAAGTTCAGAGGGTTTGCGATGCAGAAACTCTGTGAGCTCTACCATCTCAGCTGCTCGATTTATGCGAGCGGTATGGGTTTTGGGATCAATCTTTCGAATCTTAAGGGGAAATCTTATATTTTCATACACATTCATATTTGGGTAGAGACCATAAGATTGAAATACCATGGCAACATCTCTATCTTTTGGCTCCAGCTCATTTACCTTTGCCTTGCCAATAAATACCTCGCCAGAGGTTTCTTGCTCTAACCCTGCTATCATTCGCATTGTTGTTGTCTTCCCGCAGCCAGACGGCCCAAGTAAAACAAGAAATTCTTTATCAAAAATCTCAAGATTTAAGTCATCTACAGCGACAAAACTTCCCCAGCTTTTGCTTAAGTTTTTAAGGGTGATACTAGCCATTAAATCAGTTTATCCTTTTACTGCTCCTGCGGTTAATCCGCTGACAATTTGACGTTGAAAGAACATTACTAAAACAAATAAAGGCGCTGTTGCAGATACAACCGCTGCCACTGCAAACATCACATTACCCTGTTCTTGGGTAGACCCTAAAAAGCTTGCAATTTTGGGAACCATTGTTTGGTTTTCCTCGGTAAGAAGAAGCGCTGTGATGGCAAAATCATTATAAGCCAGCAAAAAACTAAACAGCCCAGTTGTTATAACGCCTGGCCACATAACAGGAATAATAACATGTCTGAATGCTTGAAATCTTGTGCATCCATCAACCATTGCGCTTTCATCTAAATCTTTAGGGATGGATAGAAAAAATGAATGCAGCATCCATAATGTGAAAGGCTGATTTATGGCTACCAGAACGATGATGGTTGTCGATAGATGACCCCATAATCCAAGTTCAAAGAAGGGTAATAAATATCCTGAAACTAACGTAATATGGGGCATTGCCCGAAAAATCAGGGCGGCAATCAGAATCCAGAAAGCGTATCTGAAGCCAGACCTAGCTAAGGCATATCCGCCAAGCGTGCCAAGTGTGAGCGAAATAGTGACAACACTTACCGTAACTATGGCGGTGTTGAGAGCCGCTTTCCAAAAACCCTCTTGAATCCAGGCACCTTGATAGCCGTCAGAAGTAAAGCTTGAACCTGTTTCCACAAGAGTGCGAACCCCAAAAAGTGCATTTTGCCAATCCTGCTTGGAGAAAAAATCTGCCTGGACTTTAAAACTACCCCAAAACGTCCATAGAAAAGGAACACAAGCAAGCACTAACCATAATACTAAAAAACAGATGCTAAATAAATTCAACCATTTGGAGCTTGTCTTATTCATGTCTCATCCCCTGACAGCTGGTTTGCTAGATTGCCATGTTCTGACAATAATAGGGGTTAATAAAATGCTTACGCCGATGATGGTCAATATGGATGTAGCCGCAGCAGAACCAAATAACATGGCACCATCCCCGCTTCTAAAATCATTATAAATTAGCCAAGATAGAGATGTTGCACTTGCTTGTGCATTAAACCCAACAATTGGCTCAAAAACGCGGAAATTATCCATTAATTGAATAAGTGAAATAAAAACGACTAAGGGCATTAAATGTGGAACTACTACATATCGTGTTTGCTCCCACCTACTTGCTCCATCTATCATCGCGCTTTCCAGGGTATCTTTGGGGACTGTTTGCAATCCTGCATAGAAAACAACAAATGCAAATGGTGCATGATGCCAAATCCCGTAAACAATTAGCATAATCCAGGTTAGTGTGGGGGATGCTTTGAGAGATAGGCTTGGGTCATCAAAAATAATTTTTAGGAAGCTGCCAATAATTCCTTCTGCATCTATCATCCAAAATAATACAAGAGAGCCAATAAGAGGTGTTATAATCATCGGAAGTAGAGATACAAATATCGTTGGTCCTTTGAAAATTGAAGGCAACCTGTTCACACAAAGTGCAATACAGAAGCCAAGAATTATAACGCATGGCGTGACAACAAACGTATATGTAAGTGTAAAACTGAGCGCTTTATAAAAAGGTAGATTTAGCACCTCACCAATAAAATAGCGAAGATTTGGCGCGGCATTCCATGCTTCACTAATTTGCGAGAATGCAAGGTGATTACGGTTAGTATAGGTGCCAAAACCGTTAAACTTCCCAAGCGGATTCTGTTCGCTTAAAGCGCGTGTGGCGTCAACATCAACTTTGGTTACTTCTTTGCAACCAAAAGGGCCGCAATTCTCTACAGTTACTAAAACCTGCTCATGGTCGATATAAAAGGACTGAATGGTAATGGAAATAATAGGTAGCGCGATGAATACAAGCATCGCAAGTGCTGAAGGCCAGATAAATTTAAAGAAGGTATGGTGTGGCATTCGTTTTGCTTCCGGTTTTTCCTTAAAAAGTGCAACGGGCCTTAAAAAGTATTCCTGGATAAATGCACTACTAAAAATACAGAGGGTAAATTACCCTCTGTATCCGTAAATGGTTAGACTTATAGAAAGCCTTTTTCTGTTGCAGCTGCTATGTAAGCTGCTTCCACATCAGCAAGAGCCTTTTCTGCTGTTTCCTTGCCTTGAAGAAAGTCAGTAATTTCGCTGCCAATAGCATTATGCATTGCGCCCATATAGGGGAGCATTGGATATGGAAGCGCGCCGCCTTGAGCAGACTCAACAACGCCAACACCAGTTGCGCGTGGCTTGGCACCTGAAATTAGCCAGTTTGCTTTATTTGGATTTGCTGCAGCCATTGCAGGCGAAATACCTTCCATCATCGCAATGAAAGTTGCTTCTGCATCTTCATCAGATATGTTGGACGCAACCGTAATGCCATCCCACCATAGGGTTGTTGAAGGAGTTGTTCCACCAGCCACAGTTGGAGCGCTAGCAAATTTGGTGCTGCTCTCGATTTCAGCAGTGGATCCTTCGCCGTCTGTTATAGCGCCAGCACGTGAGCCCCAAAGATTGGTCAACGCAACCTTACCAGCTTCCCAATCTGCCTGCACAGCGTTTGAGTCATAGGTGAGGAAGTCTGGGTTCATATATGCGGAAAGAGACTTCATCATATTTAAAGTAGCTACACCTTTGGCATTGTTAATGGACGGGTTCGCAGAACCACTCTCAAAAAATTCGCCGCCATGTCCTAAATACATATTGATAAATTCAAGACCAAGGTTCCAGCCCCCATAGGTGCCAGCAATTGGATACTCCATTAACCCTTTGCTTTTGATTGCCTCTGCAGCGGCTAATACTTCTTCATAAGTTTTAGGAGGTGCAACACCAGCAGCATCCAAAATATCAGAGCGATAGAAAAGATGCTGTGCGTTCGCCATAAAAGCTACAGCCATTACGTCGCCATCAATTGATACGATTTGCATATCTTGCAAGCCAGAGCCGTGTTTTGCAATTAGATTGTTGAGTGGCTGAACAAGCCCATCATTCATTAGTGCTACTAATGCACTGTTATTAGCAATCGAAGATGTGAATTCTGCTGGGTTGGCTGTAAGGGCGGCTACCTGACGATCTTTATGATCTTTGTTTAAATCTATAGATACAGTTACCCCGTCACCTGAACAGCCAGCAGCTGCTTGTGTAACAGCTTGATATGCTGGAAAATCATTTCCGCCAATACGCACGGATCCAGAATCTATACCACATCCGGCATAAGACGCAGTTGATAGAAGCCCTATGGCTCCAGCTGTTAAAATTGTTCTGAAAAACATAATAAATAATACTCCTATGAAGTTTGGTGAAGTTTGCTGAAGTTTTGTGATTTGCGTTCAGGTTTTTCCTGACATTTATAGTTTAAAAATTTGAATAAGGTAATTTTGCATACGTTTGCAAAAATTCTAGACAAGTAAATCTTATCTTGGCAAGCTATTTTTTTTTCTCTTAAGCTGGTTCACATTTTGATAGGTCGAAAACGATATGAATAACAAACAAACTGCCAAGAAACTAGTGCAAGATTATTATCGCAGGCTCGATTCTGCTTCTGATAACAGGGTAGAAGAATTACTGGAAGATATTATGCACCCAGAAGTTCTTTGGCGTGGCTATCATCCTTTTAATGAACAGGTTGGTCCAAAAGCAGTTGCAGAACAATTTTGGGGGCCGCTAAAAAAATCCATAAGCCATATGCAAAGACGAATGGATATTTTCATTGCTGGTGATAACAAGATAGAAGGACATGAAGGTGTTTGGGTGGCGTCTATGGGGCATCTAATGGGTCTGTTTGATAGCCCATGGCTTGACATTCCAGCGACAAAAAAAATTATGATGCTTCGATATGGTGAGTTTAATTATGTTAAGGATAATAAGATAGTTGAAACAGCTATGTTTTTTGATATTCCCCATTTCATGATGCAGGCAGGCTTTAACCCTTTTCCCCCGCAAACAGGTGCACATCTTGTTCAGCCAGGTCCAATGACACATAACGGGTTGATCTTAGAGCCAGTGCCGGACATTGAGAGCCAGAAAACACTAAACGCCATTGAGTTTATGATTGAGGATAGCAAAAATTGGCGCGGCGGCAGAGAAGAGCCTTTATTAGATGAATTACGACGCAGTTGGAATGAAGACATGATTTGGTGGGGACCGGCGGGTATTGGCGCCACCTATACATTAGAGCGATATGCACAGCAGCATTCTGGTCCATTCCGTGACGGATTTGCTAATCGCCAATTTAATGGTCATATCTGCAGAATAGCAGAGGGTGCATTTGGCGGGTTTTTTGGATGGCCAAACCTTACTCTTACACCCACTGGGGGGTTTATGGGTATGCCAGCCTGCGGCAAACCTGCTGATATGCGTGTAATTGATTTTTATAGACGTGATGGGGACAAACTCACAGAAAACTGGGTTTTTATTGATTTTCTGCATTTCTGGAAAATGCAAGGGCTTGATGTTCTAAAGCGTATGAAGGAAACAAGTTTTGCATGATTGATGCGCATCACCATTTATGGAATTTATCTGCTGTTCGTTATCCGTGGCTCGAAGAGAAATCCGTAATGCGGTTTTTTGGGGATCCTACAGCGATTCAGAAAAACTATCTTATGAATGATTTTCGAGCTGACTGCCAATCACATGGTTTTCGGGGCTCTGTGCATATTCAAGTTGGTGCTGAGGACCCGATGAAGGAGGCAAAGTGGGTTGATGGGGTAGCCAGCGCAAACCCAGACTGGTCGATGATGCAGGTAGTATATTGTGATTTAACGCAAAAACAAATGCCTGCTAAGTTAGATCTGTTTCAGCAACTTCCCTCTGTAGCTGGTGTGCGCCAAATTTTAAGTAGGGCTCCTGGGAGTGAAGCAGGCTCTATCCTTTTAGAAAATATTACATCACCGATTGTTTTAGAAAACTTGCAAGAGCTTTCAAGACGCGGACTTTCGTTTGACCTGCAACTTATTCCTGAGGTAATGGAACAGGCTTCATTTTTAGTGCAGAAGGTACCAGAGTTGAAAATTGCTCTTTGCCACGCTGGAAGTCCACATAATAGAACAGCAGATGGAATCCATTCTTGGCAACAATCCTTAAAGTCTGTTTCTTCCCTATTTAATGTAACCTGCAAAATTTCTGGTCTTGGTATGTTTGATCATAATTGGAAAACAGAGGACTTTAAGGTTTTAGTTGAAACGTGCCTTGAGCAGTTTGGTGCGAAGCGCTGCATGTTTGGCTCAAACTTTCCAGTTGATAGTCTATATTCAGATTATACTCGTCTATTCTCAGCACTTAAAAGGCTGGTTCCAGAACCCTTTCACGAGGCTATTTTTGAAAAAACAGCCAGCCAATTCTACAAACTCTGATGGGTAAGTAAGCAGGATAGGGCAATATTGTTTAAGTGTTAACCAATCAAGGTCTTACCTTCATCGTTAGAGGCTGATGCATTAACTGCGTCTCATTGTAAAGAAAACAGCACTTTTAAATGTCGGATAGAGGTATTAACTTTTTTTACGAATTTAAAAAAAAGGGGGGTGACGAGTATAATAATGACAGAGTTGGATGGCAATTTACTCAGTCATTCAACTTTTATTGATATATACCCCTAAATGTGGAAATATTTCCGTATATTGGTCAGTGACGGCAGTTGTGGGAAAAGGGGCAAGATGTAGGTTAAATTCCTATATTCCAGCCCTTTTTTATAGGAGATTCTGGAGCGGGTGAAGGGAGGTTCGAAGCCTGTTCACAGCCCCATCTCATTAATGATTCCAATAATATCAGTAG
>ERZ887849.2914-NODE-2914-length-13495-cov-27.756622_pt1 | contig 13495 bp, 3 predicted proteins | sample MGYA00521267_ERZ887849 | MGnify/ENA primary metagenome ERZ887849 (study PRJEB32303, sample SAMEA104408601) | aquatic metagenome | biome: Brackish water; feature: Pelagic; material: water | place: Baltic Sea | collected 2014-06-06T16:11:00 | depth 2,863 m ... | reverse complement strand
ATCTACTGCTCGTAAGGCGAGAATCCCATCCATGTCGAGTGGCTGTGTGAGCAGGGGTACCAGGTCTTCTGTGCACACCTCGGTGATGTGGCCGGCTCCCCGCACGCGCAACATGGGCTGGGCGACTCCGGGCCTGTTCCCGGCTGGGTGGCCTCCGTGTCCTAGATCGCGGCGCGGCGCGTTGGGCGTCGGGCCCGGCAGCCAGCTGGGGTTGGGGTCTCCTTGGAGGCCGAACGCGTCGGCTTTGCTGGGCCGCGGGTATCCTGGCGGATTGGCCTGGCGCTGGAGGGCGGCTAGCTGGGCTTGGAGGCCGTTCACAAACCATGTCACGTCCGTGCGAGAGGGTGTTGAGCTCTGCATTGCTCTTGGGGGCGTGGGGCGCGGGCCTTTGCCATTGGGAGGTGGCGTCTGCCCTTTGGGCCCGTGGTCGACCCACTTCTCTCGCCCTCTTTTGCGTGGGGGGGCGCTACTGGGGGCGCTCCTTTGGGTCCCCCCCCGCGTCCCGCCGGATGCATATAGCGCCGCCCACTCCGCCTCGTCATACTCGGCGTTGTCGCCTCCGTACAGGTAGGTGAGCTCCTCTCCGGCCGGTATGCGTACGAGTGCCACCCAGGTGACGACGAAGTTGCCTGGCCCCATGGGTGGCAACATCTTGCAGTTCGCTCGTTGCTTGGAGTGGTTCATGAACGTCCATTTAGGTCGCACCGCTTCTGTGCCTGACGGGTTGGGGAGATTGGTCTCCCAGCTTGCATCGTACAGCAGGGTAGGCTCGTTCATGCGAATGCTCCTGTCAGACCCTATGGCGGCCCAGTCGGGCAGCCCTCGCGGTTGGGCGTATCCTTCCCAGTCGGAGCTGGGCATGCATGCCCCAATACCGAAGCGCGCCACTGTGTCGCCTGGCTCAATGGTCCGGACTGCGTAAAGGCCTCGACCTATCGAGATGCCCTGCCTCCACGCCGGCCCAACTCGGGTCATGAGGTTGCCGATGTGTTCCACAGGCGGGCCTTCTCCTGGGTAGCCGCGCGTCGAGTCGAACTCCAGGCCTGGCCAGCCCTGTGCCTTCGAAGGGGCGGGGCGCTGGCGTGGGTCGTGCTCTCGCACCAGGCCGCTCACTTCCTCGGCTACTCGCTGTGCATCGCCATCAGCGTTCACCTGGGCTTTCGGGTGGTCGATGGCCAGGTACATCTGGTCGTGGCGCTCCACGACCCGTCTGTGGAAGCTTTGGTCCAGAGCCCCCTCCTCTTGGCGTCCACGTGTCGCGACCCGCTGCCCCAGCGTGTGTGCCGACGCGTTGAGGTATATCGTGACTTCCTCGTGCGCTGGCATGGCGGCCTGCAGGGCTTGGTACAGCAGGTCGAGCCCCACTAGTGCTGGACCTTCCAGGTTGATCATTGCGAACACCTCACGGTTGCTTCGCAGCGAGCGCTCGCTGATCACTAGGCGCACCCCTGGCTGGTGGAGCGCGCGGATGACTGGTAGCACCAAGGTGCTCATGGCGATGAGTTGGAACTCGAGTCGGCTGAGCGAGCCTTGGTAGAATTGCTCGAGGGCTCCACTGTTGCGCCAGTCTTCGACGGGTTCTTGCAGCACTATCACCTCCACTTCCTGGCTATAGCTGGCTGCGAGCGCGGCTAGGCACGTTGACTTGCCAGCTCCCACGCCTCCCTCCACACTGATCAGCGTGGGGGTAGGCGTGGTGTCGCTTGGCGCCATATGCTTGGCGAGCTCCTCACCGGAGTCGTAGTCTGGCGGCCGTTCCCACTCATCGTCGGCGGCGTCGCCGTGGCTTGTGCTTGGCGACGCCTCTGACGGGGCGCACAGGAGGTAGCACGCGGTCTCGATGATTGCATCGCTGAGGTGTCGCTCCTCGATGCGTGGGAGCTTCTGCTTGAGGGCCGTGAGTAGGGTCCAGAAGAGGTGGGGTATCTTCGCTATCATCCGTTCTCGCCACCATTTCTGGATCGTGCATGCGGCATTCACGCCCTGCCCCCATCCCAGGGCTGCCTTGCATGGGGCCCTTTGCTGCCGCCATGCCTTTTGGATCCGCGTGGCGCTCTGCGTCTCTCGCGATGACGCCCCTGACTTGAGCGCGCTCTGCTCCACATGCAACCCCTGCAGGTCCTTCATCACATCGAGCAGCTCTTTTCCTTCTTCGACCTCTGCCCTCGCATCACTCTCGTCGCCACACCAGCAGGAGTGGTTCATGCCTATCGGGCACGGGGGGCTACCCCTCGAGCAGACCCATGCATCGCACCTTGGAGGATCGAAATCACATCCGGGCGTACGATGGCCATGAGCGCAGTGATCGCAGGGCAAGGGGTTGGTGTCATCGAAGAGGGTTGGTCCTCCCCCAGGCTTGAACGGAGAGTACCTGGACTGGGTGGGCTCTTCGAGCGCTGGAGGCGAGGTTGGGGGCGATGGGGGCGGTTCGCCCAGCCGGCGTAGCGCCCCGGCCGCGCCCTCTCGATCGCCTTGGCTGCTGGTGGGCTCGGATTGGCTGTAGCTCGCGACTTCTTCGTCCTCGCCGTCGCCGTCCTCCGAGCCCTGCTCTTCCACTTCCATTTGCAGCGTGTTCTCGGGTAACGTCTCGGCTGGGGCTGCGTCGTCCCCGCTCTCACTGCTGGCTGAGCTCGTGTCCTCATCGCTCGTGTCCTCTCTCCAAGTAGCCAGGCTTTCTTCTAGCTCCTGGGCGATGTCGTCTGTGACGAGCTCGTGGTGGGCTCCTGGGTGCGCAGCCGCCACATCCTTGTCCAGCACAATCCACAAGGATGTCAGGCCCCCATGCCTCTCATGCCACCTCGCCAACGTGGAGCCCGCGTGCCGCGTCATGCATACTCGCTCCAAGAAGCGGTCGATGAGCGCCTTGGCCACCACCTCTGAGGGGACTTTGGTCACCCCAAGGATGCCCAGCGTGCATTCATCGTCGTTGGTGTTCGGTGGGGCCTCTGGGTGCAGGCACAGGGGGTGAGTGTCTATGCGGTGGAGTTGGTTGCCGTCATAGGGTTCCTCGTCCCAGGGCTCTGCCCACCCTCCGCCTTGTTCGGCGAGGCACCACGAGAAGAAAAGGAGGGCCCCCTCCCCTTGCAGGATGATGGCTTTGCGTCTCGTCTCCGCTAGCCGAGTGATCATCTCGTCGGCCAGGGGCGTCGGGCCGTCTCCGTCAGCACAGTTGCGCCGACCCTTCCCCAGAAAGCGCTCTGACGCCGATAATTTGCGTCGGTCAAGGGGGGGGTCGTTCGGTGGCGCGTCCTCGTACTGTCGTCGGGGGCGTCTCGTGCCTTGGGCCGGCTTGTCCTCCGCGTCCTCGGCCAGGGGCGTGTCGTCCGATCCCGCGGCGCCCATGGGCTCGAGGTCAAGTCCCCCGCTGAGCGCTGTGGGCATGGTGTCCACGAAGAGGTCTCCCATCGCCTCCTCATCTAGCGACACCTGCTTCCGGCTCGCCGCGTCCCGGATGGTGGAGACGACCAACGTCCGCTCTGATTCGCTCAGTTGCACTAGGATTGGCTTGACGTTCAGCTGCTCGCAGAGCCGGGCCAGCTCCTCCCACAGTCCGCGGCTGGCGTAGTCCGCTGGCACGTTGCCGTCTCCACTGAGATGGCGGCACACTAGCCTACCCGCGATGTTCAGCCGGTAGTGTGCGCTGTTCAGCAGGCCGTAGAGGATGTGTTGCACGTCCGTGCTGCGCGAGCGTTGGTTGCTGATCACGTATGGTGTCAGGAGCGCGTCCACCTGCATGGCGAGCACGGTGGTGGGGCCTGCCAGTCGCGCGGCTATCAGTATGTTGACGCACGCGGCCAGTGTCTCCCATGCCGTAATGTGCAGCAGTGGCAAGATGGTTGGGCGTACGCGCACGCGCCAGAAGTGCCCATGCGTGTAGCCTCCCATCCCAGGCGTCCCCCTGCCATCTCCTGCCGCATCCGAGCTCGAGGAGATGATCGTAGGGGCGGTCCGCAGGCGTTCCTCGGCGTCCGCCGTGAAGACCATCGTCATCACCGCCCCCGCACACTCCATGATGATCACCAGCCACCGGCGCAGCGCGCTGACCATCAGGCCTGTGGGCTGAATCGTGGTGCTCGGGCCGCCTTGGCTCTCCCCTTCTCTCCCATGCGGACGGTACAGCACGTTGGTGGCGTCGGCCTGCAGCTGGGCTACGAAGCGCAGATGCTCGAGCAGGCCCACCAGCGCTCTGTACTCGCCAAAGGTGATTTCTCCTCGCAGGGTGCGTTGAAGGGCGTCGCGCGCCCGGATGAGCTTGTTCTTGGGGACGGCGATGAGGCCTAGCGCCACCAAGACGCTCACCCCTATCCACTCCACGTCGCCACCTAGTTGGCGCTTGTCGGCTCCAGCCATCCTCAGGTTCACCCCGCGCGTCGTCTCCCTCCAGGCCTGGAGCATGCGCAAAGCCCTGTCTACCCCGACGACCGCACAAAGCGGGTCGTCGGTGTACATCACCAGGATGCCTAGGCGAGTCTGCGTGCAGTCGCAGAGCGCTTCCCTTGGCTTCTTGGGGCGTAGGCGTCGGCACTCCTGCTCCAGGGGTTGGCGTTTGGCGATCCAGGCTTCCCACGCGACGTCTACTCTCGCCATGCGCGCTTGCGCCTCAAGCCGGTCGAAGACCTCTAGCGTCCACCCTGTCAGGGCGTTGCTGAAGCGCTGCGCGACATTGCTTGATGCATACGTACCAAACCCCAACCTCTTCTCGGAGACGAAGATTAGCTGCCCCGGTTGGAAATGCGCGCCGTCCTTGGCTATGTCCTCGGGTCGCGCGCTCACTAGGAAGTTGCTCTTCCACAGTTCTTCTGGGGCATACCCAAACTGGTTGAAGTAGTGGGCCGCGTCTTCTACCCACACGAAGATTGGCTCCCCCATCTCTATGGAGGCGTGCAGCAGGATTGCGAGGTCCCGCATCACGTTGGCTAGCGCCGGCTTGCGCTCTTTCGGGAACTTGTATGTCGGCGACGGAGAGGCGACGCTCCCGTCCGCACCCCCCGAGGGTGTCGGGTCACGCCTCACGTGGGCATACTTCTCCGTCGCCCATTTCACTGTCGCTTGGTCTTCCGAGTTTGCGAGCCAGTCAGGGAGGTCGTAGCTCTTGGAAGCTTCATTGATGGGGACCGCTCGCTTGCCCGTCTTGTCAGTCACCAGTTTGTGGGGTCCGCTGAAGTTACTCGTGCGCCTCCACTTGGCGCTGCCCAGGCTCTTGACTCGAGCCCCTTGCCCAATGATCAGGAGGGGCCAGAATGGGAGGGTGGCGAAGAAGTCGGAGAAGCCCAGGTCATGCAGCTCGCGCACCGTCCTTTGCACCGAGTCGTAGCCCGGCCCAACCGACACCAGGTGCGGGCATAAAACCGTCATCAGCGGCACGTCGGCTTCTAGTCGGATCCCCTGCAGCAGGTTGCTCGCCAGCCGCTGGTCCGGGTAGTTGGCCAGTTGTTTGTGAAGGTAGGCCATGTTCCAGTCGGTGCTTAGCTCCTCTTCATAATCCAGGAGTTTGCACGGCTTCTGACGGCAGTCGAACACGTACCCTCGGGCGCATCGATGGACCTGGTCTTGCCCAATTGCTATCGACGGGGGCTTGTGTCGTCGGTCGCACTTGGGGCCTAGCTCCTCCAGGCATATCGCATCAGCCTTGGCTGCCTGGAACCACATCTCCAGCTCCCCTCGTGCCGCTTCGTCGATCAGGTCGAGGGCGCTCTCGGCTACGAAGTCTTCACAGCCTGGTCTTGGCCGCCACTTCTGGGGCGGTGCGCGGGCTAGCCACGGGGTCTCGTAGACCGGGAGCGGCTGTGAGAAGAGCTCTCGACCCAGTTGGGGGTCGGCGATGGGCAGCTCCTGATCCAGCAGCTCGGGCGCTAGCTCGGAGATGCGGAGGGGCTGTACTGCGTCGGCAAACAGGTTGTAGTGTCGCCCATCTTCTCCGCCCACGCTGCGCAAGGATTGCTTGAGGTCCTCCAGCGCGTGGCCTGACGCTTCCATCAGCGTCCGAGGTGTGGTGCCTGGTTGCCCCTGTAGCTTCGCGAATGCCGGCGCCCGATAATCCGCGCGCCCTGCTTCCAGCCCCGTCGCTCGCCTAGTGTACGGTTCCGCCCGTAGGAATGTGGAAGTCAGGCCGTCGTGAGATCGGAAGTGGCTGGCTGTGACTACGGCCACTCTGGACGCGGCTTCTTGCCAGGAGGGGCTTGTCAGCGCCGACAGCGCGCACCACAGTAGAGCTGCTCCTGACGAGATGTACTTGGCACGAGCCCGTTGCGTCCGGGCGACGGCTACCTCCTTGTGGCCGTTTGTTGCCACCACAACGAGTCTCGTCCCTTGCTCATCTCTGCCAGCCGCGAAGCCGGTGGCGTGGGCTCCGGAGGTCTGTTGGACCAGGCTTTCTGCACGCTCCACTACCGGTTGTGCGCCGGCAGCGTCCGTACCTTGGTGGAAGCCGAAGTGGGTGTCGTCTCGACTGGGCATGAGCAAGAGCGGCTCCCCCTCGCGCACCGTGTACGGCGTGACGAGGACCATGGTCGACGGTTCTTCGGCGGCCTGGACTAGAGGCAGGCTGCCCCCCCTTTGCTCGCCCGGCCCCATGTCCTGTGGCAGGGAGATTTCGGCTCCACAAGGCACCACGGAGTCTCTCCAGCGCTCCGGGGAGCGGGTCTCACGGGTGCCTTGGTGGGTTCGGCTCTCGGCCTGCACTCGGGGGCTGGCTTGCGCGGGCTCGCCATCTGTATGGCCATCCCCAGCGATGCAGCTGCGCTGCTCCTTCCCCAAGTGGCGTTCGCTCGAGGAGAGGTGGCGCGACTCGTTTGGTGGTGTGGCGAGCTCTCCTCCTTGAAGGCTCGACCCTGGCGCGCTTCCCTCTGCTGTTGGCGTCCCTCGTTGGAAGCCTCCCCATTCCTCGTCCGAGTCCTCGCTCAGGATGAGGTCTTCGTTCGCCATCGGGGTCCGCGCGTTGAGGGCTGGGGTCGGCTCCTCCTCCAGGATGAGGTCCTCACTCTCACCCTGCGCGCGAGCCTCCTGGGCTAGGCAGGCTTGGATCGCCTGCGCCGCCTCACGTCGTTCGGCTTCGCCCCGCGACTCCTCCATGGCTAGGAGGACGAGGGGCGGGGGCGTCTCGGCTTCACTCATGGCGAGTTGCTGGGCCAGAGCTTGAACCTCTTGGTCGCTTGTCGCCGCCATCGTCCACTCTCTAGCGTGTTCTTCCGACTCTTGCAGGAGGATTACCTCCTGGCTTGCCGTGGGAATCAGCGCAGGGTCTGGCTCGTAGCAGCTCTGGCTCTGTCGAGCTCCAGGGGCGCGGACCGGGATCCCCAGCGCTTCCGTGTGGGCTCCTTCCTCCGTCGGGACGACTGCCACATAGTGTTGCCCTGCCCCCTGCCGGTTCAGGTGGAGGGCGACCTCGAGTTGGGCTCGGAGGGGGGTTGTAGGTCTCGGTAATAGCATGCCCACTCTCAAGGGCGTCCCGTCGTGTTGCACGAGATGGTACAGTATCTGCACCTCGAGCATGTCCGCTACTATCTGCATGGCCCCTTGGTCGATCCAGACGCCTGGGCGCGCCATCCTCTCGATCCATGCTTCGGCGCTGGCTTCGGCGCCGCGTCGGTCAGCTGGGTCCCATTCTCCCATCGACGCGGTAAGCATGTCGCGTACGCTCAGACCAGTAGCCCACTCGGCGTCGCGCTCCAGAAGCTCGGTGGCGTGCTGCCGGCAGAGTTGGCGTAGCTCCGCGCCCGTCACCTTCCGGCCTCCCACGAGGCCGTTGGAGTACGCGAGGGTGTTGAAGCCGCAGTTGCCCGACCCGAAGACGTCGATAAGGCGTTTCAGCATTGGCTGCAAGACCTCCCGTTCGTACTTGGAGAGCGCCTTGCCGACTGAGTGACCTGACGGTTGTTGGCCTTGGCTCGAGGGCGCCTTGTCCGCTGGCCCTCCTGCCCCCATGGCTCTGGGTCGTTGGAGCTTCGTTCGTTCCGTAAGTTGCTGCCAGCAGCGCGCTTGCTCCGGGGTGAGTGGCTTGCCCATTCGCTGCTTGCGCTCGATGAGACTGGCGGCGCACGCGTGCATGTCGGAGGCCACTACTTGGTCGCCGGGCTCCGCTCGACGGGCCTGGCTCCCTGTCCTGGTCGGGAGAGCCACGTCGGGCGTCGTGCTGGCGGCCCTGGGCGCGTCAGGCTCCCTTGCCCCTATCAGCCGCCGGCTAGGGTCTCCCACTCCCCGCTGGAGCTGGTACTGTTTGGTGGCCTCGTCGGGCGGCTCCCCCTTTGGGTCGTTGTAGTGGGGTGGCGCGACGTGGCCTGCTGCCTCCCAGTTACTCTTGAAGATCTCGATGCGCGCGCCGTAGTCACGTGGCTCCGGACCTTCCGGGTTGATGGGCAGGGCCATTGCGACCAGCTCGCAGAGGCGCGGGTGGTGAGCCCACGTGCTCCGGTCTCGGCATTGCTCTTCCACGCTGGCGTACTCGTGGTGGGACTTTCGCCTGGTGGCTGCTCGCGTCCTTGGCCCTCGGACTTCGGGTAGGACGGCGTTGACGAGGGTGAGGCGCATGAACTTGTCGGACGTGTCACCAACCTCGGACGTGCGCATCTCTTTCACGCTGACGCCGGGCAGGCTCGATAAGTCCATGTAGTCGTGCCCTATCGTGTCTGGCTGCTCAACGATGATCATGCGCGCGTGGGGGCAGCAAATACACCACAGCACCTTCGCTCCGCCCCAGTAGGCTCGACCGTCAGCGATCTTGTGCTGTAGGCAGAAGCGGTCCCATCGGAGGTGTTGGTAGCACTCGGGGCCCACGAAGTAGATGGCGTCCCACAACTGGAGGTCGAGGATGTCCATTACGTCGCCTTCGTAGTGGGGGCCATCGTGTTCAGCCGGCCGCTTGTCGCAGGTCATCGCCTTGATGCCTCGGGCTTCGAGCTCCTTCAGCAGGGTGCCCGAGAACGTGTACGCGACCAGGTGGGTGATTCCGTGGGCTTCGATGTACGCACGCGCCTGTTCTCGGGTGCGCAGGGTTGGCCCGCCTGGGGGCTCGCCTCCTCCTCTCAGAGGGTCTCGTGTGGACGGCACCAGAGAGGCTGCGGGCGCGCTCGCTCGGGCCGCCACGCCGGACGCTGGGCGCCTCGGCTGGTTGGTCTTGGTTGTTGGATCGGGTGGGCTGCCGACGGGGGATGATCCGCTCCTCCCGCCGGCTAGGCAAAATGCTGCTGCTTGTCGGCGGCCGCACCTCCCTTCTTGTTGCCCCCTCGCTGTCCTTCGCCCCGGGGCCTCTTGCCTCCTCCCGGTGGCTTGGCTTGCACCTTCAACAGCCCCGCCTTTTGGAGCTGGTCGGCGTAGCTCTTGGCGAAGAAAGGCTTGCCGTCGACCGTGGGTCGCTTCCAGCTGTCTGGAGCCCGGTAGTCGCCTCGCAACGTCGGCGCCATGACCCAGGGGCCGTGAAGCTTCTTTGGGTCCCAGCCAAAGTGCTTGCAGACTCCTGGCCAGTCGACCGTCCATCCTTTCGTGGTGAACTTGCCCGTCGGGCCGCCTATCCCGCCGTGGTACTCGATGTCGGGTGGGTCGCTCCACGTGCTGCCTTGCTGGGAGTTTGAACGCGTGGTCGGGCCCGGGGGTGCCGTAGACTTGGGCTGGTTGCCTCGCGGCGAGGTGTTCCGCGGCTTCTTAGCTGGCGGGTGGGTCTTGGTCGGGGGGGCTCTCGGGGTCTCGCCGACTGGCGGGCCTTTCCTGCCGGCTACGGTGTGGCCGAGCAGGGGGGGCGCGGTAGGGGGCTGCCCATAGATGGCCCCTTGCCTCCGTCGCCAGTTGATTTGTTCTCTCGAGGACTCGAGCCGTTCCTTGAGCTGGGCAAGCAGTGGCTCGTGCGCTGCCAGCCAGAAGGTGAGCTTGCGTCCTGCGGGGTTGGCCGTGTAGATCAGGCGCACGAAGTGCTGTCCTGCCACCCGCAGTGCGTCGGCGACGGCGTCATCGATGACTCGGAACGCGCCGACCTGCTGGTCCTTCTCCATGGCCTGGGCGAGCTCCAGCAGCTCTGCGATGAGGGCCATGAAGCCTCGGTATGACACGCCCTCCCGTTCATCCACCACCTTCGGGTAGCCCAGGATGTCGAAGAGGCGCGCCATCACCTCTGTCACGGCCACCAGCACTCCCGGGTCATGGTACACGGCCCGGGTGTCGTGGACGTCGTACTTTGTGCCCGCTTTCTCGGCTTTGAAGCGCAGTACGAACTTGTTGAAGGGGTCCAGCTTGACCCACTCCCCATCGCAGATGAGTCGCGTCTCCAACTCGTCCAGGATCAGGTAGAGGAGCGCGGGTGGCACCTGGCCCGTCTTCTCGTCGAAGGTGAGGCTCATGGCGAGGAAGCGCGCCATGTGGTGACGGAGGTCATGCAGCTGGGTCAGGAAGTCTGAGGCGGCCGTGTAGCTCGTCGTTCGCCTGCCCTTGGAGGCGATCAGGACCGCCTTGGGCGGGAGGCTCGCCCCACTGAAGGCTTCCGCCAGGATGTTCATGTAGTCGTCGAGGGAAGCTCTCGGGTTCCCCAAGATCGTGAGCGCCTGGGCTTCGAACTTCACCGCCTCCTGGTCGGTCTGCATGGCTCGCACGACTTGGTCGGGTTTGGGCCCTGGGGTCTCGTCCCCGTGGTCCCTCTCTTCCCCGGCCGTTGGTCTTTTGCCTTGGCCTTCCCGCACTCGGTCATGTATGAGCGCGAGCATCTCGTCGGTCGCGGCTCCTTCTTCCGCCTTGCCCGCGACGAGGCGGCCATAGGTCTTGTCGAGTATGGCCTCCATCTCCTCGATCGCCACAAAGGGGAGCTTGGGAGCCCCTGCGACGTCGGGGAGCAGGTGGTCCCCTAGCCTCTGGAACTCGCGCGCCAGCTTGCTGTGGTCGTCCAGCAGGCCGCGCAGGAGGAGCTCCAGGGTTGGGAAGTGGCGCCGCAGGGTCGTCGCCAGCTTGTCTTCTGCCAGGGCTAGCCACTCCTGGCGGTTGGCGCGACGCCACTTGGCGCGGCTACTCAGCTCTCGGGAGTAGTCGAACCAATTCTTCTTCTCCTGCTGCCAGACCTTGGGCAGCTGGGTCTCGAGGAGGAAGGTCGGGATCTGTCGGCACAAGTAGCCGTACTCGATCGTGGTCTCCTTCCCCGGGTGGAGGTGCTCCGCCATGGCTCTCGAGAGCTCGCCGCCTTCGCGCGCGATGGCGAGCATGTGGGAGCCGTCCAGGCGGGCTTCCATGCTCCCTCTCGGCCCGACTATCTTGGCCAGGTCGCAGTAGAGGGTGAGGTCGCTCGTCGCCTCGGTGAGGTCGGTGAGCGTGAGCTCGTGGAACCACTCCAATGGTTTCCCTTGCCCACTCGCCACCTGCGTCCACGGGAGTGGGCAGGGGTGTGGGGAGGGTGCACCACCTTTTCGGGGCACCTAGCCTCTCGGCCAGGTGTGCACAGCGTGCATGGTGCGGTGCCAAGCCCTCTCAGGCGGCACTGTCTTGGCTCATGCTGGCCCTCTTGGCCATGGGGGGGGGCACTAGGCCCGCCGTGTGCATGGCCAGTCTGCCTCCTCTCGGATGCTTCTGCGCCAGGGGTGTCCATCCGTATGGTCCCTGCCTGCTTCTTGCCCCACGTCCTGAGTCGGGGAGGTTTCGTCTCCACAGAGCACCACGGAGGTTCTCCAGCGCCCAACTGGTGAGTGTTCACCAGCCGTGCGGGTCTCACGGGTGCCCTGATCGGTTCGGCCCTCCCCTGCCCTCAGGGGCACCTAGCCTCTCAGCTGGGTGTGCACAGCGTGCGTGGTGCGGTGCCCTGCCCTCTCGGGCGGCACTTGTCAGGGCTCGTGCTGGCCCTCTTGTGCTTAGGGGGGGGGCTACTAGGCTCGCCGCGTGCATGGCCAGTCTGCCTCCTCTCGGATGCTTCTTCGCCTGGGGTGTCCATCAGTCTGATCCCTGGCCTCTCCACCAGTGGCAGCTCTGGCAGCCTACCCCGCCCGCGCCCAACCCAGGACCAAGAACCGCGCCCAGCGAAGGGAGGATGGGGGGGGGCCTCCTTGCCCATGTATCGAGCACCGTGACGTGAAGAGAGGCCAGTATCTCCCGGTCCTCGTCCCCCGGGTTCCCCCAGGGGGGGTTCTCGTCCTCGTTGTGGGAGTACTGGCGTCTTCACGTGGGGGCACAGTGGGGGTCTCGATCGCCTGGGGTGGCCCTCCCTGCATGTCCCTCGCCTGGGGGCACGGCACCCCTTTGCGGGTGGCACGCTGGCTTCTCGGTTCCTTTCTTGTGGGCGTTGGGGGGTGGCCTCCTGCTGTCCTGGTGACCCTCTCCCTCTTCTGGTTCTCCTCTTCCTCCTCTCTTGGAGTTTGTCGAGTGTGGAGAGAGGGTGGGATATAGCCCTTCTTCTCAGCCCCAGTGTGCTTCTTAGGCACATCGTGGGGTCGAGTGGGGCCAGGGTTCTCCTCATTTGGTTCAGGCGTGTCAGGCGCGTGCTGGTGAGCAGGGGGTGTCAGCGCCACAGCCTGGCCCACCGATATCAATGGGACATGATGGCTCCGTGCTGGGGTCGCGCTCCCGCAGCCGTGTGCGTGGCCTTCTGGAGGGTGCTACGCTAAGCCTCGTCCTTCGAGGGGTGCTGTGTGCCTTTTCTCCTTTGCCTTCCCCGGAGAGGTCCTCCCGCTGGCGGTCTTGCCCACGATCGGAAGATCTCTCCTCCGGCAGTCTGGGTATGGGTGGGTCGCGCGTGCTCGCGTGCCCGCTCATGTGCTCGTGCTGCGCGCGCCTAGCGCGTGTGTGCCGGTGCGTCATAGGGCTTGTGTGCTCTAGGCCACCGTCCTTCCTGGGCAGCCCTTCAGACTTCTCAAGTCTACGACGGGTGGTGCCCTCGGCGGGTTGGGGCAGTGGGGCGCTGCCGGCTCGCTTGCGCGCGGGCTCTCGCAGTGTGCGTCGCGTGCGTGTGGGCTTGGGCGCGTACGAAGTCGTTAGTCCAGTCCCAGCTCTCGTTCACGACCGTGAGCGACGCCTCGTCTTTGAGCTCAACCACCATCTTATCGGATGCGGTGTAGAGTTCATTCTTGTCCTGATAGTATCTGGTTTGTTCCGACGCGCCAGGGAGGTCAGTGCGCAGGATGCCCTGGTCGATGAGCAGATCCAGGTTGGGGTTGATGTATTTTTCCAGGTGTAGGCACCGTGTCACGAACTTGAAGGGCCCTTGTGCGGTGTCTTTGAAGCTTGTGGAGCGGGTCGGTGCTTTTCTGAACAAACACTCCACCCACATCGCTGGTATCAGCATACGCCCGGGGTCTGCGCCGAAGCCGTCGCTATCAGGGTCCGTCCATGGTAGTGCGTGACGCGTGGCTTTGTAGAACTCGTCGTCCGTCGAGAAGGAGAGGTTCATCTTTCCAGCTTGTTTGTCGGTAATTTGTCTTCGGTCCTCATCCCATTCGACGCGCGTAGGTCTGTCTGGCGCCCGAGTCGTCATCTGTGTCGTGGTTTGGCGCCTCGTCGTGCGCCTTCGCTTTGTCCCTATACGTTGCTCGCTGTGCAC
>ERZ887849.2910-NODE-2910-length-13520-cov-7.719049_pt1 | contig 13520 bp, 10 predicted proteins | sample MGYA00521267_ERZ887849 | MGnify/ENA primary metagenome ERZ887849 (study PRJEB32303, sample SAMEA104408601) | aquatic metagenome | biome: Brackish water; feature: Pelagic; material: water | place: Baltic Sea | collected 2014-06-06T16:11:00 | depth 2,863 m ... | reverse complement strand
GGATGTAGGTGCGGGGCACGATAAACCCAAGCGGGTTGGTCTGCACGGCTTTGACCAATTCTTGCTTATAGTGCATGCGCGCACGTGGCATCGCTTCGAAATTGATGTAGAGCCCAACCGCCGTTCCCAGAATACCAAGAACCAGCACGGGCCGCATGATTCGTCCGAGCCCGATCCCAGCGGCGCGCATGGCGGTGACTTCACTATCGGCGGAGATGCGCCCCAAAGTGAGAAGCACGCCGCAGAGCATGCCCATGGGCAGCGCGTAGTAGGCGACGAAGGGAATCAGCAAGAGCAAGAGCTGGCCGAAGGTGGCGAGAGGGAGTTGCCCTCCGAGCACATAGCCCAGCAGATCGCGAATCGCGTTGCCCAACATGAGCACAAAACCAAAGAGCCCGACTGCCGCGAGGCAGGATCCGAGCACGCTTTTGAAGATATAACGATCGAGCAGATTCACAGTGAGCGCTGAATTTCTTCGCAGATGCGGGAGTTGCGCACAAGGCGCTTTGTTGGCGAGTCGTTCGCGCGACCTTAACCGAATCTCGCTTTTACCCGATCAAGGAGGTCGTGCGCGGTGAGATAGAGCGCAGGGATAAACACGAGGGTGACGAGAGTAGAAGCGAGGAGACCGCCCAAAACTACGCGAGCAAGCGAGGCCTGCATTTCGGCACCCGCACCAAGGCCAATCGAGAGTGGCAGGAGTCCGAGCACGGTCGTGAGGGTGGTCATCAAAATTGGCCGCAGGCGGCGACGGCACGCGCGCTGCACGGCTTCGACGGGAGGGAGATTCTCAGTGCGGCGCAGCAGGTTAATATAATCCACGAGCACGATCGCATTATTCACCACGATACCGATGAGCATGATTACGCCCATGAGACTTTGCATGTTGAGCGTGGTGCCGGTGATGAAGAGGGTGGGCACAACTCCGATCACCGCGAATGGCACGGCGCAGAGCACGATCAGCGGATCGAGGAAACGCTCGAATTGCGCCGCCATGACCATGTAAACGAGCGCTAGCGCGATGAAGATGGAGAGTCGGAAATCTGCCGCGGCTTTTTCCTGCTCTTCGGCCTCGCCGCCGAAATAGACCGAGAAGCCCGGTGGTAAACTCAACTCGGCCACGCGTTCACGAATCGCCTCCACTGCTTCGCCCATGGCGGTGCCTTCGGCCAGAGTGGCGGTGACGTTGGTGATGCGCTGTCCGTCGATGCGGTTGATGCGCGGTGGGCCGAGCGCGGTTTGCGGATCGATCACAGAAGAAATGGGAATAATTTCCCCGTTGGGGAGTCGAAGCGGGATGTTGGAAAGGCTCTGGGTATTACGCCGATCTTCAGGGCGCAATCGCACGATGATGGGAAACTCTTCGCCGCGGATCCGATAAGAACCAGCGCGACCTCCGCCGACGTTCATCTGAATGGCATCGGCGACTTCACGCACCGAGAGACCGAGCTCGGCGAGTTTATCCCGATCGAGATGCAGGTTGGTTTGGGGGCGCCCCGTATTGCGACCTACGCGCACGCCTTCGACTCCGGGGATGTCCTCAATCGCGGAGCGAATGCGATTTCCCACTTGTTCGGCTTGGTTGAGATCGTAGCCGCGAATCTGGATCGAGATATCATCGTTTTCGCCACCGGATCGGAAAATACGCCGGAGAATCCAGAGCCCGGATTGCGCACTCACGCGAATATCGGCTCCGGGTATTTGTCCATCCAGGGCGGTGCGTAATTTATCGGCCAGAGCTGTGGTGCCGATCGGGCTACCTTCTTTGAGGCTAAACTCAACTTCGGCGCGACCACCACGAATATCGGTGGAAAAATGCTGGACCCAATCGGTCGGAACTAACTCGCGGACTTTCGCTTCAAGTTCATCCAGCGCCTTGCTGAGCACGGCGATATTGGTGCCGCTATCCATGAACAGATCGACATCGATTTCTTCGGCCTCAGCAGGAGGCGCGAGCTCCATCGGAATCAAAGGCACGAGTAAAAACGCCGTGGTGCCTAGCACGATGCAACCGATGATCACACGACCGCGACGTTGCACGGCCGTTTTGAGAATCCGTGAATAGCGATTTTCGACTCGGTCGAAATAGTGGTGGAAACATCCCGTGCGTTCGCTGGGCTTAGTTTGCCGCCGGAGCAGCTTGCTGGATAGCATCGGCACTAGAGTGAGGGCGACCGCCAGAGAGCAGAACAGCGCGAAGACGACGACGAGTGCGAGCTGCTGAAAGAGCACGCCGGTGATCGTCTGCATGAAGACAACCGGCAGAAAAATAACAGTCGTGGTGAGCGTCGAAGCGATGATCGCACCGCCGACTTCCTTGGTTCCGAGTCGCGCCGCGCTGACGGGATCTTTGCCTTCTTCCCGCTGTCGCGTGATGTTTTCGAGCACGACCACGGCGTTGTCCACAACGAGTCCGACGCCAAGGGCGAGTCCGCCGAAACTCATTTGATTCAGCGTGAGTCCGTTGAAGTAAAGCAGGCTGAATGTCGCGATGATCGAGATCGGAATCGAGATCGCGATGATGAAGGTCGAGGAGCCACGTCGGAGAAACAGATAGAGCACGACGACGGCGAGGATGGCGCCCCAGAACGCCGAATTGCGCACGTTGTCGATCGAGCGCTGGATGAACGTGCTTTCGTCGGAGGCGACGAAAAGATTGAGGTCGGTGCGCTCCGCATTGATCCGCTCTACTTCCGCTCGTATCGCGGCGGCGACTTCGACGGTGTTGGTGCCGGATTGTTTGCGGATGCCGAATCGAAGCATCGGCTTTCCATCGATTTTCACGAGGCGGTTAAACTCTTCGTAACCCATCGACACATCGGCTACATCGCCGATCCGGATCGGCTTGCCATCGAATTCACTGACGACTGTTTGGCGGATCTGATCGAGATTCGTAAACTCGCCCAACGTGCGCACATAGATTTCACGCACACCGACTGAGACATTGCCGCCGGGCCGATTCACATTTCCCGCGCCGAGGGCAGTGCGGATGTCCTGAGCGGAGAGTCGGCTCGCGTTGAGCCGGTCGCGCCGCAGATCGACTTTCACGATCCGTTCGACGCCACCCCAAATCCAGATATTGCCCACGCCTTCGACTTGCTCGAAGCGATTGGCGATATCGCGTTCGAGAATCTGCGTAAGCTCTTGAAGATCCCAGATATCCGAACTCGCTCCGACGACGACGATGGGCACGTTGTTGGGATCGAATTTCCACACCCGGGGCGGATCGGCATCTTCGGGCAAATCGTTGCGCACGCCATCGAGAGCGGTGCGCACATCGTTGGCCGCTGTTTCGAGATTGGTGCCGCGAGTGAAATCGAGGCTGACAGAGCTGCTTCCTTCTTCCGAACCGGAGCGTATGCGCTCTACTCCCGGCACGCCGGCGAGGGCGTTTTCAATCGGGTCGGTGATGGCTTGTTCGATTTCCTCGGGACCGACGTTGGGGTAACCGGTCCAGACGGTGAGCTGGGGGAACTCCATCGGTGGTAGCAAATCGATGGGCAGATGCCGTAGACCGGTCACGCCAAGCGTGATGATGATAAGGAAGACCATCATGGTGGCGACGGGTCGCTTGATAGATGTTTCGGTCAGCGGCATGAGCAGGAGGTCGCGTGAAGCGTTTACTTACGGGGCGACTTCTTGGGGTTCATGACTTCTTCCAACAGCGATTCGCGTTGGAGGTTTTGCAGATCCAGCACCTGTTGCCAGGTCACGGAACGCACGCGCGCCTGACTGCGACCCGTAGCGAGAAGGTTTTGGCCGAGGGTCACGACCCATGCGCCGACTTCTAGTTCGGAAATGGCGACTTCGGCCGCGCCGCGCGCAATCGGATCTACAGGCAGAAAACTCACATCGACCGGCATGCTCAGCGAGTTTTCCGGATCGGCCTCGGGCGTAGCTTGCAAATGGTAGACGCCTTCGCGACCGGTGTTCGAATCGGTGTAGAGCGCACTGGAGGGCACGAGCGTGGATTGTTGGCTCTGGCCGTAGAGAATGTCGACGGCGGCAAACATGCCAGGCTGTAAGCGGCGTTCGGTATTGTTGAGATCGATCTCGGCCACGGTGCTGCGCGCGACTGGATTGAGAAACGGCGAGATGCGCGTGAGGGTGCCGACGAGAGGGTCTTGATCCGCATCCTTGGAAAACACCTGCACGGCTTGCCCGGGCTCGATGTAGTTGAGCATCTCATCGGTCAGGTCGATGCGCACGGTCACACGGTCGAGATTGCCAATGGTGAAGAGTCGCGTGGAAGCCGTGACCTGCATGCCGATCTCGGCGGCGCGCACGCCAACGATTCCGGCGATGGGCGCTTTGATGATCGTTTTGGTGAGTGAGTCGCGGCTCTCGGCGAGGTTGGAAGCGGCTTGCTCCACGCGAGCTTCGGCCAACTCGACATCGGCGGCGGCGGATTCGCGCTGTGCGGCGGTGGTTTCGAGTTCGACCTCGGTCACCAGATTACGGTCGCTGAGAGATTTGATGCGTTTCGATTGCGCTTCGACCTCGGCGAAGGCCGCGGTCGATTGACGTAGACGGGCTTCTTCGATGCGCAAACCGGCCTCGGCCTGTCGAACCTGCTCCCGTGCTGATTCATCGGAGAGTCGCACGAGGGCCTGCCCAGAGGTGACTGATTGGCCGTTGCTCACCAGCACCTCGGCGATGCGCCCGGAAATTTCCGAATAAAGCACGACTTGGTTTTCTGCCCAGACGGTGCCGCTCAAGCGTTCGACCAAGGGTAACGATCCACTCTTAGCCTGGGTGGCTTCAACCGGCGGCGAAGAATTACGCGCGCTGGCCTTTTTTTCGGCCTTGCAGCCCAGAAGGCCGAACAGTGCGAAAAGAAGCGAAAGACTAGCGGCAAGCTGGCGTGAAGAAAATTGGGTGATGGACACAGATAAAGAGATCGGAAAGGGCATAGCGCGAATGATTACTATACTATATTTGTCATATTCGATGCTATTGTCGAATGATGCTTTCAATTCGCTCCAGTTGTGGAATGTGTTTTGTTGGTCATATGTCACTTCTTGAACGCAGTATGCGGGCCACACCGATCACCCGATTCGATGGGGATTCGGCACCGGAATCGCGCGATGATATCCTTGCGGCGGAGGAGCCACTCGAAATACGGGTCGATGGCAAAAGTATCGCGGTGGTGATGCGCACGCCGGGGTATGATCGTGAACTGGCGGCTGGTTTTTTGGTGACCGAGGGGATTCTGCACCGGGTGGAGGATGTGCTCGATATGGTCTATTGTCGGGGGGATAACGCAGAGCCGGAGCAAAACGTGCTCGATGTGTTGCTTGCTCCAGAGGCGTCGGTCGATTTGAGCAAACTTACGCGGCATGTATTTACGTCTTCGAGTTGTGGGATTTGCAGTAAGGCGAGTATCGAAGCGGTGCAGGCTCAGTTTCCGCCGATTGGAAAACAGCTTTCACCTTCGCGAAAGGTGTTGGACGGGCTGCCAGGTAAGTTGCGGGCGGTGCAGGCAGGTTTTGATCGCACGGGTGGATTGCATGCGAGTGCGCTCTTTTTGGAGGATGGCACGTTGCTGGCGATGCGCGAAGATGTGGGACGGCACAACGCATTGGATAAAGTCGTTGGTCGCGCGTTTTTTGATGGGGGCTTGCCGCTGCAAAATCGCATCCTGCTCGTAAGTGGGCGGGTCTCGTTTGAGATCATGCAAAAGGCGTTGGGGGCGGGAATTCCGGCCGTGGCGGCGATTTCGGCTCCGACTAGTGCAGCGGTGGAATTTGCTAAGGCGAGCGGGCAGGTCTTGGTGGGCTTTCTTCGAAAACCGCGAATGAATGTTTACGCGGGCACCTTGGTCGATTGACGCTGTCGCACCTGAATCCGCATGAAGTATTTACTGATTCTACTTTTAGCAGCCGCCACGTTCTTGCAGGGAGCCCCACGCAGTGAATCGATGACCGAGCGATCGCTGCGCCAACTGGTGGAGCGTCAACGCGAGCTGTTTAAGCAAGCGGCGCGAGCGGGTGAGAAATTTGATCAGTCCGATTTTGAACGGCAGCTGCAGCGAGTGTGTCTGGGATACGAGGGTCTTTTGCGGGAAAGCCCGAAGTTTGCAGCGGGTTACGCGGCCTATGGTTTTCTGTTGCGGCAAATCGGAATGGATCGTGAGAGCTCGGCGATGTTGTTGAAGGCTAATCAATACGACGCGAATATCCCGATGGTGAAGAACCAGCTCGGCAACTATTTGGCGGAGCAGGGCAGACCACTCGAGGCGGTCAGCTACTATCTGGCTGCGATCAAGCTGGATCCCGACGAACCGCTCTTCCACTACCAGCTCGGCACGCTGTTACATGTAGCGCGCGATGATTTTGTCTTATCGGATGAATGGTCCGCGGAGAGTGTGGATGCGGCGATGCACGAAGGCTTTCGACAGGCAGCCGAGCTCGCGCCGGATCGAATCGAATTCACGTATCGCTACGCCGAATCGTTCTACGATTTGCCCGAGCCTGATTGGGATGCGGCGCTGAAGGTTTGGGCTACGTTGGAAGAGCAGGCGCGCAGCGTTCCCGAACGCGAGGCGATGCGGCTGCACGCGGCGAACGTGTGCCTCAAGCTCGGCAAGAATGCACATGCCCAGCTGTTGCTCGCAAATGTGACCGACCCCGCGCTGGCCGAGCAGAAACAAAAGCTGGTTGCGCAATTGCCCGACGACAGCGAAGAGTGAGGCAATGATGTCTTTGTTGGATAAAATGGAACGACGTTGGGGGCGCTATGCTATCCCCAACATCGCGCTCTATTTCGTAATCGGTCAGGTGTTTGTCCTGCTGGCGTCATTGCTGGGTAAGATCAACGTAGGTGATTTAGTGTTGGTCCCAGGAATTGTCATGCAGGGGGAGTGGTGGCGCGTGTTCACCTACATGTTGGTGCCGCCGCCTCCGGGGGTGCTCGGCTACCTGCTGATCGCATTTGCGTTCTACATTTTTTATATGATGAGCAGCGCGTTGGAGGAGGCGTGGGGCGCGTTCCGATTTAATCTTTTTCTGCTGCTCGGATGGGTGCTGACGACTGGGCTTTCGTTCTTTATTCTAGGTTCCGCTGTCTCGAATAGTTTTTTGGCGGGCTCGGTTTTTCTAGCGTTCGCATTTCTGAATCCCAATTTTGAGTTTCTGCTGTTTTTCATTTTGCCGGTTAAGGTGAAGTGGTTGGCGTTAATCACTTGGGGGCTTTATGCGGTTTCGTTTATCAAGGGCCCGGGAGCGGTGCGTTTGATGATCATGGCTTCGATTGGTAATTTCCTGATCTTCTTTGCCCGCGATATCATCCGTGGCACGAAGCAGAGAAAACGAAACGTGGAGCGGAGCATCCAGCAGCGGGCCGAGCGCGATGAGCCTCGGCATAAGTGTGTCGTTTGCGGGAAGACTGATCTCACGGAACCCACGATGGATTTCCGCTATTGTTCGAAATGTTCAGGCAACAAGTGCTACTGCTCTGAGCATATTCGCAATCACCCTCACATCGTAGCAGACAATGGGTAAGGGTGCTGATCCGCTAGCCGATGCGGACGAGCTGACCTCTCCGGGTGAGTGGCTGCTTTTTGCCGAGGCGTTGTATGAGAAATACGAACTCGCGCTCGGGCAGATCACGACCTCGGCGCACGATGAAGCGCTCTATTTAATCCTGCATACGCTGGGCATCCCACTGGATAGCGACCCCAGTGTGCTCGATCAGAAGCTTGCGATTCAACAACGCCACGCATTGGTCGACGTATTTCGTCGGCGCGTGATCGATCACACTCCGGCTGCTTATCTCACGCGTGAGGCGTGGTTAAACGAGGAACGTTTTTACGTTGATAAACGTGTGCTCATTCCACGCAGCTACTTTCTCGAACTGATCCCGAAAGAGCTCGACCGTTTGCTGCCGCCGAAGATGACGATCACGAACGTCGTCGATGTGTGCACGGGCTCGGGCTGTCTCGCGATTCTGCTCGCGAAACATTTTCCAGAGGCGCGAGTTGATGGAGTGGATCTTTCCGCCGAGGCGCTGGAAGTTGCGAAGATCAATGTGCGCGATCACGAGCTAACTGATCGCGTGACGCTTCATGAGAGCGACGTGTTCGATGCGGTGCCGGAGGTGAAGTATGACGTGATTCTCAGCAATCCGCCCTACGAACCGAGCGGGCATTGTGCTGCGCTGCCCGAAGAGTTTAAACGCGAACCTCGGCTCGCGCTTGATGGTGGTGGCGATGGCCTCGATATCATTCGCAAACTGCTCGAGCAGGCGCGCGGCCGATTGAAACCGCACGGCATCGTGCTGATCGAAGTCGGCGGATTGGGCGAGGCGATGGACGAGGAATTTGCCGCGCTCAAGCCACGTTGGTTGTCGACCGAAGATGGCTCGGACTGCATCTGCCTGATCAGAGCGGGTCGCCTGCGTAAGTGGGACGTCGATCAATCCTGATCAACCGAGCGCACTGGCTGTCCGGCTGATTTCCAATGTTTGAAACCACCAGCGTTGGCCACTTGGAAACCTTCTTCAGCGAGGATGCTGGCGGCAACGCCCGATCGATTTCCTGAACGACAATAAAGGATGAGCTCCTTGTTTTTATTTTTCTCGAGAAATGCTTTCCACGTCACCCGCTCACTATGTAGATCGCTGAGCGAAAGAAGCACTGCTGGTGCCGCAACTCCTGAGCTGGCCCATTCACTCGGCTCGCGCACATCGATTAACACCGCGGCGCCATCGGCGACCCGCTGGGCGGCCTCACTGGGCGACATGAAATTGCCGGCTAACACCCGATTGGCGACGATGAAGACCACGATGACAGCGAGAGCGATGAGGACGAATTTCATGGGTATAGGTAAAGCGGCTCGGGAATGATCAGTCTTTTTGTTTAGCTCGTGCGCAGGTGCTCATTCCAAAGGGAAGGTAGGCTGGGCAGACGCGGAAAATCGTGGTAAGCAGGGGCATGAGACTGACGAGACCCTCACCATGATTGGTAGAAGTAACCTGCGCCGAGAATGGCGAGGCCGACGATAATACGGAGAGTGCGATCAATGGAGCCGACGTTTGTTTTCATGATATGAATTTGGATTTAACTGACCTGGGAAGAAATTGCGACGGTCGATTCACCGCGTTGATTTGCCATATAGTAGAGCACGGGCACGGCCATACGGCTGATCAGAAGAGAGGCGATTTCACCGAACATTAAGCTGATCGCAAGACCTTGGAAAATGGGATCGGAGAGGATCACGCTGGCACCGACGACGACGGCTAGCGCAGTGAGCAGCATCGGACGAAACCGGACGGCGCCGGCTTCGATCACGGCATCGCGCAATGGCAATCCGTGGGCGCGACGCAGCTCGATGAAATCAACGAGGATGATCGAGTTGCGCACGACGATTCCGGCTCCGGCCATAAATCCGATCATGGAAGTGGCGGTGAAGAATGCACCCAACGCCCAGTGGGCGGGCAGGATCCCGATGAGTGAAAAAGGAATCGCGGCCATCACCACGAGAGGTGTCACGTAGCTGCGGAACCAACCGACCATGAGCATCGCGATGAGGATGAGCACGGCGGCAAAAGCGAGGCCGAGATCGCGAAAGACCTCCAGCGTAACGTGCCATTCGCCATCCCATTTCATCGAAGGGGTGAGATCATCGAAGGGGAGGTTGAGATGATAAACGGGAAGCTTGGCTTCGCGACCACCAAACTCACGCGCGTCGAGTTTCGCGATCTCCCGATCAATCTGATAGAGCGCATAAGCCGGGCTCTCGATTTCACCCGCCACATCCGCGGTGACGTAGGTCACTGGTTTGAGGTTCTTGCGGTAGAGGTTACGTTCGCCGGTAGTGCGTTCGATTTGCACGAGTTCAGATAGCGGCACTAGAGGGGCGGTTGGATTTTGATCGGAGCGAACTTGCAGCGCGAGGATCTCGTGAGGATGCGAGCGCGCCGAGGCGGGGAGTTCGAAGATGAAAGGCACATCTTCGCGTTCGGCATCGGCGTGGAGCAGATCCACCTTCATTCCTTGCGTAGCCAGTTGAAGCGTTTGCGCGATCGCATGAGTGCTCACGCCATGGAGTGCCGCTTTCTCCTTATCGACGATAAAGCGAACCTTTGGCTGCTCGGCTTCGACATACCAATCGAGATCCACCACGCCCGGAGTGCGGGCAAAAATAGCTTTCACCGATTGGGCGAGCGCGACGCGTTGTTTTTCATCGGGCCCATAGATCTCGCCGACGAGCGATTGAATCACGGGCGGACCGGGAGGAACTTCGGCGACGACGGCGACGGCTCCATATTTGGCGGCGATCGGCGCGACTTTTTCCCGGATGCGTTTGGCGATGGGGTGGCTCTGATCGGCGCGCTCATCTTTGGGGACAAGGTTGACCTGGATATCGGCAACGTTGGGCCCGCTCCGCATGAAGTAGTGCCGCACGAGTCCATTGAAGTTAAACGGCGATGAGGTGCCGGCGTAGATCTGGCTGTCGCGCACTTCGGGTTCAGTGCGAATGACTGAAGCCATTTCCTGCGCGATGCGGGTGGTCTGTTCGAGGGTGGTGCCTTCCGGCGTATCGATGACGACTTGAAACTCCGATTTGTTATCGAAGGGCAGCATCTTGATCACGACGGCACCGGTGAACACGAATCCAGCCGAGATGATTAGCAGGCCGACGATGCCGCCGAGAAACGTCCAACGCCAACGCGCGCGATCCAGCAGCGGTCCCATCACCCGATGATAGAACCGCGTAAACCAATCGCTGGGGGCGTGATCGTGGTCATCGGTTGAGCTGCTTCCGCCGCCGAGGCGACGTCGTAACACGCGCACCGCGGCCCATGGTGTGATGGTGAATGCGATGAAAAGGGAGAACAGCATCGCGGCGGTAGAGCCGATGGGGATGGGGCGCATGTAAGGCCCCATTAATCCGCCGACAAATGCCATGGGCAGAATCGCCGCGATGACGGCCCATGTGGCCAGAATAGTGGGATTGCCCACCTCGGCGACGGCCTCGAGCGCGATGGTATACATCGACTTATCTTTGGCGTCCGGCAGGCGGAGATGCCGCACGATATTTTCGACCACGACAATGGCATCATCCACGAGAATACCGATCGAGAAGATCAACGCGAAGAGCGTGATGCGGTTGAGCGTGTAACCGTGGAGATAAAAAACGAGGAGGGTCAGCGCGAGGGTCGTGGGGATCGCGAGCATCACGACCAGCGATTCGCGCCAGCCGAGGAAAAACAAAATCAGAATCGCGACGCCGAAGACGGCGATGCCCATGTGCAGGAGCAGCTCGTTGCTCTTCTCTGCGGCGGTGTGGCCGTAGTCGCGCGTGACGGTGATTTCGACATCGCCCGGCAGGAGCGTGCCGCGAAGTTCGTCCACTTTGGCGAGCACATCATTAACCACATCGATGGCGTTGGCTCCCGGCCGTTTGGCTACACTTAATGTGACGGCTGGTTCCAGATCGCCAGTCGGTTTCGCATGCAGCACGTAGTTGGATGGTTCCTTACTTCCATCGGTGATCACGGCGACATCGCGAAGATAAACTGGACGGTTTTGATACACTCCCACGACCACCGAACCGGCGTCTTTAGCGCTGCGCAGAAACTGACCGGTTTCCAATAAAATCTCACGGTTGTTAAAGGCGCGTGATCCGTGTTGCAGCTGGCGATTGGCTTGCTGCAATGCGGTGACAAGTTGTGAAGCAGTGAGACCGCGCGAGATGAGTTTGGCGGGATCGAGTTGCACCCGCACGGCACGTTGCACGCCCCCGATGAGGTTGGTTTCGGCCACTTGAGGAATGGACTTAATCGCATCATCGACCTGAGCGGCTAAGCGTCGGAGGGTGAGATGATCTTGGGTCGCGCTGTGTAAGGTGAGTGCGAGAATCGGCACATCATCAATGGTGCGCGGCTTGACGATTGGCGGGGCGACTCCGATTGGGATTCGGTCAAAATTGGTTTGGAGCTTCTGATTGAGGCGCACGAGGGCGGCTTCAATTTCCGTGCCGACGAGAAATCGCACGATCACCATCGATTGGCCGGGGCTGGAGGTGGAGTAGATGTATTCCACTCCGGGAATTTCCCAGAGGAGATTTTCCATCGGGCGAGTCAGCCGATTCTCGATCTCGGCGGGCGAGGCGCCGGGCATGCCCACGAGCACATCCACCATCGGGACCTTGATCTGCGGCTCTTCCTCGCGCGGAAGCATTTGGACGGCGAAAACCCCGAGTAGAATGGAAGCGATCACCGCGATGGGCGTGAGCTTCGAATTGATAAAAAACGAAGCGAGCCGACCCGCTAGACCGGGTTCAGCCTTGGGCTTGTTGTCGGGTGCGCTCACTTAATTATCTCCACGGGTTGGCCGTCCCGTAAAGTGGATGGCGGAGCGACGATCACCAGTTCTCCTGATTCCAAACCGGAGACAATTTCGATGTGGGATTCTTCAGTCGTTCCCGTTTTTACAATGCGGAGTTGCGCGCGACCGTCTGAAACTACGAAGACGCGTTCCATTTGCCCGAAGGTGGACAATGCTGTGGTGGGGATTCGCAGGGTGGTGAATTCTCCCACCGGCCAGAGCGCGCGGACGAATTTCCCAGAACGGGCAGAAGAAGAGGAAGGGAGATCAATTTTCGCCAAGCGGGTGCGTGAGTTTGGGTCAGTGGATGGCGACAATTCGGAGAGTTCGCCGTTCACTGTGTCTCCTTCGATTTTCACCGCGATGGTCGATCCCAGGCTCTGAATGGGTAATGATTCCGGCACCAACACTTCGGCGCGCAGGAGTGAGGTGCCTTCCAATTCGAAGAGCGGTTTCCCGGGGGATGCGAGGTCACCGGGGTTCACGTAGTCGCTGGTAATCACTCCGTCGAACGGCGCGGCAATTTTCATATAGGCCTGCATAGCCTCAGCTTCTTGCACTGCGGCGCGAGCTATCCGGCCACGATCTTGACTAGCGAGCACAGCTTCCTGAGCGGCGGCGCCTTTGGCGACGAGGGCACTCTCACGTGCGTGGTCGCGATCGGCTTGGGCCAAGGTCGCGCGAGCTTGGGCGAGTCGGGCGTCCAGCTCTTCGGCTTTCATTTCGATGAGAATCTCACCAGCAGAAACAGATTGTCCGACGGCCAATCGCGCTACTTTTACCGTGCCCATAATGTTGGCCGCGATCATTGCCCGATCAACCGGGCGCACGATTCCGGAGACCGCTTGGGTATGGGGAATCGTATTGAAGCTAACCTTTACGACGCGCACATCCAGAGGAGGTGATTCGGCGACGGTTGCGTTTGGTTCCGATGGGCTACAGCCGACCAAGAGAACCAGACCGAAAATGACTGAGAGTGATTTCATGGAGGGTCTGGGGGACACTTAGCTGGATTTTGAGCCACCGATTCGGACGATTCCGTCGTCTCCAAGCCATCCGAGTTTCTTAAGGATGAGCGAGGGGGGGCAGAAGCCCGTGAAGGTAGACTGGATGAGATTCACGCCGACGAAGCAGGCGAGCAGGAGCCACCATTGGCTGACATAGTAGGTGAGTGCTACGCTAATGAGCA
>ERZ887849.2908-NODE-2908-length-13526-cov-11.637963_pt1 | contig 13526 bp, 14 predicted proteins | sample MGYA00521267_ERZ887849 | MGnify/ENA primary metagenome ERZ887849 (study PRJEB32303, sample SAMEA104408601) | aquatic metagenome | biome: Brackish water; feature: Pelagic; material: water | place: Baltic Sea | collected 2014-06-06T16:11:00 | depth 2,863 m ... | reverse complement strand
TGCACCCTCCGTATTACCGCGGCTGCTGGCACGGAGTTAGCCGGTGCTTATTCTTTTGGTACCTTCAGCCCTCTACACGTAGAGGGGTTTATTCCCAAATAAAAGCAGTTTACAACCCATAGGGCATTCTTCCTGCACGCGGCATGGCTGGATCAGAGTTGCCTCCATTGTCCAATATTCCTCACTGCTGCCTCCCGTAGGAGTCTGGTCCGTGTCTCAGTACCAGTGTGGGGGATCACCCTCTCAGGCCCCCTACCCATCGTTGCCATGGTAAGCCGTTACCTTACCATCTAGCTAATGGGACGCATGCCCATCCTGTACCGTAATCTTTAAATACAATAACATGCGAAATTGTATTACTATGGAGTATTAATCCGAATTTCTTCGGGCTATCCTCCAGTACAGGGTAGGTTGCATACGCGTTACGCACCCGTGCGCCGGTCGCCACCAAAAAAGCAAGCTTTTTCGTGCTGCCCCTCGACTTGCATGTGTTAGGCCTGCCGCTAGCGTTCATCCTGAGCCAGGATCAAACTCTCCGTTGTAAAAACTTTGAATTTTATGTTGTCTCTAAGATTTTTGCAATATCTATTATATTACGCTGTTTCCTTCATTTCTCAATCTTTCAAAGAACTTTTTTGTTAATCATTAAATCTTTCAAACTTAACAACCACAACACTCTTACATCTTTTTGTCACCAAAACTCGTTAGTTTCAGGAGGGCAAAGATAGAGAGTTATTTTTTATTGACAAGCTTTTGGTGAAGAAAAAATAAAACTTTTTTTTATTCCCGCTTTTTTAACTTCTTAACCTACTTATGCGCTCGTTTGCGGGGGGCAAAGGTACACTGCTTTTTTACAACAGCAAGGGGTTTTGAAGTTTTTTTTGAAAAAAAATGCACGCCTTGTCTAACGTGTTTGATTTCAAGGGAGTTAAAGATACAAAAAAAATGAATTATTTAATACCTCTTTGCTTTTTTAAATTCTCATACGCATTCTGAACCTCCTGAAATTTCTCCTGTGCACCTTTTTGATACTCCTCACCCAACTGAGAAACTTTGTCAGGATGAAATTTAATGGCCATTTTTCTATAGGCTTTCTTTATTTCTTCATCCGTCGCTGAACTATCTACGCCTAAAACTTTATAGTCTGATTCCGTGCTTCTGTAAAACATATTCTTAATACTGTCTACGTCGACACTTGCCAAACCAAGGAAATTGGCAATGGTATTAATAACATTGACTTCGCTTTCGCTGACATTTGCATCGGCCTTCGCTATACCATATAAGTAATGTATTAACTGAAGACGAGCTTCAAGTTGAAGGCGCGTTCGAATATCGCTGCAAATTCGCTGTAAAGGAATCTCCTGCCCATCCAGAAACTTTTTTAGCGTTTGGAGATGTTGTGTCGAGAACTGGTTGCCAAATTGACGACTAAAAAAGACTTTAACATAATCCAATTCAGACTTCAACACTTTTCCGTCCGCTTTCATAACAGCGGCTGAAAGTGCCATAAGCATCGTAGGAAAGTCGTTGACGTTTGTTTGTTGGCGGTAATAATTAAAAATATCTTCAGCCGACTGACCATTTCGTGGGTCGAAACCTTGCGATTTCATCCGCTCCTTGATTACCTGAAAATTATCGATAAACGTACCGATCATAAAACCAGCTATTGCGCCAAAGAAATTTCCTTTGAATAAAAAGTATCCACCAATTGCTAAAATCCACCTATACAAAATATACGTCTGTTTAAAAAGAAAGCGCCTCTATAAAGCTATAGAGACGCTTCTCTGTTATTATATGTCTGCTTATATTAAATCTACACTTCTTTCTATAAAGGAATTCAATTCCTCCCCTTTCAACATTCCTTGCGAAAGTAAGGCAAGGTCAGTTAATTGTTTCAACTTAGCAACTTGCTTGTCTTTCTTCTTCTCAGATAGCAATTCACCAATTTTCGGATGATTACCATTCAAGACCAAGTTGTGAATTTCTGGGAAAGCTCCGTAAAAGCCAGCTCCACCCATTTTTTGTTGCTCCATCATTCGGCGAACAAATTCGGGTTGAGTTACCAAAATAGGACCTTCAGTTTCCGTCATGCTTTCGACTTGAACGGCAAATTTATCTTTGCTGACAATCGATTCCATCATTTCTTTCAATCCTTCCTCTTGCTCTTTGTCCAATTTTGAAGATACTTGTTCGTCTTTATTAATAAGCTTGTCCAGCGTATCAGCATCCACTCGAGCAAATGTCAAATTTTCAAACATGGATTCTAACTTACTAATATAGTGCGGTGCCAATGGGCCTCCTAATTCGATTATATCGTAACCTCTTTCCTTTGCTTTCTTTACATAAGAAAACTGCTCCTCGATAGATGGTGTATATAATACAACTGTCTTTCCATCTTTATCCGTTTGAAGAGCCGTAATTTTCTCCTTGTATTCTTCAATTGTAAAGAATTTTCCTTCTTCGTTCTTTAATAAAGAATAAGATTTCGCTTTTTCACCAAATTTTTCATCCGACAACATGGCGTACTGAACGAATAAATCTAAATCTTCCCACTTCGATTCGAAATCGGGACGATCTTTTTTAAACATTTCAGCCAATTTATCAGCTACCTTTTTGGTGATGTGCGATGAAATTTTCTTTACGTTGCTATCGCTCTGTAAATAAGAACGAGAAACATTTAAAGGAATATCTGGTGAATCAATAACCCCATGTAACAAAGTCAAATACTCAGGGACGATCTGCTCTACGCTATCTGTAATGAATACCTGATTGCTATATAAATTGATTTTATTTCTTTGTACTTCAACATTTTCCTTGATTTTTGGGAAGTACAAAATACCTGTCAAGTTGAAAGGATAATCTACATTCAGGTGAATATGAAACAATGGACTATCGAAATTCATTGGATACAATTCGCGGTAGAAACCGTCATAATCATCAGCAGTTAAGTCTGCTGGAGATTTCGTCCAAGCTGGTGATGGGTTGTTCACTTGATTTTCCATCTCTTTCGACGTACGTTTTACTTTTCCGTCTTCTCCTTTTTCGCCGTTAGGATCATTTTCGTATTCTGTTTTTGTTCCAAAAATAACGGGTGTTGGCAAGAATTTACAGTATTTATTAAGGATCCCACTGATTCTTTCTTTTTCCAAAAACTCCATAGAATCTTCGGCAATATGCAGAATAATGTCGGTTCCTCTGTCTGCTTTTTCGATTTCAGTCAAGGTGAATTCTGGTGTACCATCACTTTCCCATTGAACTGCCTTCGCTCCGTTTACGTGCGACAACGTTTGAATTTGAACTTTCGAAGAAACCATGAACGCTGAATAAAAACCTAAGCCGAAATGTCCAATAATTTGCTCTGCACCTTCTTTTCCTTTGTATTTTTCAACAAATTCTTCAGCACCTGAAAAAGCGATTTGATTGATATATTTATCAATTTCCTCGTCCGTCATTCCGATACCTCTGTCACGAATTGTTAACGTTTTTGCTTCCTTATCGATAAGAACTTCAACTTTCAACTCACCGATTTCACCTTTCAACTCGCCATTGATAGATAGAACTTTTACTTTTTGTGAAGCATCAACTGCATTTGAAACTAGCTCACGAAGAAAAATTTCGTGATCCGAATACAAGAATCGCTTGATTATGGGGAAGATGTTTTCCGTTTGAACGTTAATTTGTCCTGTTTTCATCATTAATTGTTTTTTCAACTTATAGTCAAACTGCATGCCATTGAATGAAAACTGACATCTTGTCCATTTCTTTAGACAATCTGTCGCTTAAAATGAAGGTTTTACTACCTTTGGTTACAATTAAATCATGGCAACAGCGATTATTATTTTCTTAGGAATGATGCTTTTCTTGCTCTTGTGGGGAAAAAAGAATACATCTGGAAAAACGACCCTTGTGCTTGCAGAAGGTTGGATTGTTAAGTGTTTCGGAGCATCGACGTTTTTCTATGTCTACGCGGAAGTTTATGCCAAAGGTAAATTGGCTGAAAATTCGGGTGCTTATATTCAAGAAGCTAAGATTTTAAATTCCGTTCATCCTCATTTCGTTTATTTTATCAATTAAAAAATATGAATCATCAAAATAATTCTTTCGTTTTTATAACTGGAGCCACAGCTGGTTTTGGAGAAGCCTGCGCCAAGCTATATGCTTCTAAAGGTTTTAATTTAATTCTTACAGGTCGACGTGAAGAAAGATTAAACGTGCTCAAACAAAATTTGGAAAGGGAATTCAAAATTGAGGTACTTACTTTGTGCTTTGATGTTCGAGATGCAATTGAAACAAAAAAATCTATTGATTCCATCAATACAAACATTCAAAAAAACATAACAATCGTAATCAACAATGCTGGTTTGGCTGTAGGAAAAGGCCCAATAGATACGGGCATTCTCGACGATTGGAATAGGATGATCGACACGAATATTAAAGGGGTTTTACATGTCAGTCAATGTCTTATCCCAATTCTGAAATCAAATAAATCGGGACATATTGTGAACATTGGTTCTATCGCAGGAAAAGAAGTTTATCCGGGAGGTAATGTTTACTGTGCAACTAAACATGCAGTTGAAGCGTTATCTAAAGCAATGAGAATTGATCTATTACCATACCAAATAAAAGTCACCAATATTGCCCCTGGAGCAGCTGATACAGAATTCTCTGAAGTACGTTTTAAAGGGGATAAAACTCAGTCTTCCAAAGTTTACGAAGGATTTTCACCTTTAATGGCGAAAGATATTGCCGAAAGCATTTATTTTGCAACGTCTAGACCTGCGCATGTTACTATAAATGACTTAATTATAATGCCGACTGCACAGGGAAGTAGTCAAAATTTGTTTAAACAATCATAAATCAACAAAAATGAAATTTTTGCTCTCGTTTTTCTTTTTCATCATTTTTGCTTCGCAAGCCAATGCTTCGCATTTATTGGGTGGAGAAATGTATTACGACTATTTAGGTTCGAATAATTACAAGGTAACCATCATCCTTTTTAGAGACTGTAATGCAACTTCGGGATTTGACAACCAATTGCACTATACCATATTTGACGAGGACCAAATGTCACCAAATTACAGTGTTTTCCTGAGTGCATCAAGAGTAGTAACAAACTTGCCCGTTGATTATAGTAACCCATGTGTAGTTCCGCCACCCGGACTTTGTGTGGATCAGGCCGTTTACATTGACACCGTAAATTTACCCACCAATATAGCAGGATATTCGTTTAGTTACCAACGTTGTTGTTGGGCAGCCAATATTATAAATGTTATGAATCCAGATGATTTTGGTTTAACCTTAAGTTGCTTTCTGCCAGGTACAAATCAATTACCTACAGGATTCAATAGCGCAGCTAGATTTTTAAACCTTCCGCCTTTGGTGCTTTGCTCACAAAACGAATTGGATTTTGATCACAGCGCAATTGATGCCGACGGAGATTCAGTTCGAATATTCTTATGTGAAGTAGATCAATACGCATTATCATCAGGTAGTGGAGCAAATCCAGATCCTGATTTGCCTGGTCCATATTTACCAACCGTTTGGGAAACTGGTTATTCTGCCCCATTGCCATTCGGAGTTGCAAGTCCAATGCTTTTGGATTCCTTAACTGGTCAACTTACTTTTACACCCGTAACTCTTGGAAATTTTTTAACAGGAGTTTGCCTAGAAGAATTTCGTGATGGTGTTTTGATAAACAAAAAAAATAGAACCTTTAATTTTACAGTTGTCAATTGTGACCAAGTGATTCCATTCAGTATCGCCCAACTTACAACAGGTGCTAGTTCTACTCAATTAATTGAAGATTGTGGAACGCAATACTTTTATTTCTCGAGATTGGATTCAAGCGGTGTTTTACCAATTTCTATTACCATTCAAGGTACTGCCACTCCAAATGTTGACATGTCCAATATCCCCGACACCTTCTTTATGATGCCGGGTGAATTCAATGACACCTTAGCTATTACTGCATTTTACGACAGTCTTGCCGAGCCGAACGAAACAGTAACCTTGACTTTGTCTTACTTTGATATATGTTCAGGAGAGAATGATAGTTTAGTTGCCACATTTATCATTAGAGATTATACCGACATGAGTATTTCAACGCCCAACGATAGCGTAAATGTTTGTCCAGACTTGGGTGAGGCCGCCAACATTGGTGCCAATTTAACAGGAGGACAAGGACCGTACAATTACGATTGGTTTAGTGGTCAATTTGAATTTATTCCGAATGCGATAAACGTTCAAATTCCGCCAAGTGATATTACAGAGTTAGAAAACGCATATTATGTGACGGTTACAGATGCTTGTTTTAAATCAATTATATCCGATACAATATGGGTTCACAATCAGTGCCCACTGAGTTTCGCCAATGTATATTCACCAAACGGAGACGGAATCAATGATATTTTCTTGATACCTAACATCGATGATTATCCGGCTGTGAAACTGACCATTTTTAATAGATGGGGAAATATCATTTATTTGGATTCGGACTACACAAACAATTGGGATTTGAAAACATATAGTGGTGAGGATTTAGCAGATGGAACGTATTTCTATACCGCCGAAGTAATCAACGACAAGAAATACATATATGACGATCAAAAAGAAACAGAGTTCATCGCTCATGGATTCTTTCAGATTGTTCGATAAGAAAAGATACATAAAGAAAAAGCCTCTCCTGAAATTCAAGAGAGGCTTTTTTTATGGGTTAACTTTTTAATGAACCTCAGGTTGATTTCCTTCTATTTTAGTATCCAAAACATTCCCTTTTATCTCAAGAAAGATTGGTTCAACAACATTCGTCATAATCGTAACTGTTTTCGAGAAATTTCCAATTCGCTGGGTATCGTATTTTACCGAAATTTCAGAATAAGAACCTGGCTCGATAGGCTCATTTGGACGCTCTGCTGTTGTACAACCACAACTCGTTTTAACATCGGTTATAATCAAAGTCTTCGTACCTGTATTTTGGAACTTAAAACTGAATAAATCATCTTTCCCCCGTTCAATATCTTTTCTGTACAATTCAACTTGCTCAAACGTTATTGGATTCAATGAATCGCCTACAAAAGGCGCTTCCACAGCTACTCCACCTTCTGGAACTAATTCTTCATTTGATGCAAGCTTTTTCAACTTACGTTCGATTTTATTTGCTGCACGTTCGGCCTTCGTTTCGATGCGTGCTTGTTTTTTCAATTCCTTCTTCGTTTGACCATAGGATACAAATGTTCCGCCAACCAATAAAAGTGCTATTAAAGTATATTTTTTCATGACTATTATTTTATTCTTTTCAATATTAAAACAAATTACATACCAATTCTAAAATTTAACCAAAAGTAAACTAAATAAGTTTTGTTTCATTCGGTTTATAAACATCTATTACATCCAATATAGATTCGAAGGTATTTGCCCGTATGGTATCGAACTCAGCCTTTTTAAACCATTTTGCTTTTGTAATTCCTTCCTCTTTTTGAGGTTTGGTTTTGGAGCTGCCTTCATAACTCAAAGCATACCAAAACGTTTTCTTTATTTTTGGTTTGTTCTTTAACTTATACGTATGATAGGTTGTTGTAATTAATTTTTCGATTTTAGGATTAATGATACCACATTCCTCTTCAATTTCTCGAACCGCCCCTAAAGCCGGATCTTCATTTTTCTCTAGTTTTCCTTTGGGAATGTCCCAACTTCCATTTCTTTTGATGAACAAATATTTATTTCCTCTTTGGACTATTCCACCAGATGCCTCAATGTATTCAAAACCAGTAAAAAGTTTCTTGAACGTCGCTTCTTGATCTTCACTTACTATATATATAGGATGTGATAATTCAACCTTTTTGGAAAAAGCGAAAATGGCGTCTTGAATTGAAGTTATGTTCTCAGAATGAATGTAAACCGCATTAGGCAACATTTCTTTGACTTCATCAATGATGTATAAGGGCGTGTTATCTATAAAAACTTTGTACATTTGCCGAATGATTTTAGACAATGATAGAGCGCTAAAGGTAGCTGAATTTTTACTACAAATAAAAGCTATTAAACTCCAACCCAATGACCCTTTTACATGGGCTTCGGGAATTAAATCTCCCATTTATTGCGACAATCGTATTTCGTTGTCCTATCCTTCAGTGCGCACCTATTTGCGCCAAGCGTATTGTGATGCAATCATTGAAAACTTCGGTAAACCAGACGCAATAGCAGGTGTGGCTACTGGAGGAATTGCTCAAGGTGCACTAATTGCTCAAGAAATGGGATTGCCTTTTATTTATATTCGTTCCGAAGCGAAAGCACACGGAATGGGCAATCAGATTGAAGGATACTATGATAAAGGACAAAAAATTGTCGTAATCGAAGATTTGATTTCGACAGGGAAAAGCAGTATTCAAGCCATTCAAGCCATGAAAGAAGCAGAATTGAATATACTGGGCTTGGTCGCTATTTTTACCTATGGTTTTAAAGAGTCTGTTGACAACTTTGCAAAAATAGATTGCCCTTTTGTTACATTGAGTAATTATGATCATCTAATTGAAGAGGCGAAAAAACAAAACTACATCGAAGCAGGCGACGTGCAACAATTATTGGAATGGAAAGCTAGTCCACGCACGTGGAAAAAGTAAATTAATATGAAAATAGAAAGCCAAAAAGCAACCGTTCAAGCCAGTCAAACTGAAATTCTTGAATTTTTAAGTAATGCTGAAAACCTGATTCACCTTCTTCCTCAAGATAAAATTTCGGATTGGGAAGCAACAACGGAACAATGTTCTTTTAAAGTGCAAGGTGGAATTGTAATTACATTGATTCAAAACGGAATGGAATCGCCGAATAAGTTATTTTTAAAAGCGGGTGAAAAGTCCCCTTTCCCTTTCGATTTAACCGTTCACATTTCTCCCTTAAGTGGAGCTACAGAAGGTTATATCGAATTTGATGGAAAGGTAAATATGTTCTTGAAAATGATGGTTGAAAAACCGTTGACCGCACTTTTCGACCACATGACCAAACAATTGCAAAATTGGTACGCCGATAAAAACGCTTAAAGTATAAAACGCAATTCTTTTATTCCATACGAATGGATTATTCCGTTTTTAACAACTTGCAAATTCCCGTTTGCATCCACACCTAAGATTTCACCCGTAAATTCCCCTTGGTCGTCCTTAAATTTTTGCGCACATTCATAGCCCAATAAATAAGAATAGTAGCGTTTTTCAACCAAATCGATATTTGTGCTATTTACCTTTTGAAACTCACTGTTCAAAGTATGCGACAGCCCATCTAACACTTGCTCAGTAGGTAGAAATTGTCCCAATTCATTTCGCATACTGGTAGCCAGAAAATTCTCAAACTCCTGTTGGTTCACATTCAAACCAATTCCTATTATACTGGATGAAATTCGAACCCCTTGAATTTGATTCTCGATTAAAACACCACAAATCTTTTTGTTCTTCACCAATATGTCATTTGGCCATTTGATTTTTGCTTCGATTCCTTTTTTCTCTAGAAACTGAACTAAACCGAGGCTAACTGCAATATTAAAATATTTCTGATTCGAAATGGAGAGGTTTTCAGGTATCCAAATGATAGAAAACTGCAAATTCAATCCAGGTTCGGACTGCCACACTTCACCCCTCTGTCCACGACCATTTGTCTGTTCGTCTGCCAAAATTACAGTCCCTGACTTCGCTTTACCTGACTTGAGAAGATTGGCAGCATAATTGTTCGTCGAATCTACAAGCGACAAATGCACTTTAACTTGACCTATTTGGTCCTGTATATTTCGGGATGCCAACATGCGTTAATTTTGGGACAAAAATAAAATATTAACTTAGATTTGTAGGGCTTAAAACGACGAATGGCAAAAATAAAAAAAGTAACCTCCAAAATCCTTTGCGATACAATTGTTGAAGGAATGCAGGAAAACAAGGCAAACGACATAGTCGTGCTTGATTTGAGAAAAATTCCGAACACTGTGACAGATTTCTTTGTTATAAGCAGTGGTGAATCATCCACACAAATCGATGGAATTACATCTTCAGTTTTGAGGCACACACGTAGCGAAATTCAAGAACGACCTTGGCATGTTGAAGGCAAGGGAACCAGTGAATGGGTGCTTTTAGATTTTGTGAGCGTAGTAGCTCACGTTTTCTACAAAGACGCTCGTCATCATTTCGATATTGAAGACCTTTGGTCGGACGCTATTCGCACAGATATACCTAATTTGAATTAAATAAAAATGGCAAAATCAGATAAGAATTATAACAAAGAAAGTAAGAAGAAAAAGAATCCTTTTTCGGTTTACTGGATTTACGGCGTTGCAGTAGTAGCGCTTATCGCTTTTCAATTTTATTGGGGAAGTTCTTCACCAGTTCAAATAAAATCACAAGCTACATTCTTCGATATGGCTGAAAAAGGCATGATCGAAAAAGTTTACATCGTAAACAACGAACGTGTTGATTTCAAACTAACCGAAGTTGGGAAAGAAGAAATTAAAAAGGCAACGAAAGGCGAAAAGGAAAAAATGAAAGAAGCCTTCAAGTTGAACGAACGAATTCCGGACAAAGATCCTATGTTTCAAATGGAGATTGTCGATGTAGGGAATTTTGAGACCAAACTGAACGGGACGAACGAGGGTTTAAAGGCACAAGGGAAGGACGATATCTCGTACGAACCAAAGAAAGAAGTTGACTATTTTTCTTCGATTTTAGGTTTCCTTCTACCCATCATTATTTTGATTCTCCTATGGGTATTCATCATGCGAAGAATGTCTGGTGGTGCTGGTGGTGGTGGTGGAAGTCAGATTTTCAACATCGGGAAATCCAAAGCTCAAATCTATGACAAGGGAAAATCTACGAACACTACATTTGAAGATGTTGCTGGACTCGAAGGCGCAAAAGAAGAGATTGTTGAGATTGTTGAATTTTTAAAGAACCCGAAGAAATATACTGAATTGGGGGCTAAAATTCCGAAAGGAGCATTATTGGTTGGACCTCCAGGAACTGGGAAAACCTTATTAGCCAAAGCCGTTGCAGGTGAAGCGCAAGTACCGTTCTTCTCGCTTTCTGGTTCTGATTTTGTTGAAATGTTCGTCGGTGTTGGAGCATCACGAGTTCGAGATTTGTTCAAACAAGCGAAAGAAAAAGCTCCTGCTATCATCTTTATTGATGAGATCGATGCTATTGGTCGTGCAAGAGGAAAGAACACTTCTTTTGGATCGAATGATGAAAGAGAAAATACCTTGAATCAGTTGTTAACAGAAATGGATGGTTTCGGAACAAATTCTGGAGTTATCATTTTGGCAGCAACCAACCGTGCAGATGTACTTGACGGTGCCTTGATGCGCGCAGGACGTTTTGATAGACAGATTTACGTGGATATGCCAGATGTGAACGAAAGAACTGCAATATTCGCAGTGCATTTGAAGCCTTTGAAACTTGAACCCGGATTAGACGTTAGCTTTTTAGCTAAACAAACACCTGGTTTTTCTGGAGCAGATATCGCAAACATATGTAACGAAGCTGCATTGATAGCGGCTCGACATGACAAAAAAGCTGTTCAAAAACAAGACTTTTTGGATGCCGTAGATAGAATCGTTGGTGGCTTAGAGAAGAAAAATAAAATCATTACAATTGGAGAAAAACGCGCGATTGCTTTTCACGAAGCAGGACACGCAACTACTTCTTGGTTGTTGGAACATGCACATCCATTGGTGAAGGTAACGATTGTGCCAAGAGGACAATCTTTAGGTGCGGCGTGGTATTTGCCTGAAGAAAGAAGTATTACAACAACAGAGCAGATTTTAGATGAAATGTGTTCCGCTTTAGGTGGACGTGCAGCTGAGAAATTAATCTTGGGAAAGATCTCGACTGGTGCTTTAAGTGATTTGGAAAAAGTTACCAAGCAAGCCTATGCAATGGTTTCCATGTACGGATTAAATGAAAAAGTTGGTAACGTTTCGTTTTACGATAGCCAAGGTCAACAAGGGTTCACGAAACCATATTCAGAAGATACGGCCAAAACAATTGATGAGGAAGTTTCTAAAATGATTGAGGAGCAATATCAAAGAGCTCTCAAAATTTTGGGCGAAAACAAAGACAAATTAACTACCTTGGCGGAAAAATTACTGACCGATGAAGTTATTTTTAAAGAAGATTTGGAAACTATTTTCGGAAAAAGACTTTGGGAGAAAGAAGAATTAAATGGTACGCCAAAAGTTGAAGACGTTCAAACAATTGTGGAATCAGTTCCTGAAGAATCGGCACCTGAGCAAGGTGAGTCTAGCGAAGGAAAAAAAGTGGATTAGTATCCATCAAAGCATGGACTCATTTTCAATTGAAATTTTCAAATTGAAATTGGAGGAAGAAGGCATTCCTGTTATGATTTGGGACGAACGAGATTCCTCTTACAATGCGTTTGGATATGTACATTTGCAAGTAAGAAACGACGATCAAGAAAAAGCCAAAATGATAATTGAAAGTATATCATGAGTAATATCCTTCAAAGAGCTTTGACTGGTGCCATTTTTGTTTTCCTAGTTCTTGCCGCATTGTGGTCAGGTACATACGCTACAGTAACGCTCTTTGGAATTTTTGCTGTGATAGCACTTTATGAGTTCTATCAACTTTTCAATCAACACGATTCGGTTCGTGTGAATTGGAAAATTGCCACCTTTATTGGGCTGCTCGTATTTATCATTCTTTCTAGCACTTTCTTAGGTTGGATCAACTTGATTTACGTGTTTTTCCTTATTCCCGTTCTTTTCTTGAATATGCTCATAGAGCTGTGGAAGAAAGAAAAAGAACCCATTTACAATATTGCCGTTCAAATGTTGGGCATTATTTATGTCGTTATACCTTTCTACTTAATGATTGAATTGAACCAACAAAGTACGCATGATATGCCCAGAGCTATTGGTATGTTTTTGTTGATTTGGACCAATGATACCTTCGCCTATCTTACAGGTCGATTCTTTGGGAAAACAAAGTTATTTGAGCGTATTTCTCCAAACAAAACATGGGAAGGAACCATAGGTGGCGGTCTGCTTACCATGCTCGTAGCGATTCTTCTGGCATTTTTCTACAACGATATTCAAGATTTAATCTTCTGGGTTGGAGCTGCATTAATTGTTGTTCCATGTGCCGTTTTGGGTGATTTATTGGAAAGTTTATTCAAACGGAACTTGAACATTAAAGACAGTGGGAAATTCTTGCCAGGGCATGGAGGAATACTAGATCGTTTCGATGCCGTGATCTTCACTGTACCGTTTTATTTCTGTTGGTCCTTGTTCCATTCTTGGTATGCTGGGGAGTTGTTTATTTTTTAAAAGGTTGGAGTTAATCTTCAGTGTTGTTTCCATAAATTAAAATCCAAAATCTAAAAATTTAAATTTTTAGATGACATAACGTTAATAACTTTTGTATCCGACTTAAAATCAGATATATATAGCCGACTGTTTTAACGTAATATTCATCCATTTTTATCCAAACCAGCCAATCAAGTAATATCTATTGACTTTAAAAACTAACTATGAAATC
>ERZ887849.2906-NODE-2906-length-13532-cov-11.977443_pt1 | contig 13532 bp, 15 predicted proteins | sample MGYA00521267_ERZ887849 | MGnify/ENA primary metagenome ERZ887849 (study PRJEB32303, sample SAMEA104408601) | aquatic metagenome | biome: Brackish water; feature: Pelagic; material: water | place: Baltic Sea | collected 2014-06-06T16:11:00 | depth 2,863 m ... | reverse complement strand
AAAAAGAGGGTCACGAAACCCTCAGTGGTCAGTTGATGAACTGGTCTCTCAACTTTTCCAGATGTTCCAGACTTACAAGCTTTCCAGTATATCCAGGATAATATTGTTTTACAAGAGCAGGAATACCCATAGCAGTAATTGCACTACTACATTTCAAATAAACAATTTGATTTTGATGATCAACTACGGAAGGCATTCCCCACATTTCAGTTTTCATTTTAGTTCATAATCAGGATACTTTTCTTTAACTTTACCCCTAAAACGAGCATTAAATGATGGAGGATTTAATTCTCTTTTTTGAGTAATGACCTTATTGTTGTGATCAATATTTAAAAGTTTATCAATACTATCAGGTTTTTTCATTTGTTTTTATTTGACCAAATATTTATTAAGCAACCAATTGAATAAACTCCCCCAAGATTTTTTTGTTCATCTTTTTAGAACTTAAAGATTTTACAAAAGCACTCTTGATTTTTGATTTTGTAGCATCTTCTTCTACCTCAAATTCCGTGCTAACGTTTAGAGCGTTTGCTGAGAGACCAAAGTAAATGTGATACCCAGATGAAGTCAGAGAAAAACTCTTTTCCTTTTTCCACCTTGCAGATGCTTTATCAAATTCAGCACCATAATAACCAGCATAAGAACGAATGAAATGATTCGCACTAGAATTTTCAAGAATCCTCATACCAATAAAATTTACAGTAGGAAACTTGTCCCTAAGATTAAGTAAAAGTAGATCGGTAAAAGAATTCATTCTATCATTTACAACTTTGTATACATTCCCCGTTTGACGGTCGCGCAAATAAGAACCATCACAGACATAAGAAGATCCCATACGCATAGGAGAATCTTTATCTAGAAAATCACGACGAATTTCTCGATAGTAATTCAATTGACCTGCTTCACCATCAGTCAAAACTACACATTGAACTTTTTGAAGTTTATGTTCTTTCTGAAACTGTGGAAGAATTTGATGTAAGGTAATAAGTGACTCATTCAAAGGAGTTCCTGATAGTTGAAGACGAGGAGGAATTGAATAATCACAATAACTATGCTTTGACCAATAATTCACTACACGATAAATATTCTTCATTTGCTGATCAAGAGCAGAATTACGAACTTTGCTAGTAAAGAGATTCATCAGACCAAAAGAATAGTCAATTATAAACTGATTTTCTTTCTTAACAGTATGTTCTATGGGAGGTAGAGCATGGCCATCTTCATTTCTTTCAATTTGAGGATTGTAGTTATTGGTAAAGGCATAGACCTCAAAAGGAATAGAAACTTTACGACAGAACCAAATGAGATTATAAAGTTGCTTGATTGTATCAAGCATTACATTACTCATAGACCCAGACCAATCAAGAATAAAAACCAGACCATGATTTTTACCGTTCGCAAAAGTAGTTACTTTCTTGAACAAATCCTCCTGATACTTATAGGTATGAAGTTTAGTACAATCCAGAACACCAGTCTTAGAAACTGATGCACGGGCATAGGAGTCTGCTGCCTTACGACATTCAAACTCTTTCACCAGATAATTAACTTCCTTTTGTGCCGAAGTTTTGAAGTTGGAATAATTTTTATCTACGTCAACAAAAATACCTTCTTCGGCAGGATAGTTTGCCCACATCTCAGAACAGAGTTTGTGAATTTTTTCGTTTGAAATAATCACACTATCCAGATTGACCTGAGGAATTTCTAGATAAACATTTTCCCGAGTGTTGTTTTCATTCACCAGATTTCTGATTGAATTCTCAAGAGAACTCATTGTTTTTACATCAGGAGCAGCAGTTTTACCACCTGTATTATCTACAGGAATTTCATCAACTTTTTCACCCTCAGTGGGTTCATCCCCTTCATTGGGTTTTTGTTCATCTTCACCACTATTCTCATCACCATCATCACCAAGTTCAAGTTGCTGATCTTGAGGTTGACCTTGATTTCCTGGTTGAGAATTTTCGTGACTATCAAATTGAGGAACTTGAGTTTCCTTTTGCTCCTCCTCCTTCACACAATACTTGTAAAGAACTTCAGCAGCAATCAGAGAATCACCGAAAGTTTCAGCATCACCAATCATGTCTACAATTTCCTGCTCCTCTTTATTGAAGAAAAGAGAAAGAAAATTACCAACTTTATAATAAAGATTTACACGATCAGCAAGATTATAAGTATTTGGGTCATCATCCCCCACCAGAAAGAAATCATCGTCTTGTAGTTCCTTGTAGGCACCGTAGAAGGTCTTTGCGAGACCCATGTATCGACGCTTCATTAATTTCTCTACGCGAGCATCTTCTACAACATTCAAGAACTGCTGAGGCACCTTTACCTGCTCACTCCAATCTTCATTAGGAGTGTATAGGGCATGAGAAACTTCATGGGCAACCAACATATCATAGATACAATTACTTGCCTTCTGCCACATAGGAAGAGTTAGAACACGAGTATGGACATTGAAACATGCGGTCTCAACTTTCTTATGTTCCACAATCAGGTCTTCCGTTGCCAGAAGACGAGCAAGCATTCCTTTGACTTCAAAATTTACGGGCATCTGAGGGGGGGGGGGGTTGTTCGATATGGAAGTATTATACAAAAGAACCTCCCTTTTGAGGGGAGGTCATGTGACACTTTTTAAAGTGGGATAGTCGTTCTCTTGCTTGCCGAAGTGCTTGCGGTTTCAATTTCCGCTTTTGCTCCTTTTTAGAGTGGTGAAATCGGTTTGGTACTTGCATTGGATTTATTGAATTTCCAAAATTCTAGCACAAAAGCAGGGCGGCCAAATAAAAAAGTGGCCACTTCATCAATCAAAAACTTCTGGATAAAAATGATTATAATACCACTCGTATTTATTGATTATTTTTTCCTGTATATGATCAGAAAGTTTTTCGAAAGTTTGTTCTTTGGGAGTTATTTTACTTTTTATTTTATGATGACCATAGGGTAAAAATATGCAATCATGGTAAAAACCTTGTTGTATATTATTCAAATCATGATCATATCTATCAATTTCTAAAAAGTTGTATATCTGATTAAGAACTTTATCAGTATTGTTTATAATATCTTCATATTTAACAAATTTAATTTGATCCAAATATTCTCCTTTAACTTCAAATAATTCTTTAATTGATAAAAGAGGTTTATTTATCATATCTTCATCAAAAAATTTTTCAACTCTATTTTCCATCAAATTATTTTCATTATAATTAAAATCATCCTCATAAAAATGATCCGAAGTTCTTAGAAGTGTTTTTCTACAGATACTATCTAAAGAAGATACAATTCCTCTTAAATCTCTAATTATAAAAATAAGTTTAATATTCGAAAATAAATTAAAAGTTAAATCGATATTTATTCCCCAACTTCTACATTTATCAATATAAAATTCAGTGTTACTGATGGAATTAATCCATCCATAAGACCCATCAACACAAAATCTTTTATACATTTCATATGTTTGATCAGATTTAAATTGAGACTCATTTAAAGTATCTCCCATAAAACCTTGAACATTAGCAAGTAGTGGGCCTAACAAAGAATCAGGAGAGATTGTAATTTTTGGATTTTGCCCTAAAACATTTACCAATAAAGTAGATCCAGTTCTAGGAAGGCCGCACATAGGAATAAGTTTAGACATAAATTATTTGTCAAATTTACAAGAAAACCCTTTGTTTTTTTCAAAAGTAATAACACTTTCAAATTTATCTTCCATCCCACTCTTATGGGATATCACAAATATATTAGCATCCTTAATTACATAACGAATGATTTTTAAAAATTCTTCTGTTCCATATCCATCGAGAGAGGAATCAAAAATTTCATCCATAATTAAAAGATTTGTATTAGTAGAATTTTTAAACTTAGCTACTTCTCTCCAAGTGAATAATAATGCTAGATCAATTCTTTGCTTTTCACCTTCACTAAAAGAACTATATGTAAAATCTTCATAAATCGGAGATTTAACTGTCTCATTAAACTCTTCATCCAATGTAAAATTAATATAAAAATCCATCATTTGCAGATACCTATTAACTTGTTGGTTAATAAGAGGAAGATATTTTTTTATTATTTTAGATTTTACTCCAGAGTCTTTTAATAAATTATATGAAAAATCATGATATTGTATTAAATCTTTTTTCGAAGAAAGATCTTCGAAAGTTTTTTGAAGATCTTCTCTAAGATGTTCTAATTTGTTATTTTCAGAAGTTCTATTCTTAAGTTGTTCGGTAATAGTTTGAATTTCCGATTCAAAATCCCGTATTTGTCTTTGATGACTAGAGATGCGAGTGTTGTTCTGAGAAATTTCATTTGATAGTTTTGATACTTCCTTTGAAAGCATAAGAAATTGTCTTTCTCGTTCTTCCTCATCTTGAATTACTTGTTCAAGTTCATTATAACCATCACGAAGTTCTTTTGCTTTCTTTTCAGCATCACTAATCTTATTTAACCTAAATTTTTCTCCAATATCTTGAGTACAAGTAGGGCATACCGTATTCTCTTTGAAAAATTTATGCTCCGTAGTAATAGTTGATACTTTCTGTGAGATTTTACCTTTAAGATTACCAAGTTTCTTCAACTTAATAGAAGCATCATTTACTTCCTCAAGGTTTTTATTCAGAGAAAACACATTCTCCTCAAGAAATGAATTTTCAGTTATATAAACTTCGACTTCTCCAATCAAGGAGTCTATCTTATTTTTTCTTTGACGTACATTCTCATTTCCACGATTTTCCAACTCTTCAATAAAGTTTTTTTGCATTTCAACTTTATCTTTTAATAATTCTTTTTTTAAAGAAATATTTCTAGTTTCTTCTTTTAAGATGCGAATTTTATCTTTAATTATAGAATTCATAGAAGAAAATATTTTAATATCTAAAAGATCTTCAATAACTTCTCGTCTATGTGCAGATGAAAGTTGCATAAATGGAACAAAATTGCTACTACCAAGAATTACAATTTGAGTAAATGATTTATAGTTCATTTTCAAAACAACTTGTTCAAACCACTTTTGCTGATCTACAGCAGAAGAGTTTTGATCTACTTGTTCTCCATTTTTATAAATTTCAAATACGTTAGGTTTAATACCTCTACGTACAATCCAAGATATTGTTCCTATTTGAAATTCAATTTCAACTAAGCAATCTTTCTCATTTGAAGAGTTAACTAATTGGGGTTTGTTGATATTCCTAAATGCTTTCCCAAACAGTACAAAAGTAAGAGCATCTAAAACGGTACTTTTACCGGCACCATTAGATCCAATAATAAGTGTGGTTGTATTTTTTACGAAATTAATTTCAGTAAATTGATTTCCAGTACTAAGAAAATTTTTCCAACGAATTTTTTCAAACGTAATCATAATGCTCGGGAGGAATAACTAAATCATCTTTTGTAATTATAGTATAATTATACTGATAATTATTGCAAGTTCTTATCAGTAAATTTTCATCTACTTCTATAACATGCATTTCTGGGGAGTCCAAATCTTCTAACATCATAGCAAATCTAATTGCATCATCTTCTTCTTCAAAGATATATAAAACTTGATTACCATATTCATTTGTAACGCTGTAAGCGCCCTCATCTTCTTTACCATTGATAGTCAGTATCCACATTTTTCACACCATTTCACATGCCTCTTTATAGATTTCTTGAATTAAATTCTGAACTATTGACTTATCTAAATCAATTTCAGATTCTTCAATATATCTATTCAAAATAGAAAGAGTGTCCTCAGATTCAAATGCTTCAAAATTTTCAGATTCTTGCAATTCAAAAGATTCTACAATTTTCAATTCAGCTAAATTTGCGGTATATAATTTATCGACAAATTTTTCAAATTCTTTAGAATCTGTTTTTTTTCTAACTATAATTTTTACAATTTTATTTGTATATTCATTTACGTTAAATGTTTGATACGGAGTATCTTCATAATAAATGATATGATACATTTTATATGGATTATTAACTGGAACAGTCTTTAAAGTCTCAGTATCGAAAATATGAAACCCTCGACTATCATTTACATCGTTCCAATAGATTTCATATGGATTTCCTAAGTAGAAGATTTTTCCGTTATCCGATCTAGTGTGATAGTGTCCCGAGAAGACAAGTTCGAACTTTTCAAATAATTTGCAATCCATACCATCTTCCATGGTGTGTCCTTTATAAGCTGCAAATCCATTGAGCTCAAGGTGCCCCATCGCAATCTTGCTAGTGCTACCTTTAAGTAGGTTGATAGTTTTTTGTTCATTTTCAACATTTATCCAAGGAATAAAAAGTATTTTAAGGTCATGAACCAATAGTTCTTTTGGTTCAGAAATAACGTGAACATTTTCATACTCACGTAAAAGTAAATCAACAGTATTAATTTTATTAGTATTTTTATAGTAAGCAGTATGATTACCAACTACAGTAATTACTTTACAGTTTAATTTTTCTAATCTATCATAATAATTACTTTTAGCCCAAGATAAAGATGAAAAATCAATACCTTTACGACTATCAAAAGTATCTCCCATATCAATAACGGTATCTATTCCATATTCTTCTAGAGTTGGGAAAAATATGTCGTTATAAAATTTTAAGAAATAATCATGAAAAAGTTTTGAATTTTTTCTAGCGCCAAAATGTTGATCTGTAATAATAGCTACTTTCATTATTTACCAGCGAATCAATTGATTAACATCATCAGTGTACCAAATTGCTATAGTATATCTAGAATTTTTAGAAACTTTTTTGACGCCATGTAAATATTTTTTACCGTCAAAAAAAATAGTTTTTCCAATTTCTGGAATAATTACTAATTTATTTTCAAAAAAAGTTTCTCCACCATCATAATCATCATTCAAATAAGTAATAGATGATAAAAATGTAGAATCTCTGGCATCATCATGATGATAATCTTTATCTGATCCGGGAGGCCATTTAGTAATATCAGCACGTTCAACGTATAAATTTGAACCAAAGACACTTACTGCAAAATTAGAAATCATATTAAGGATTTGTTTAGAAAAAAACAAATCCTCATTAGAAAGATTATTTAATTTTAATGGATGAGATCCATACCATTCTATAGATTTATCAGAATGTGTGGAGTACATTAACATCAATTCTTCACATTCATTTTTATTTAATAAATTATCTTGAATAACGATCATTTCAATGACGAAGTTTTGAATGAATACTGTCCTTTATAGAATTATAGTCGGAATAATTGCCGCCGTCAATCTGATTGTCGTCTACAAATACCTCATCAAATCCAGTCCTTTCTAAGATTTTATTTTTAATTTCTAATTGTTTTTTTTCTTTTTGAATTCTTCTCAAAAATGCAAAGTGAATAATTTGAGTAAAATATGCAAAGGGATTTTGTGATTTCTCTGGATTAAAGTTGTGAATATATTGAACACAATTTTCAATTCCATCACAAATCATATCATCTTTAAACATGTAATTAACAAAATTAGGTTTAAAAGATAGGTGAGTTGCAATTTTTAGAAAGCACTCTCCAATATATCTTGGAATTCGAGGTTTTGGATTTCCTTTATCTAAAGCGACATCCTTATCTTCTTTATACTTTATGAGTGCGGCCAAAAACTCTTTATTATTTACATAATGCTCAGATCTTTTTCTTTTGGTCATTATACCAGTTGATATCATTTAATATGTTTCTTATTATAAAGATATTATAACACCATAAACGATAGTTGACAAGAGTTCAAAAGTCTAATATAATTACCTTTGTCGAGGTTGAAAAGTTTAATTAGATATAATCAGTTATTTTTATATATTCTTTCCAATAAATCCTTTGCATCAGTGATATTATTAATATATCCCATTTTTTTATTTAGTTTATGAAAATTATTATCTGATATCTTTCCCATTTCAGAAGAATTCAATTCCGATATAAACATATTATACATTTTAATTATTTCTTCATTATCAGATTCTGATATTAATATTACATCATTTAAATTTATAATAAAAAAATCTTCTTTACTAGTCTTAATCCATGGTTCAAACTTATATCCATAAAATGAATTTCTTATGATATGTGAAATAATAACAGGATTTGATAATAATAAAAAAGTACCGGTATCTTCATTAGTTACTGCTACTTTTGCAAATATTTCCTCTCCTGTTTTTATTTTTAATGTTGCGTAAAAATCTTCCTCTATCATTTTTTTAAATTAATAGTTAGTATTTCATAATTAAAATTTTCTTCATTATATATTTTAATTCTTTCAATAAGGTGATTTAAAGTATAATTTTTTTTTGAATTACAAGTACAATCATCTGATATATCATATAATACTGCTTTTACTTTATCTTTACTTTTTCTCAAAACTCTTCCAATACTTTGAAGATTTCTTATTCTTGATTTACTCGGAGAAGCAAATACTATATTGTGTAAATTTTTAATATTAATTCCAGTGCTGAATGTTCCATATGATGCAACAATAATTGCATCATTTTCTCTTTCAGTAATTTCTCTTACCAACTCTCTTTCTTCCGCATCAACCCCGCCATGAATAAAAAAAACTTTTCTATCATTTTTTTTATTACTATTTATTAATTTATATAATGGTTCGCCATGAGTAGCTACTCTGCTGTATAAAATTAAAGTATTTCCTTTTAAATCTAAAGATAGATTACTAATAAATTTGTTTCTTTGATCATGTTGTATTAAATATTGAATTTCATCTTCATATGTTTGAAATTTTTGTGGTGAATGTTTTAATAATAGGCAACATATATCTAATTTTGAAAGATGACCTTGTTCAATTAACTCAGAAGTTCTTGTGATTTTATAAGATGGTCCAAATAATCCTTCTAATACCCACTTATGAGTTTGAGTTCCATCTAAAGTTCCAGTAAATCCAAAACGATATTTTGCATGATGAAGTTTAGACATAATAGAAATGAGAGACTTGCTTTTGAATAAATGAGCCTCATCTCCTATGACTACGTTGTAGTCTTCAAAAAATGATCTATCTAGTTTATAAATTGATTGCCATGTCGTGATTGTTACTTCATTTTTATTAGTTTTTTCTTTTCCGGAATAAATTTTATGACAATGTTTTTCTGCTTCCCAACCATAATCTTCAAAATCTTTATACATTTGTTCTACTAAAGATGTTGTAGGAACAATTAATAATATTTTTAGTCCTTTTTCGACATAATATCTAACTAAAGAATATATCATCAAACTTTTTCCTGATGCCGTAGGACTTATTAAAAGTTTTCTGTTATACCTTAGTCCTTCATATACACCATCTATTTGATAATCTCGTGGAGAATGTGAACAAATAGATTTCATGTAATCTTTAACGCCTTCTAAAGAAATTAACTCATTAATTTCAAATGGAAGACCATAAAATTTATTTTCTTCAAATTTATAAGTATAATTGCAATTTTTGCAGAAAGATATTACCTTATCTAATAATCCAACATATATTTGTTTCGTTCTACTATCAAATAAATGAATTTCTCCATTCCAATTTCTATTTCTATACTGAGGCATAAACTTAGCAGATTCAACTTGGAATGTGAATCTATCTCTTAACTCACGTTCAATATGAGGTTCAGTTTTTATTTTTAGATATATTTCATTTACTTTTTGAATAATAAGATCAGTCATAAAATATTTATTTCTTGTAAATATTTATGACTCCTAATATAACTTTGTTTTATCCTAATCCTGCATTAAATTTCATAAATTCAATTGCATTTTTAATTTGATATGTTCTGTTTAAAATTACTTTTAGAATGCTTTCTAGGTAATTGATCATTGTGTCGTAATAATCAATTTTTAAGCAAATATTGGATAGTTTTTCATCAGCATCCATATATTTTTGAAGGGCGTCTTTATCTCTAACTTTTTTTGGAAAGGGATTTTCTACATATATTTCTGGGTTTGATTTTCCACTATAGTATTCATATCTTTCATGCCTGACATTTTTTCTTTGTTGCTCTGCTTTCTTTTTTAGCAAAAATATAGTATTATATAAATTATAGTATTTTGCATGAAGAATCGGAATATTTAATGATTCAGTGTGTAAATTATTTGAATCCATTTTTGAGTCTTGCTCCCACATTTTTTGAATGGATTCAATATCCAAAATCATAATTCATCTCCATCCCTATTATAGACCTCATAGTAAGTATACTTGAAAGAGACCGATGCTGTAAAGTATTGTATGTCGGTATTTGTAGCATCAAATTCCAAACTAGTAAGATTGTATGGAAACATATCTCTGAAACCAACTTTAAATTGTGTATTTAAAGAACTATTTAAAACTATTAGAGTTCCATCAGAATATAAATTCATTTGTTTTGATGAATTATCCTTAATAACTCTTTGCTGTTGAAATTTGTATATTTGATCTAATGATTCTGGAAATCCTATACCTCTGATCCAATTTTGGATCTCCATATAATTTTCCAAATTTTCATCTACTAAAAACTGAAGAGTAAAATCTTCAAAATCTATTTTTTCTCCAGGAACTTTTGCGTCAACCAAATATGATGGTTGATGTGTCGTACCTAAGGTCAAAGAGGGAATACTTGCAGTATTTGAAAAAAATGCAACTTTTGGTGCTCTATTTAAAACAAATTTAAATCCTGTTGGAGACAAAAAATTTCTGTTTTGTATCTGTCTTGCAAATAAATTAGAAGTTGTCATTTTATTAATTATTTAGACAAAAAAAGAGACCCTGTAGGGTCTCTTAGTATAAGTTATATCTTTTTTAAGATATAAATCACATAAGGTTCTTGACTTGAACTCTTCTATAATAGCGATTGCTATTAACACGAAGACGACCAAGACCCTGAGTCTGACCTTCCGCAAATGGATTAGCAACAAGACCATAGCGGGTCTTAAATCCAATTTTTGGTTGGAAAGTGTTCTCACCAACGGCACGAACCATTTGGAGAGGAACATAAGGACAATAGAATAGTCCAGCATCATAAGGTGAAGAACCCTTATAACCAACAACATAGTACTGATTAGCACTTACGTTTGCTGAATATGGGTCAATGTATACACGGAATTTACCCATGAGAACGCCAGCAAATGTATTGCCGGTGTCGTCTACATTGAGGTTAGCATTAAGAGCAGGAGTATAGTCTAGGACTCCAGCCATGGTTAGTGCTGAAGCAACGTCAGCAGAACACATGATTACGTTGCCCTTTCCTCTACGAGTTCTTTGTGCGATTGCGTTAGCATCACGCTCAATTTGGAACAGAAGACCTTTGAACTTCTCAACCGACCAACGACCGTTGGAGTCAACGTCAAGGTCAAAGATACCTTGAGTAGCAACGTTAGATGCAGCACCCTGCTCAGCAACCTTATAGATGGTTCTGATGACTTCTCTGTTGATTTCCGCAAGGATCTCAGTCGAGAGAATGTTAGCAAGTTCTGCTTCAGCGTTGAGACCGTGAATTGCCTTCAGGTCTTGTGCAAGCTCAAGGCTGTATTCTGCCTTCAGTGCTCTTGACTTGGCTTCCACAAGAACTTTCTCGATTGAGAAAGCCATTTCCTGGAAGTCAGGACCACCAGAAGAACCAAGTCCTTCTGAATCGCCAGTACTCATGCCTTGACCAACGTTATAACCGGTTGATCCACCAATTCCAGTACCACCAGGAATTGGGTTAAGTAGACCTGGATTGCTACCACTTTGCGAAGTAGTACCCATACCTACACCAGCGCCATCTCCAGTTACGCTACCGTCAACTGAAGTGTAACCACCTTGAGTAGTTCCAGTTCCGTTGCTGCTAGATCCGGAGAATCCAGTATCAACTTCATCAAAGAAGGTTTCATTTCCGCTTTGATTATTATAACGTGAACGCATTGCAAAAATGAGTCCTGTAGGACCATTCATTGGCTGAACGCCAGCTAGGTCATATGCTACAAGATTAGGCATTGCCCGTCTAATTAATGAAATTAGAACGGGATCAAAACCTGCTACTGGGCCAGCGCCGTCAGCAGACCCGCCGAATCCTGGTGATCCTGCAGAATAGTTAGTATTTGATGTTGGAGTTTCTGTTAGAAGACCTCCATTTGAGAAAGAATTTTCATCTCTTAAAAATCTTTCTTGGTTTTCGAGCAGGACAGCAGTTACAGCTCTTCTGTGTGAATCTTTGATTGGATCAAGACCATCATAGTTCAGAAGGGGTGCCCACTTTTCCTGCAGATGCTCGGATTGGAACATTTGCTTTTACCTTTGATAAGTGTTTGTTTGTTTACGTTTGATTTAATATCAAATTCAGCGTTTTGCAACTGCTGAAAGAGTTCTTAAGTATGCATTCATTGTATCTGAATGATATTCATTAACAATGTCTACACCTTCAGAAAGTGTTTCAGTTGTTGCTATAGGAGAAACTACTCTTGAAGGAAAATATGATTCCTTTAATGTCTCCAGTTTTCCACGATATTCTATTTCACTTTCAAACTCAACACTTTCCGCAAGTGAAGCGAGCTTTTCCTTCTGAGTGGTCGCTAGACCTCCAGAAATTTCATCAAGGATTCTATCAGCAACCGACTCTGAGAGGCGGTCGTTAAGTTGAATATTTTTTTCAATTTGCTCGTTGAGTTTTGTCTCCATTTCGTCAAGTTTTTCTACCATACTCTCAAGTACATCATATTTATCTTCAGGGATTGATACATAATGTTCTTCAAAAAGTCCTTTCAGACCTGAAAGGAATGATCCAGTAAGTTCTTCCTTTAAACCATTTTGAATGGCTAATTCGTTTTCAGAAACCCACTCATCAGCAACATATTCGAGATATGAGTCGATACGTTCCTGAAGATTGGACTTAATTTCTTCGATTTCTTCTACGATCTTTTGCTCATATTCAACTTCCAAAAATTCTTTAATTTCAGAAACTTTGGAGCGAAGAGCTGATTCGAAAATAGTTTTTGCTTTTTCTTTAAACTCTTCAGAGAGTTCCTCTTCTTGACCAATATTCATAAGAGCATTCATATCTTCTTCGATATCAAACTCTTCTTTTACCTTCTTTTTCTTTCCATCATCATCTTCATCATCTTCTTCATCTTCATCATCTTCTTCACCATCTTCATCATCAGATTCTGTTTCTTTTGAGGCCTCTGATACAATTTGATCTTCTTCCGTTTCTTCATCATCAATAAAATTTTCATCATCTAATTCTTCTTCTTCCTTAACGGCGTCAGACTTACTAAGACCTTTTATAGGGTCCGCACTTTTAGCACCTTTATTTACGACATCTTTCACTTGCTTTAGTGTTTTACCTGGAATTGATAATTCTGCTGAATTATCATCCACTCTATAATTTTCTGGTGTAGGTCCACCAAGATCCTCCCAACCAACTGTTTGGCCATCAGGAATACCTGTTTTTAATTTAGGCATTGCATCTCCTGATTTAGAGCCAGAGTTAACGGCCGTCCTGGATTGCTTTGTGCCTACTTCCATTTCTTGTAATTTTGTACCACGAGACATTTGAACTCTCCGATTTACCTGTTTTAAATCTATATTTATTTATATATTATTAAATTCTAG
>ERZ887849.2903-NODE-2903-length-13551-cov-9.623814_pt1 | contig 13551 bp, 10 predicted proteins | sample MGYA00521267_ERZ887849 | MGnify/ENA primary metagenome ERZ887849 (study PRJEB32303, sample SAMEA104408601) | aquatic metagenome | biome: Brackish water; feature: Pelagic; material: water | place: Baltic Sea | collected 2014-06-06T16:11:00 | depth 2,863 m ... | reverse complement strand
CAGTGCCCCGGTAATCTGTCCGCGATCCGCCATTTTGCACAGAGCCGCCGCATCCAAGGTCGATGGAATGGCTGGATTGACCGTCTCCACCGCCGACAGAATCGCGACCTTCGGCTCGGCCACGCCAAGCGCATGCGCCAGCTCAATGGCGTTTTGCACAATATCCCGCTTGGCCGTCAGCGACGGATTGATGTTGATCGCGGCATCGGTAATCAATAAAGGCCGCGGATAGGTGGGAACATCAAAGATAAACACATGACTGACCCGACGACCGGTCCGTAATCCAGCGGTAGTGGCAATCAAGGCCTCCATCAACTCATCGGTGTGCAGACTCCCCTTCATCACCGCATCCACTTGGCCCTCACGGACCAGCTCCACCGCCCGCAGAGCCGCCGCATGGGAATGTGGCACGGGATCAATCGACACGCCAGTCAGATCCAAATCATGGGCCGCTGCCACCGCCCGTATCTTCTCTTCCGGGCCCACCAAAATCGGATCGATGAGATTGTGGGTCCGCGCCGTCAGTGCGCCTTCGAGTGAGACCTGATCACAGGGATGCACCACAGCCACCCGCAGGGCTGGCAGACTCTTCGCCAGACTTAAGAGCTTTGAGAGCTGCGTGCGCTCGGTGAGCAAGACACTCGGCAGCGCCACCACCTCACGGCTGATTTTCTCAGACGGGGCCAACACCGTGGCCTGGCCTATCAAGACCACCTCACCGGCCTGATTGAGCGCGGAGCAGTCAAAGGTGACGCGATTCTTGGGGTGTTTTTCCAGCACCGTGACCGTCACCACCAGGGTGTCCCCGATGTGCACGGGACGGCAAAACTCCAAAGTTTGGCTGACATAAATCGTCCCAATCCCAGGCAAGACGGTCCCCAACACAGTCGAGATCAGCGCACCACCCCACATGCCGTGGGCGATGATTTCGTGGAAACGGCTGGATTTGGCGTAATCACCGTCTAAATGCGCCGGGTTGTAATCCCCTGACATCACCTCAAACAATTGGATATCCTGCATCGTCAGGCGCTTAGACAGCGACGCCGACATGCCAATGGCTAATTCATCGTAGGTGGTGTTGGTGAGTTGTGTCTCTGGTGTCACGATCGGTCCCTCATGTATCGCCTGGATTTTGCATTGCACAAGAACGAAAGGTCAAAATGATGACAACCCACTCCCCAACTTGATCTGGAACAGGACCATGACACAAATCGATTATTTCTTCTCGCCTGTCTCGCCCTTTACCTATCTGGCCGGTGACCGGCTGGAGCAATTGGCTACGGAGGTGGGTGCACGGATTCGGTATATTCCCTTTGATATCGGCGCGGTCTTCAGCGCGACGGGCGGCGTGCCTGTGGGGCAACGCAGCCCACAACGCCAAGCCTATCGGCTGCAAGAGCTCAAACGGATTCAGGTCAAAACTGGATTGCCGTTTCAGTTGCACCCTGCCCATTTTCCAGTCGACGGCACCGCCGCCTGCCTCACCCTCGTTCAAGCGCGGGATCAAGGATATCCGGTGGATCCATTGGCGCGCGCCTGTCTCGAGGCCGTCTGGGCACGTGATCTCAATCTGGCGGACGTCGCGGTCTTAGGTCAGCTGTTAGACAGCGTGCAGATGCCGCGATCACTCTTAGATACCCGCGACGAGGCTTGCGCAACCTTTGCAACAGAGACCGACGAAGCAATGCAGCGTGGCGTCTTTGGCTCGCCGTTTTATGTGGTGGGCGACGCATGCTTTTGGGGTCAAGATCGGCTGGACGATTTGAAGATGCATCTCCAGCAGCTGTCCAAATAGTCAAGCCCCTGACGGGGCCTGACTGAGCCACTTAGGCGTCGATCACCTGACCACGCTCAATGGCAATGGTCCGTGGCTTGAGCGCCTCGGGGAGCTCACGATAGAGCGCGATGTGCAACAGCCCATGCTCCAACTGCGCGCCTTTCACGTAGACGTGATCGGCCAATTGGAACTTCCGCTCAAAACCACGATTGGCAATCCCGCGGTGTAAGAACTTCCGCTCACCTGCGTCCTCAGGCTCTGTTTTCTTTCCAACCACGGTCAATTCGTTTTGCTTCGACTCAATGCTGAGTTCGTCATCCGCAAATCCGGCCACCGCCATGGTAATGCGGTACTGGTCCTCACCAATGACTTCGATGTTGTAAGGGGGGTAGCCCGCACTTTCGACTCGGTTGGCGTTTTCCAGCATGGTTGCCAAACGATCAAAGCCAATGGCAGTGCGATACAGGGGTGATAAATCAATACTCATAACAATCCTCCAATGAGCAATTGTGGGTGACCTCTCCGAAGACGAGGTCGGTTTCGTGAAGGCCCAAGATGGCGCCTTATTCCTTAATTATGAGCAGTCGATTTAATTTTCAAGAGTCCTCAACGCGGTCGGCGCAAGCCGTCGCGCCCGTCGTTGACCGGTGAGGTAATACAACACCGGCACCACAAACAAGGTCAGGATCGAGCTAAAGCCCAACCCCCACACAATGGCCGTGGCGACCGGTCCCCAAATTAAGGACTGCCCGCCCAGACCGGCGGCCAGGGAGAACAACCCGGCGATGGTGGTCAACACGGTAATGACAATGGGGACCACACGACGGCGCGCCGCATAGAGGGTGGCGTGTTTTAGGCTCATCCCCAACCGAAGCCGGTCATTGGCCGCGCTGATTAAGACAATCGCCGAGTTCACTGCAATCCCAGAGAGTGCCACCACCCCATAGAGGGTATACAGCGATAAAGGATTTCCCGTCACGAACAGTCCCAAGATCACACCGGTAAAGGCCAGAGGCACCGTCACCAGAATCAATACCGGTTGGCCGTAGCTCTTAAACTGGGTTCCCAAAATCAGATACATCACCCCAAGCCCAAACAGGAACAACACCCCAATCGAGTCCAAGCTCTCTTGAATGTCATCAAGCTCACCTGAAAAATCCAAATCAATGTCTGGATACTGGCTTTGCATGGGCGCCCAAGCCGTCATCACCTGCGTGTTGGCAGTGACTGTATCGGTGATCTCCGCATCGATCTCGGCTTCGACGGTAATGGCACGACGGAAGTTGTAATGCCGAATCGTCCCCAAGGTAGGGGTGCGGGTCACATCCATGAGATCGTCAAGACTCACCAGACCACCACTGGGGGTCGCCAACTGGGTCTGTAGCAGTCGCTCCGGCGAGTCCATCTGTGATTGATTAGCAACCACACGCACATTGACGGTCTCTCCCGCATCCTGCACCGAGGCGACGATCTCGCCATCGACCAACATCCGGAGGTTCCGCGCCACCACGTCGGGAGAAAGCCCAGAGCGTGACATTTGATCCGCGTTGAAGGCCATCTCCAACGCCATGCGGCCCTCTTGGGCATCGTCAGTGATGTCTTTGACGCCGGGTGTGGCAGCCAAGATCATCTTCACCTGATCGGCTGCCGCACGCAGTTCCCCATACTCAGACCCACGCACCTTGATGGAAATCGGCTTGGCGGCCGGCGGCCCACCGGCGAGCTGTAAGAAGGTGACGCGAGACGGTCCGGGGACGGAATCCACGGCGTCTCGAAGACCATCAACAATGTCACTGACCTCCCGACCTTCGGGATTGAGACCCACTAAAATCTGGCCACGATGGGAGCCGCGCAGGGGTTCGGTTTCGGTAAACTGTTGCCCTGCGTAGGCAATGACCCCCCGCGCTTCATTATCCTCAAGGCCTGCCTTCACCACAGACTCGACTGCTAAGACCATCTCCAGCGTGCTTTCAAGGCGTGTCCCGGGCTCAGAGTCGACATTGACGTAGAACACCCGGATCGGATCCGAGGCAAAAAAGTCGGCACGGATCTTACCGGTCGCCAACAGTCCACCTGCACCGGCTAAGACAGTGACGACCACTGCAATGGCCATCCACGGATAGCGGATCGCCTTAACCAAGGCGCGGGTATACACCCGCCGTATCCAACGAGTCATTCGGGTCCGCAAACGCTGCATCCAACCACTCGACGGTCCTTGAGAAGACGCAGACAACACATGCGCAGGCAACATCCAAAACGCCTCGATCAAGCTGATCAATAAGGCCACCGAGACCACCAGCGGGATCACCATCATGAACTTGCCTAAAATCCCAGGCAGTAGCATCAAGGGCATAAAGGCGGCGACGGTGGTCAAGACCGCGGCGGTCACAGGAGCCGCGGTTTCTGCCAGTGCATCCATGACCGCGTTGAGCCCACGGACACCGCGCTCCATGCGGTAATAAATGGCTTCGACCACCACCACCGCATCATCCACCAACATCCCAAGGGCAATCACCACCCCCAGCAATACCGTGACGTTTAAAGTTTGGTTCAAACCACCCAAGACCCAGAAGGTGGCCGCCAAAATGAAGGGAATGCCAATCGCGGTGAGAATCGCGATTCGTAGGCCTAAGAATACCCAGGCAACCAGCAGCACCAGCGCCAATCCAATCAGCGCGTTGTTTTCCATGATCGAGAGTGCTTTTCGGGTGGGAATGGTCTGATCATCAATCAGCTCTAACCGAGTCCCAGTGACATCGGCCAGGGCGTTCCGTGCCGCCACATAGTCGCGAACCTCGTCGACCAGCTCCAAGGTATTGGCGCCCTCGGCTTTCATCACCGCCATCATCACCGCCGGCTGCCCATTGAATCGAACCAGTTCGGAGCGCTCCGCCTGGGTCCGAATCACTGTCGCGACATCACCCACCCGCACCGAGCCATCACGACCAACCATCGGAAACTGCAGCACATCCTCTGGGGCATTGGATTTTCCGCGCAGCCGAACCAGCCAACTGGTCCCACCCACATCCAACTCGCCCGCCGCTAAATCACGGAAGAACAATTGCACCGTATTCGCCAGATCGAGTGGCGATAATCCCCGACTGGCCAGCACCTGTGGATCAAATTGCACTTTCAGTTCGGGCTCGGCAAAGGCCAATAAATCAACCCGGTCGATCCGCGGGCGCCGTTCCAGTTCGTTTTCAATCAACTCGGCTTGCTTTCGAAGACTCTCATCATCGCCTGCACCGACCAGAGCCAAGGTGGTGGCTGGGAAGGCATTCGATGAGGTGATCTCGATAAACAGGGGATCCGAGGCCTCACCCGGAAACACATCCTCCGCCGTGCCCACTTCCCGGCGCAGATCTGCAAGACGCCGCTCAAAGACGTCTTCCGAGATATCCTCAAATCGCACCAAAATCGAAGAGAGTCCTTCGCGTGAATAACTGGAGACAAAATCTAAATCATCGACGCGCTGGATCGCTTCTTCCATGGGATCGGTGAGTTGAGTCTCGATGTCCGAGGCGGATGCACCGGGCCATGAGGTGACAATGACAATCCAGTTAAAATTGATGGTCGGATCCTGCTGACGCGGCAGACTCAGATAGCTCAGCGTTCCCATCGCCAAGACCAACACAAAGGTCAGATTGGTGAGCACCGGATTGGTGATCAATAACCGGGCAAGTCCACGCATCAATTGATCTCGAGACTGTCGCCGTCACGCACACGGAAGCGCCCAGCATCAATCAAACGGGTGGTCATCGGCAGGTCATTCACCGCCACGGGTTGGCCAAGCTGCGCCTCGGGCCTTGGAATAAAGCGTGCACGCTGATCCTCGGCCACAAAAATCCCCAAGACTCCGTCCCGTTCAACCAAATAATCCCCCGGAAGTGCGCGGGCCACATCCGCCACCACCAACTGTCCGGGAGTCCCGGGCAACAGCCGTTCTGGACTGGCAAATCGCAGCAACCGGCTGCCTGTCCCAGAATCCACGGTCGACGCCACCAAGACCGCCCCCAAGGGTGCAACGCCCATGGCCGACTGGAAGGTGAGATTGGCCGCATCAGGCCAGATGGCACCGAGTGGAACGCGCGCCTGTACCTCGATTGCTTGTGAGGTCAGCTCGACAATGGGGGTTCCAATCTGCACGCGCGTCCCCTGATCCGCACGCTTGGCGGTCACATAGGCGGCAAAGGGAGCGATCACGCGACACCGCTCGACCGCTAATCCCGTCTCGGCAAGCGCCGTACGCGCCGTCTCAAGCGCCACATCAAGGCGCGCCACATCGGTGACTCGGGTGTCTTTTAATTCTTCGCTGGCAATATTGGTGGCCGCCAGCTGGCGGATCCGGTCCGCCTGACGCTGGGCAAATGCCAGATTGATCTCGGCAGCTTCAACCGCGGCGCTGGCGCGATCACGTGCCAGTCGGGCATCACGACAGTCCAATTCCGCGATCACTTGACCTGCCTTTACAGCATCCCCGACTTGAACCCGGACTTCGGTCAGCGCACCAGCAATCCCGGCGGACAGCGCAGTTCGCTGCATGGCCTCCACGGTGGCGGGATAACGCTGTGTGACTGCAATGGCTGTGGACTCGAGCGACACCGTCGTCACCGAGACAGTGCTCGCCCAGGCCAAGGACGCACACGCCCAAAGGCTCAACCCTATTCTCCATCTCACGCGCATTCCCTCATATGGTGCATCGCACCATAACACATCGTATGGAGTCGGTTATGGGGCGAGCCGGAGCCGATTCCAAGTATGACCGTCCCACGCATACTGCAATCGGTCGTGAAGCCGGGACGATCGGCCTTGCCAAAACTCGATCTGCTCTGCCGCCACCGCATAACCGCCCCAATGCGGGGGGCGCGGCACCGCCTCGCCATAGTGCGCGGCGTGTTCGGCATAACGCGTCTCAAGCACCGCATGGTCGGTAATCGGCTTGGATTGCTCAGACGCCCAGGCGCCGAGCCGAGAGCTCAGCGGTCGGCTGGCAAAATAGGCATCACTGTCCTTGGGATCAATCCGTCGCACTGGGCCTTCGATGCGCACTTGACGCTCCAACACGTCCCACCAAAACACCAAGGCTGCGCATGGTGAGGCAGCCAATTGTTGGCCTTTGGCACTTTGATAATTGGTAAAAAACACAAAGTCGCGAGCCACCTGTTCTTTTAACAGCACAATCCGCGCGTGGGGATGTCCCATGGCATCGACAGTCGCCAAGGTCATCGCATTGGCTTCAATCTGACCCGCATCACGTGCTGCCACAATCCACTGATCAAAGAGGGTTAAAGGATCGACACCGGCCATCTCTTCGGTCAGCGTCCCCTGCCGATAATCCCGACGCATGGCTGCTAAATCACGTTGCATAAAACACCTCCAAGGCATCACTTAACCGATCCAAAGGCACGATCTCCATGCCTGCGATGGGTTGTTTTGGGGCGTTGGCGCGAGGCACCAGAGCGCGGGTAAATCCGTGCTTCGCTGCTTCCCGAATCCGCTCTTGGCCGGACGCCACGGGACGGACCTCACCGGACAGCCCAACCTCACCAAACATCACCCAATGAGGAGGGATCACCCGCTCCCGAAAACTCGACACCGAGGCCAAAATCACCCCCAGATCCGCACCCGTCTCGGTCACCCGCACCCCACCGACGACGTTCAAAAACACATCCTGATCCCCCAACTGCAGCTGTCCATGGCGATGCAAAATCGCCAATAACATCGCCAACCGCTGGCCATCTAAGCCCACCGTCACCCGCCGTGGATGACCGCCCAAGGAATGATCCACCAAGGCCTGCACCTCCACCAACAGTGGGCGCGTGCCCTCCCAGGTACAGATCACGGCTGACCCAGGAGCTGGACGCTCAGGGCGCTGCAAAAACAAGGCAGAGGGGTTTTTCACCTCCTTCAGGCCGGTCTCAGTCATCGCAAACACACCCAACTCCCCCACCGAGCCAAAGCGGTTCTTGATGCCGCGCAGGGTCCGATAGCGGCCACCGGTGTCGCCATCAAGCATCATCGAGGCATCAATGATGTGTTCCAGCACCTTGGGTCCCGCCAATGTGCCATCCTTGGTGACGTGCCCAACCAATAACAACACCGCACCGGTTCGTTTGGCGACACGGGTGAGATAGGCGGCGGACTCTCGTACTTGGCCCACGCTACCGGGGGCGCCCGAGAGGGTCTCGACCTGCATCACCTGAATCGAATCCACCACCACAAAGGCGGGTCGCAGGGACGTAATCAAAGCCTCAATGGCTTCCACCCGAGTCTCGGAAACACAGTCCAGTTGCGCCCCAGACAGCCCCAAGCGCTGCGCACGCAGGGCGATTTGTTCCAACGACTCTTCGCCAGTCACGTACAGACAAGGCGTCTGACCGCTCAGATGGGTCGCGACTTGCAACAACAGGGTGCTTTTGCCGGCCCCAGGTGCGCCACCTAAGAGCACCACCGAGCCTGGGACAAAGCCGCCGCCCAGCACACGATCCAGCTCACCCATGCCCGAGGGCAGACGATGCAGCGCAGTCGCGGAGATCTCACCCAGCTTGGCGCGCGTGGGTAACTGCCCGGCATAGCCACGTCCAGCCGCCGGTTTGACATCGGCGATGACTGCTTCGACCAGGGTATTCCAGGCACCACAGGTGACGCATTGCCCCGCCCACTGACGACTGGCAGCACCACAGTCCTGACATTGATATTCGGTTCGCGTTTTGGCCACTCAGACTCCTTCGTGACCAAAAGCATAGACCAAAATGACTAGCGCGCGGCCTGATCCATGGTGTTTTTTGATGTCGCGCGTTGATACCGCTTATTTGCGCGGGTGGCTTGCTGGACCGCTTCGGCCAACACATCCAAGACCAACTGACAGACCAAGCGATTGGTGAACCGTGCCTGGGTGGCCGCTTGGGTGTCCAGTACCAGATCGATGGTGCGATGACAGGCACGTGCCAGAGGGCTGCCTGTCGGCGCAATGGCGATCAGGCGGGCGCCTCGCTCGTCTGCCACCGTGGCTGACGCCACCATGGGAGCGGTTTCGCCATTGGTGCAGAGAAACAAAAACAGATCACTTTCCATCGCCGAGCTGGCAGTGAGTTCCTGAATCACCGCATCGGTGTGGACGATCACAGTGACTGGTGTGCCGATAAACAGTTCTTGTGAACCACGGGCAAGACCGGTGGTCGGGCCCAGACCGTAAATCAGTAATCGCCGGCAGTCCAAAATCTCACCAATCACCCCAGCCAGATCTTGCTCAGGCAAGCGGGCACGGGCGCGGGTCAAGCGCGACAGTGCAGTCTCAAACAACTTATCCGCCAACAAGGGTGCGGTGTCATTGTCGTTTAACCCCCGCACTTGAAAGGAGGCTGGATTCGCTAAGGACTGCGCCAACTTCAGCTTAAAGTCCGGAAAGCCTTTACAACCGAGCGATCGGCAAAACCGATTCACGGTGGGCTCAGACACCCCTGATGCCACCGCCAAGCGCGCAATACTCATGTGCACCGCCCGCTCTGGATCCGATAAGATGGCCTCACCGACGCTACGTTCGGACTTGCTGAGGTTGGTTAATGATGCTCTCATTTGATCAAGCATCGTGACGACTCCAGTGTTGTTGTGTTGTATGTCGCCTCATTTGGCACCCCATTGCGCGTCTCGCAATACGGTGTCATGCGATCCTTGTCAGGAGCATAACCAATGTTAAATCGTAGGACAATCTTATTGTGGAGCGCGCTTGTCGGCGCCGGAATCGGACCCTCTGCACTGGCCGCAGGCTTCACCACGCCCGCTGGCGAACCCACCACAATCAAGGCCCCGGCGGTGGTGAACTTTTGGGCCACCTGGTGTGCACCCTGTATCAAGGAACTCCCGGATTTAGCCCAACTTGCCAAGGCGCTGGATGGAGAGGCGACCGTCTACTTGGTGAACTTTGGCGAATCCGCACAAGTGGTGGCTGCCTTCCAAGCCAAGCGTCCGGAGCTGTTTGGGCCCCACACCGTGGATGTCTTAGATGCCACCATGAGTGGGCTCAAAATCTATGGGCTGCGTGGTGTCCCCACCACAGTGCTGATCCATCGCGATGGCACCGTCATCGAGGCCATTCAGGGCCTCAAACCCTGGGGTGAGCCCGAGACGATTCAGGAGATTCGGGGGAAAATCGGGCTCTAATCAGGGCTGACTGGCGACCGCCTCGGCCAACTCGTCAAAAGACGGGAATTGCGACAAGACCCGTGGGGGATGGGCCGGGGACTCGATCACATACAAGGGCACGCCAACCCGATGAAAGCGATTCAGGTAAGCAGTAATGGATGCGTCATAACGTGTCCAATCGCCCGTCATGCGCAGCACCTGGTGCTCGGCAAAGAGCGCCGAGACCCGCTCTGTGTGTAAAAGACGTTGCTCGGTCACTTTACAGGTAATGCACCAATCCGCCGTCATGTTCAGAAAGACCGTTTGACCGGCCGCCAACGCCGTCGCTAAATCCGCCTCTGAGTAGGGGACCGACTCCACAGACGCAGCTCGCTGTGACGAGGCTGTCGTGTCATCGACCGAGGCCGAGGTGGCAATCAGCGGAATCACCAACATCCCAGACAGGGCGATCGCCACCCCAACCAGAGGACGCTTGGACCACGCCTGTCGAAGCCACAAGCCAAAACTGGTCCAGAGCAGTCCGGCCAATAACAGTGCCATGGCATCTGCTGAGGTCTGACGCGTCATCACCCAGATCAGCCAAATCGCCGTCGCAAAGACTGGGAAGGCCAAGGTCTGCTTTAACGTCACCATCCAAGCACCCGGACGTGGGAGCCGTTGACTGATCCCTGGGAAGACCACCAAGGCCAACATCGGAGCCGCCAAACCAAGCCCCAGTGCAGAGAACACCAACAGCGTGATCCACCAAGGTTGGGTCAGGGTGTAGCCCATGGCAACACCCATGAAGGGCGCGGTACAGGGTGTCGCCACCACCACCGCCAAGACGCCGGTAAAGAATGCCGAACGATAGCTGCCTCCTTCGGTCAAGGATTGGCCTAAATCCGCCGCCTGACCACCGAACTCAAACCATCCCAGCAGGTTGTATCCAAGCAGCACAAAGACGAACACCAAGAGCCCAACAAACCAAGCCGACTGCAACTGGAACCCCCAACCGATGCTGTGTCCGGCAATTTGTAAGGCCACCATCAAGCCTGCGAGCAACAGCATACTGACCCAAATTCCCAAGCCGTAGAGTCCAACACTGGCTGCGACCTCTGCCGGTGCGGCCTGTGCTTTTTTGGCAATGGCCAGAGCCTTGATCGAGAGCACCGGGAAGACGCAAGGCATCAAATTCAGTAACAACCCCCCGACAAGTGCCATCAGCAGGGCCAATGGCAACGCCAAGGCTGCGCCACTGGGGAATTCTGGCGACGCCAAGGTGGCATCAAAATGCAGTCGACTACCGCCCTGTGCGGAGACCACCACCAGTGGTTGATCGAGGACCCCGTCATCGATCGGTAACGGCCGATCCAAACTGAGCCAACGCCCCTGATCCGTCGGAGTTTGCGTCACAATCCGACCCGCCACCAAGCCGGTCGCCTCAGGCATGAGGTCGAGAACCGTCACATCCTGAAAGCCACTGAGCCAAATCTGCAGGCGATCCGCACTCACTGTAAAGGCGCCCGGGAAGTCAGCAGGCACAGCACCACGGGCGGCATCAATGCGCGCCGCATCCGGATGCAGTGCTGGCGTTTGTGCGGCAGTCACAACAGGAAGTGCAAGGCGAACAGGCTGCGACTCAGGGATACACAATTCGCGACAGACCAACCAGCGCGCCTCACCCTCCAGCACATACGACCCCGTGGTCGAGGCTGGCACAGTCATGGCGAAGGGATGGATCACCTGATCACTGTAGCCATAGGTCAGTAATGTATCGTCACCGCCAAAGGCCTTGGTCGCAGCCACTGGGAAGAACAGTTCAGGGGTGATGCTGTTATCACCTTCGCCGAAGGTGACCGACGGTGGCAGACCGGTGACGCCAGGGTTAGACCAATAGGTGTTCCAGCCAGGGGCAATGGTGAGCGCCAAACCAAACCACACGGTTGACCCAGGCACCACCGCCTCGACCGGCGACAGGAGTTGCGCACGCACCTGATTCTCAGGCTGTTGACCAAAGACCAGATGAGAGACACACAGCAGAAACAGTGCACAGGCACGCAATTGATTCATGGCCAGCAGACTATCGGATTGACTCCAGCAAAAAACTGTATTTTTATACAGCAATGAACTCAAAAATGTTACAACCTCTATTTGATGCTGGGCGCCTGTGGCAAGGCCAAAGCAGTCGCACGACAGCCGTCTGGTCCAGTGGACATCCAGCCCTGGATCGGCAGCTCGTCGGTGGTGGCTGGCCAGCACACGGGCTCTTGGAATGCCTCACCGAGCTTCCGTCGACCGCTCTCTTCGGTCTATGGCTGCCTGTGTGGCAACAGATCAGTAGCCTTGGCCAAGGGCTTGGACTCCTGAATCCATCCTATCAGTTGAGTGCTGAAGGGTTACAACAACAGGCCATTTCGCCACAGGTCGTTCATGTGGTGCGCTGTGCCCGTGATGAACAGGCCTGGACGCTGGAACAACTGGTGCGCTCCGGTACTCTTGCCAGCATTCTGTGCTGTGCAGAGGCACCCTACCAAACCAAGCAATTGCGTCGACTGCATCTGGCCGCCCAAGATGTGGGCTGTCAATTGGTCATCATCCGTCACAGCGCGGCTGGAAATCTTCCTTCTCCCGCCCCCACACGTTGGAGTCTCACCCGCGATTCGGATGGACTGCATCTTCACGTCTCAAAACAAGCCGGACGCCCACCTGTCACCTTATGCGTCCCAACATCGCCAAATCGACCCCTGGCCTGCCCACCGGCAAGGCGGCGGGTGGCTCTACTCGATACCAAGACGCTGCAATGACAGCCGTGTTTGCCAAATTGGTCTTCCCAGCACTCGCCTTGGAGGTGTTGGAAATCCCACAGGACGGGGTAGCCACCGTGGTCTATGCCGGCCAGCGAGTCGTCGCAGCAAACACCCAAGCGCTTGCAAATGGACTCTACCCAGGCATGACGCTGTCACTGGCGCATAGCCTCTGCCCCAGCGTACACACTCAGGTGCAGCGTCCTGATTTGGAGCGGCAATGGTTGCATCACTGGGCGCACTGGGCCTATCGCTACAGCGATCAGGTGGCGATTCAACACGGCGGGCTGTGCTTGGAAATTGCTGCCAGTCAGCGTCTCTTCGGAGAGGTCTCAAGAATTTTGGAACAACTCAAGGCAACACATCGTCAGGTACAGCGGCCGATCCGCATTGCCAGCGGGCTCTCCCCAGAGATGGCTGCTCTGTTTTTGGCCGAGGACCTGTGTCCGGATCCAAATGACTATTGGCAAACACTGCAGGCCTCTCCAGTTCGGGCGCTACCCATTGAGGCGGCACAACACACCCGCATGCAACGCATGGGTTTGGTCACCATCGGAGATCTCCTCGCACTCCCGCAACGGGATCGTCTCCGTCGGTTTCCGAAGGAGCTCGACACCCTACTTCACGCGCTGACAGGGCAACAGCTGCGGCCACTCAACTGGTTCAAGCCGCCACCAGTCTTCCAACGTACGCTGGCCTTTGATCCCGGTTTAGTGACCCAAGAAATGATGCGCTTTCCAATGCGTCGGCTGCTTCAAGAGGCCTGCCAATGGTTGCGTCTGCGTCAATCCGCCACGGATCAACTGTGCTGGCGGATCACTGATGCATCACGGCACACCCACACACTCC
>ERZ887849.2895-NODE-2895-length-13588-cov-9.562107_pt1 | contig 13588 bp, 1 predicted proteins | sample MGYA00521267_ERZ887849 | MGnify/ENA primary metagenome ERZ887849 (study PRJEB32303, sample SAMEA104408601) | aquatic metagenome | biome: Brackish water; feature: Pelagic; material: water | place: Baltic Sea | collected 2014-06-06T16:11:00 | depth 2,863 m ... | reverse complement strand
CCTTTGGGTGCCTTTGAGGCCTGGGTGAAGCTGCATGGCCGTATCTGCCCGGGAAGTACATGAACGGAGAGGGGCGGGTAGTGATGCGCAAGGGTGCTTAATCAACCGGGCGGTGAGTAGTAAAGGTGGGCTGACCCCGCAGAAGCTAGGCCTGCTCTGAGCGCTGGTCTCTAGAGCACACTGGGGCTAGCGAGGGGGTGAAGAATGCACGCGGTCCTAGATCAAACAGGACAGTGCGGGGGATGGGCACCGAAGTCGAGTAGAAGATTGGAACGATACGAAACTGTATTGAGTAGGACTAAACTTATATGAACGAGAGTTCGGTGCTCGCGGCTTGTCCTGGTCAGCGTCTTGACCGCTGTAGTCAAAATCAGTCTTGACAGTGGTTTCTGACCACAAAATACAGAATAAAAACTATCTGTCCGAGACCCATGTTTGGGGGGTCTGGGCCTCTTGTCACCCGCCCTCAGACTGAGGTTGCAATTGCTGCTCAGGCTGTAAACCCAAGAGGATGCGCGTGTGTCGCCAGTGCTTGATTTTGGCTAGTGCCTTTGTCATCACATCAGCTACAGTGAGTTGGGTTGTGCAATAGCTCACTGTCAGAGTCTTGAATTCCGACACATGCTCTCTGACTGACAGAGTTGCGGCGTCTATGTGCTTGGTCTTGTTGTGATGGCATGGGTTCTTGAGCCATTTGATGGCGGACTCATTGTCGTTGTAGATGGTGGTGGGAGGCCTGTTACTGCTCTGAGCACGGTTGAAATCAAATTCAAGCTTGCGCAGGAACAGTGCTTCTCTTGCAGCATCATTATAGGCCCTGAATTCGGCCTCACTGGAGCTATTTGACACCTGTTGCTGTTGATGAGATGACCAGGATACTGCTGCTCCATTGAGCATGAAAGCGTATCCAGATTGTGATCTGCGGTTGGCTGGGTCATCTGCCCATGTTGCGTCAGCGAATCCTGTTAGTATATTAGGTTTCAGGTGTATATTGCGTGATGCGTCGATTGTCTGCGTATGATCCAACCTATATGTTAGGCCCATGGTTTTGGTTGCCATGAGATACTGCAGAATGTGCCTGGCCTGCTTCAGATGTGTCACAGTTGGATCTGTGAGATACTTGCTTAGCAGTGAGATTGGCGCTGCAATTTCTGGTCTGACGCAGTGTGCTGCATAGTGTAGAGCTCCGACTATGGACCGAAATTCGTGTGCATCGGCTCGAGGTTCACCTGGTATCGCTGGATGTAATCTCACTGTACAGTTCATAGGTATTGGACTGTCTTGAGTTGTCTCATCAGTGTAGATGCCATATCTGATGCCGAGTTTCTCGATGTACTTCTGCTGGTAGAGTTTGAGAGTTCCTGAGTCTGTGCAGTAGCTGACTTGCATGCCGACAAAGTCTGTTGGATTGCCGTAGTCTCTGATTTGGAACTGCTTGGTGATGTTTGTGCGGAAGTTGTCGATGAATTCAGGTGTTCCTGCAGCCACACAGTCATCGACCCATTCGAGAATGCATCCCTGAATGTTGTCATTGTCGAGTGAAATCCATAGGCAGCTGTCTGCAGTAGACTGCACATACTTGTTGGCTTTGAACCAAGTGTTGAGATGGTCATGAAACGATCTTGGACTGTATGCTAGGCCGTACAGAGCTTTGTAGACTTTGGCTACTTTGTCTGGACCATGTCTGGCTTGCAGCATCTTTGGGAGTTTCATGAACACAGGTTTGTCGAGTGTGCTTGTGACAAATGCATTGCATATGTCTATTTCGATGAGCTGCCATCGTCTTTGTACTGTTTGTGCCATGACATACCTGAGTGTCTCCATTCTGACTGTTGGAGCATATGTCTCAATGCCGCTGATGCGTTGTGTCCACTTTGGATCAGATATGACCCATCTGGCCTTGTAGCGCTGTGGCTGTCCATTGGCTGGAGGCTTCAGAGTGAAGCAGAATTTGCCGTTGTACAGCTTCTGGCCTTCTGCCTGTTTGCTGTCAACTATGTCCCAGCAGTGCAGGCGATCGAGTCCTTGTAGCTCTGCTTCCTTGGCTGCTTTCCATTCCTGCCATTCTGGTGAGTTATCTGCTTCATACTCATTCAGTGGATCTGAGCCTGTACCCATCATGCTGGACATCTGTGTGTTGTTGTACAGTTCACTGATGAATGCTGACTGCCATTGTTTTTGTTCATGGAGGCTCATACCTTTGAGAGTGTGCTCATCATAGTCTTGCAGGGAAAGGAATCTGTTCTTCAGGTCGTATATCAAGTCTGACTTCTGGTACTTTCTCATTTCTGTACTGCCTGACTTGGTGATGTACTGATATCTGAAGTCTGATGGGATCTGCATGAAGGATTGCCCTGCCACTAGCTTGCATCTCTCACCTATGTACCCTTTGCCTCTGCCTGTGTCGACGAGAATGTATTTGGTAGGGTCCTCTGGTAGAACGACTGGTGATGCCTTCACACGATCTGTAAAGGGTGTGCTGAGCCTGTGGTTGGCAATGTGGTCGAAGATGCCTGCTGGTATGCGGCCTTTCTCCATTGAATCTTGCATGACTGTCTGTTCTGGAAGGAGTCCTTCGCGCCAGCATATTACAAGCTTGTGATGGTTGGTTGTTGGAACCAGGCAGTCACAAGTTCCTAGGCATGTCTCAAATGGTGCGGACTCGTTGACGTTGTACAGTATCCATGATGTTCTTTTCCTTGGGAAGATATCATCTGTGCTTCTTCTGTGCATGCAGTGATCGGCTGTTCTGATTATCCACCCCTTGTGTTTGAGGAGCTTGCGTGTGAATGGCATGTGTTTCCACATTGATACTGGGTTTTCAATGCTTATCTGTACATGTGAGTGCTTTGCTGCGAAGTCCTGTAGAGTCTGCATGACTACGCCGTTGAGTGCATCGTGTCTTCTAGCAAGCATGCCATCATGGTCCGTGCGTGGACTGGTGCCATTCCTGTGTGGGTTGTTGCCATGGTGTGCCTCACTGTATGTTTCACATGGTGGTGATGCATGTATGGCGGATATCTGTTTTGCCTTGACCTTCAGCTTGTTGTAGCATAGATGAGTGAGCCGGCCAGGTGTCAGGTCTGTGATGTCCATCTTGTGGTACTCAAACTGGTGCTGGAACTTTGCAGGTATGTAGGACCTTGCCTTTTCTTCTGTCATCTTGTCGATGCCTAATACCATAGCGTTGGAATCCTTGGTGAACTTTGCTCTTGCAAAGCTGCTTGTCCCGCAGAAGAGTTCGATGTAGTATGCCTTTGTTTCTGATGCTGGTGGTGGAAGTGTATCGGTTTCATGCTGTGCCACTCTCAGTGTCTTCTTGCGCTGTGGCAGTTGTGGATGACTGAAAGTTGGCTGCGGTGGATCTGGCTGTTCAGACTGTTCAGGCTGGTCTGGTGGCATCGGAGGACTGGATGGTTGGTGCTTGTCGAAGTCATCTGGGATCCATTCTGGTTGCTGCTGGCTGGCTTCTTGGATGTTGTCTCTGATGTCTTCGTTGCCCAGTGTCTCGCTCCCGCCCTGTTCTGCATCGCTGGCTGGTTGTTCTGTCCCGCCCTCTTCCTGTACTGCAGGGGCATCTGGTATTGCTTCTGCTGGTACATAGTCTAGCGCTCCTTGTAGCTTGTGATCTGGTGGCTTCCTGTCATTGTACCTCCAGTTCTCATCGAAGTGCACATCTCTCCTGGTTTCGAATGTCGAGGACTGTGGGTCAAAGATCATGTAACCATTGCTGAAGTCAGAGTACCCTACAAACCATCCTGCTTTGCCTGGATATTTGAGGTTTGTGTCTCTGGCTGCTTTGGGCACAATGAGTGCATATGCAACGCTCCCAAAGACGATGAGCTTGGGTACCTGTTTGTCTGGCCACATGATTTGGAATGGAGACCTGCCCTTTGCCACTGGATCCTGCAGGACTGGGTGCTGGTTCAGTGTAACAGATGCTGTATGCATTGCTCTTCCCCAGAATTCTGTTGGTAGCCCTGAGTCCAGCATGAGTCTACGGGTGTACTCTTTGAGCGATCGTACTCTGCGCTCAACCACTGAGTTCTGGAAGGATGAGTATGGGCAAGTGATCGTGTGCCTGACTCCTGTCTCCCTGAGATATGTTGAGAAGTGCTTGAGAAACTCCTTGCCTCCATCTGTGTGCACATGCCTGACGGTTCTGCCGATGAGTTGTTGGAAGCGCAGGTAGCTTTGTAGAATGCTCCTGGATGTCTTTGTTGCTGTCAGGTCCACCCAGACATATCTGCTGTAATGATCCACAAAGATGACTGCATACCTGCCGCCTGATGTCGATGGAACCTTGAAAGGGCCTGCCAGGTCTATCGATACTGATTCTGCACACTCTGTTGTGGTCCTGAATCCTGCCACTGCTGCTGCACGGTCTTCTTCACATTGCTTACAGTAACATGTTGCCACTGTGTGAGCGGGGTGCTCTTTGCTGTGTTTGGATATGTTCAGCCTGCGTAGATTGCTGAGTTCGCATATGGCGCATCGCATGTGTGGAGGCATGGTCTTTGTGGCTGACAGTCCCTGTGCTTTAAGGGCTGCATCGAGAGTCGCTTGTGAACAGTGCGCATGAGCTCTGTGGAGGCGATGCTGTCTGAACATATTGGGCACTTCCAGAACTTTGCTGATCTTGCTGTCTGGGATGTGCTCATCCCTTGTCAGTTCTGCTGCTGTGGCTGCTGTCTCCTGATTGCTTGTCGAAGACTTGGTGCCTGTATTCTGTGCAGCGGTGCTGTCTGGAGTGTTGCCAGCTCTGATGGAGTTGGTGAGAAGTTCTGCAAGGCTGCTGCAGGATCCTGTCGATTCAACTGGTGGCCATTGAATCATAGAGTAGTCTGGCGGTGAGTGATCCCATACAACCTCATCTGTTACAGTGGTGGGCAGACCATCGAGTGAGTCTATGTATGTATAGGGCTCTGGTGTATTGAGGGGTCCCACTCGTTTAGCTTTGCTTGGCGAATCCTCGATCACGTTGGCTTGTTGCACTTGTCGATTGTGGTCTTGTGTCATGTAGTTGAGATACCACAGTCTGCCATTGTAGTGCAGTGGGATCCTTGTGCGGTCCTTCAGTTGTACTGATGCCGACTGCTGTGTTGCTGCAAATGCTTGTTCTGACAATGTATGGACTTGATGCATAGTTAGTGCTGTGCAGTCCTGTAGGTCGAAGTACAGGTTTCTGCGCTGTATCTGCCAGTTGTCGAGAGTCTGTTGAATATTAGCCTTGCGTGCCATTGCAATATGTGCCTCTGTCATTTGCTGAAACCCTGGATGGCACATCTCGAAATGGAGTTGCTGTTGCAGTGCTCTGTCATGATCCGTTGCTGTCAGTGTGAAGAACAAATGTCTTGCTGGTGGGTAGAAAGTGACTGCTGCTTTCAGAAGTAGTGCTGAGGATTGAGAAGGCTGACACTGCATTGCTGTGGGTGTGTACTTTTCAAGATCCTTGGTCACTTGGCACAGGTGTATGTAGGATGCTGTCAGACTGTGTGGTGTGGTTGGCAGTGGTGGTGGCTCTGAGTCCAGTAACATCTGGGTGTATGCTGACAGTGCTGCAGTCTTGTAGATGGTGTACTGGACGGATGCTTGTGGGTCTGCTTGTTGGAAGGCGCTTGACAAGTCAAACATTGTGTTGGTGTTGAGGCCTGCAGAATCATTGTGCTGATGCAAGTCATAAGATTGCACAATTTGATGACACGTCTTTCTTTTTACAGAGTGGATCGTCCCTGTTTCGGGAGAGGGTGTCGTTGGTATCGGATTGTCGGTGTCTTCTCCTGCTCGATGGATGGTGCAGTTCACTATTCCAATCGGAACAGTCAATTGCTTGGGGGCCTCATTAAATGTTTCCCGTGGTAGCTCTTGCGTTGAGCGCACGGCAGTATTTGCATAATACATAGCTGGAGCTCCTGCTTGCTCCTGATCAACATAAAGACATTCAGACAATTGCTCTCCGCTAGTAGATGGCTTGGTGCTGACGACGTCGGCTTGAGCCTCATAGGTCTCCAGCAGGGCATCGAACTGCTCCATGGCGTTCTCGATGTACTGCAGCCTGTCGGCATCGTCTGCGAATGCTGCTGCTTCTTCTGTCAGCTTAGCCTTCTCTTCCTTGATTGCTGCCATCTGCTGATGGATGTTCTCTGTAGCCATCATGACTTCCTCTTCGTCAGAGTCTGACTCTTCCAGCAGTGCTGCCAATTTCTTGTTGGCCCTGTCCAGCTGCTTCTTGGTAGGCGGCTGAATCCTCGGCCGATACTTGCCTTTCTGCAGTTGGGTGGCTCTCATGCCGCGGGATGGTGTCTTCTGCATCTGTGCCTTGATCCATGACGGGTAGCGGATGCATTCCGGTGTGTGTCCCTTGCCTGCCGGCTTGCGACAGTTGAGCATGTTGCACTGAGCCTTGTTGCACTGTGCTGTGGTGTGGTCATTCATCTCGCCGCATTGGGTGCATGCGAGCTCTCTGGCTGCATTGGCCTCTTCATCTGACTCATATGCCAAGTGACTCTCCTGAACACCTTTGGGAGTAATGGTGTTCTGTCCTGCCACAAATTCTCTGATGAAGTTCTGCAGAGAGTCTATGTTGTTGAAGACTGGGCTGTTAGTAGCCAGGAGTTCATTGGTCTTGTCGATGATGGTGGTGTCAGTGAGGTCATTGAGGTACTGAACAATGTCGTTCTCCCTGTCCTTCCTGGCGAAGTCGATGGTCCCATCAGGGTTGCTGTAGAATGTGTTGATGCGAGACCTGACTGTGTCCCTTGTACGCATGTCCACGTTTGCATTTCCTGATGGTGTGAGCCTGGCATATGCCAGTTGTAGCTTAAGCCCTTCCCATCGGCTTGGAGGGTTGAAGGTATTGTCGCAGTCGAATAGTGCTGCACTGCCTCTGGCTGTAATGTTCATGGCTGGATGATCAGTTTGCGTGAATGTTTGAATGCGCAGGTGCATGTCATCCTTCTCTGAAGCGATGGCAATCATCTTGAACACGAATTCTTCCATGAGTGAGAGTGCGTCACGCTGAAACTGGTGCAGTGCTTCACCGTTGGCTGCCATAGGGATTGCTGTGATGTCAGCTGGTGTTGCTGCCCATCTGACATTGCCACGATGTGTGAACATCTGTGTGCAGGTATCTGTCACAGTGTCATATACTGTCTGTGCATAGTTTGTCCTTGTCTGCACATCTGGAAAGCGCCCGCCCCGATCTTCAGGTCCCACTGGCAGGTTTGCTGCATATGCCTTGTAGTGATTGCCCAGTGAGATGGCGTATGGCCTTGCGCGGACGATTATGCCTGATCTTGTGCCTTTCCACTCGATCATGAGCTTTGCTGCATTCACGAGTCTGCTGTTGATCTTGTTGACATCGGAGACGTTGCTTGGCGCCTCCGGTGGTGACCGAAACTGTGGCATAGTCAGTTGCGGTGCATTGACATTTTGAGCCTGCTGCTGTAGCGGCTGCTGCTGCTGCTGCTGCTGCTGCTGCTGCTGCTGCTGCTGCATCTGCTGTTGCTGCTGCTGCTGCTGCTGCTGCTGCTGCTGCATCTGTTGCATGGCCTGGGTGAACTGCTGCTGCTGCTGTGTCATGGCCTGCTGCATTGCTGCATACTGCTGCTGCATGCCTTGCATGGCCTGTGCCATAGCTGCCTGTGCAGTGTTGTTAGCCGCCGCCTGTGTTGCAGCGTTGTTGTTGGCATTGTCAATGATTGCCTGCAGACCTTGGAGAAAGTTTGCTCCAGTGAGGGGATCTGCAGACTGTGCAGGCTGCTGCGGCTGAGCCTGCTGTGCTCCCTGGGCTGAGCTCTGTGCTGCTGGATCAGCTGCATTCGCTTGGCCACTGCTTGGGGAGCCGTCTGGAGGGGCTGGAACTGCATCCACATTAAGTGATGTGTCCAGGGCTTGTCCGGCATGAGCCGGAGAGTCGAGGCGAGCATTGTTGCGGCGAGGTGCCATCTGCAAACAAAATGCTGAGTCGAATTCTGATCGCGTCCTGTCTTAGTGTCCCTCGCTGTTGGAGACTTCTAAGCAGTGGAAGTAGTGGGCAAGCGTCTCTGTGGTTCCGCTAACTGCGGTAGACTGTCACTAGCTTGATGTGGTGTAAAGCTGGTTGTCTGAACGAGCTTACTATAGTAGTTCGGCAGAAACCAGAGTCAAGTCTGATTCAGGTTTCGTCCAGCGTCGCCACTCCCAGTGACGGTCTGTGCGACGGCGGAGGCGGAGCGAAAAACTGTCCCAGAACCTAAAGGTGGGCTGACCCCGCAGAAGCTAGGCCTGCTCTGAGCGCTGGTCTCTAGAGCACACTGGGGCTAGCGAGGGGGTGAAGAATGCACGCGGTCCTAGATCAAACAGGACAGTGCGGGGGATGGGCACCGAAGTCGAGTAGAAGATTGGAACGATACGAAACTGTATTGAGTAGGACTAAACTTATATGAACGAGAGTTCGGTGCTCGCGGCTTGTCCTGGTCAGCGTCTTGACCGCTGTAGTCAAAATCAGTCTTGACAGTGGTTTCTGACCACAAAATACAGAATAAAAACTATCTGTCCGAGACCCATGTTTGGGGGGTCTGGGCCTCTTGTCACCCGCCCTCAGACTGAGGTTGCAATTGCTGCTCAGGCTGTAAACCCAAGAGGATGCGCGTGTGTCGCCAGTGCTTGATTTTGGCTAGTGCCTTTGTCATCACATCAGCTACAGTGAGTTGGGTTGTGCAATAGCTCACTGTCAGAGTCTTGAATTCCGACACATGCTCTCTGACTGACAGAGTTGCGGCGTCTATGTGCTTGGTCTTGTTGTGATGGCATGGGTTCTTGAGCCATTTGATGGCGGACTCATTGTCGTTGTAGATGGTGGTGGGAGGCCTGTTACTGCTCTGAGCACGGTTGAAATCAAATTCAAGCTTGCGCAGGAACAGTGCTTCTCTTGCAGCATCATTATAGGCCCTGAATTCGGCCTCACTGGAGCTATTTGACACCTGTTGCTGTTGATGAGATGACCAGGATACTGCTGCTCCATTGAGCATGAAAGCGTATCCAGATTGTGATCTGCGGTTGGCTGGGTCATCTGCCCATGTTGCGTCAGCGAATCCTGTTAGTATATTAGGTTTCAGGTGTATATTGCGTGATGCGTCGATTGTCTGCGTATGATCCAACCTATATGTTAGGCCCATGGTTTTGGTTGCCATGAGATACTGCAGAATGTGCCTGGCCTGCTTCAGATGTGTCACAGTTGGATCTGTGAGATACTTGCTTAGCAGTGAGATTGGCGCTGCAATTTCTGGTCTGACGCAGTGTGCTGCATAGTGTAGAGCTCCGACTATGGACCGAAATTCGTGTGCATCGGCTCGAGGTTCACCTGGTATCGCTGGATGTAATCTCACTGTACAGTTCATAGGTATTGGACTGTCTTGAGTTGTCTCATCAGTGTAGATGCCATATCTGATGCCGAGTTTCTCGATGTACTTCTGCTGGTAGAGTTTGAGAGTTCCTGAGTCTGTGCAGTAGCTGACTTGCATGCCGACAAAGTCTGTTGGATTGCCGTAGTCTCTGATTTGGAACTGCTTGGTGATGTTTGTGCGGAAGTTGTCGATGAATTCAGGTGTTCCTGCAGCCACACAGTCATCGACCCATTCGAGAATGCATCCCTGAATGTTGTCATTGTCGAGTGAAATCCATAGGCAGCTGTCTGCAGTAGACTGCACATACTTGTTGGCTTTGAACCAAGTGTTGAGATGGTCATGAAACGATCTTGGACTGTATGCTAGGCCGTACAGAGCTTTGTAGACTTTGGCTACTTTGTCTGGACCATGTCTGGCTTGCAGCATCTTTGGGAGTTTCATGAACACAGGTTTGTCGAGTGTGCTTGTGACAAATGCATTGCATATGTCTATTTCGATGAGCTGCCATCGTCTTTGTACTGTTTGTGCCATGACATACCTGAGTGTCTCCATTCTGACTGTTGGAGCATATGTCTCAATGCCGCTGATGCGTTGTGTCCACTTTGGATCAGATATGACCCATCTGGCCTTGTAGCGCTGTGGCTGTCCATTGGCTGGAGGCTTCAGAGTGAAGCAGAATTTGCCGTTGTACAGCTTCTGGCCTTCTGCCTGTTTGCTGTCAACTATGTCCCAGCAGTGCAGGCGATCGAGTCCTTGTAGCTCTGCTTCCTTGGCTGCTTTCCATTCCTGCCATTCTGGTGAGTTATCTGCTTCATACTCATTCAGTGGATCTGAGCCTGTACCCATCATGCTGGACATCTGTGTGTTGTTGTACAGTTCACTGATGAATGCTGACTGCCATTGTTTTTGTTCATGGAGGCTCATACCTTTGAGAGTGTGCTCATCATAGTCTTGCAGGGAAAGGAATCTGTTCTTCAGGTCGTATATCAAGTCTGACTTCTGGTACTTTCTCATTTCTGTACTGCCTGACTTGGTGATGTACTGATATCTGAAGTCTGATGGGATCTGCATGAAGGATTGCCCTGCCACTAGCTTGCATCTCTCACCTATGTACCCTTTGCCTCTGCCTGTGTCGACGAGAATGTATTTGGTAGGGTCCTCTGGTAGAACGACTGGTGATGCCTTCACACGATCTGTAAAGGGTGTGCTGAGCCTGTGGTTGGCAATGTGGTCGAAGATGCCTGCTGGTATGCGGCCTTTCTCCATTGAATCTTGCATGACTGTCTGTTCTGGAAGGAGTCCTTCGCGCCAGCATATTACAAGCTTGTGATGGTTGGTTGTTGGAACCAGGCAGTCACAAGTTCCTAGGCATGTCTCAAATGGTGCGGACTCGTTGACGTTGTACAGTATCCATGATGTTCTTTTCCTTGGGAAGATATCATCTGTGCTTCTTCTGTGCATGCAGTGATCGGCTGTTCTGATTATCCACCCCTTGTGTTTGAGGAGCTTGCGTGTGAATGGCATGTGTTTCCACATTGATACTGGGTTTTCAATGCTTATCTGTACATGTGAGTGCTTTGCTGCGAAGTCCTGTAGAGTCTGCATGACTACGCCGTTGAGTGCATCGTGTCTTCTAGCAAGCATGCCATCATGGTCCGTGCGTGGACTGGTGCCATTCCTGTGTGGGTTGTTGCCATGGTGTGCCTCACTGTATGTTTCACATGGTGGTGATGCATGTATGGCGGATATCTGTTTTGCCTTGACCTTCAGCTTGTTGTAGCATAGATGAGTGAGCCGGCCAGGTGTCAGGTCTGTGATGTCCATCTTGTGGTACTCAAACTGGTGCTGGAACTTTGCAGGTATGTAGGACCTTGCCTTTTCTTCTGTCATCTTGTCGATGCCTAATACCATAGCGTTGGAATCCTTGGTGAACTTTGCTCTTGCAAAGCTGCTTGTCCCGCAGAAGAGTTCGATGTAGTATGCCTTTGTTTCTGATGCTGGTGGTGGAAGTGTATCGGTTTCATGCTGTGCCACTCTCAGTGTCTTCTTGCGCTGTGGCAGTTGTGGATGACTGAAAGTTGGCTGCGGTGGATCTGGCTGTTCAGACTGTTCAGGCTGGTCTGGTGGCATCGGAGGACTGGATGGTTGGTGCTTGTCGAAGTCATCTGGGATCCATTCTGGTTGCTGCTGGCTGGCTTCTTGGATGTTGTCTCTGATGTCTTCGTTGCCCAGTGTCTCGCTCCCGCCCTGTTCTGCATCGCTGGCTGGTTGTTCTGTCCCGCCCTCTTCCTGTACTGCAGGGGCATCTGGTATTGCTTCTGCTGGTACATAGTCTAGCGCTCCTTGTAGCTTGTGATCTGGTGGCTTCCTGTCATTGTACCTCCAGTTCTCATCGAAGTGCACATCTCTCCTGGTTTCGAATGTCGAGGACTGTGGGTCAAAGATCATGTAACCATTGCTGAAGTCAGAGTACCCTACAAACCATCCTGCTTTGCCTGGATATTTGAGGTTTGTGTCTCTGGCTGCTTTGGGCACAATGAGTGCATATGCAACGCTCCCAAAGACGATGAGCTTGGGTACCTGTTTGTCTGGCCACATGATTTGGAATGGAGACCTGCCCTTTGCCACTGGATCCTGCAGGACTGGGTGCTGGTTCAGTGTAACAGATGCTGTATGCATTGCTCTTCCCCAGAATTCTGTTGGTAGCCCTGAGTCCAGCATGAGTCTACGGGTGTACTCTTTGAGCGATCGTACTCTGCGCTCAACCACTGAGTTCTGGAAGGATGAGTATGGGCAAGTGATCGTGTGCCTGACTCCTGTCTCCCTGAGATATGTTGAGAAGTGCTTGAGAAACTCCTTGCCTCCATCTGTGTGCACATGCCTGACGGTTCTGCCGATGAGTTGTTGGAAGCGCAGGTAGCTTTGTAGAATGCTCCTGGATGTCTTTGTTGCTGTCAGGTCCACCCAGACATATCTGCTGTAATGATCCACAAAGATGACTGCATACCTGCCGCCTGATGTCGATGGAACCTTGAAAGGGCCTGCCAGGTCTATCGATACTGATTCTGCACACTCTGTTGTGGTCCTGAATCCTGCCACTGCTGCTGCACGGTCTTCTTCACATTGCTTACAGTAACATGTTGCCACTGTGTGAGCGGGGTGCTCTTTGCTGTGTTTGGATATGTTCAGCCTGCGTAGATTGCTGAGTTCGCATATGGCGCATCGCATGTGTGGAGGCATGGTCTTTGTGGCTGACAGTCCCTGTGCTTTAAGGGCTGCATCGAGAGTCGCTTGTGAACAGTGCGCATGAGCTCTGTGGAGGCGATGCTGTCTGAACATATTGGGCACTTCCAGAACTTTGCTGATCTTGCTGTCTGGGATGTGCTCATCCCTTGTCAGTTCTGCTGCTGTGGCTGCTGTCTCCTGATTGCTTGTCGAAGACTTGGTGCCTGTATTCTGTGCAGCGGTGCTGTCTGGAGTGTTGCCAGCTCTGATGGAGTTGGTGAGAAGTTCTGCAAGGCTGCTGCAGGATCCTGTCGATTCAACTGGTGGCCATTGAATCATAGAGTAGTCTGGCGGTGAGTGATCCCATACAACCTCATCTGTTACAGTGGTGGGCAGACCATCGAGTGAGTCTATGTATGTATAGGGCTCTGGTGTATTGAGGGGTCCCACTCGTTTAGCTTTGCTTGGCGAATCCTCGATCACGTTGGCTTGTTGCACTTGTCGATTGTGGTCTTGTGTCATGTAGTTGAGATACCACAGTCTGCCATTGTAGTGCAGTGGGATCCTTGTGCGGTCCTGCAGTAACAGATATGATGGTTTGTCTGTATGCAGACATACTGATGCAAGGTTGGCTGGTCCTCGAAACATGGCGCTTGCAGAGCACAAGTTTCGAAGTTTGGGGCTGATGATTGCCTTGCCGAGTGGTAGGCTGCGAATCCGCCCTGCAGCATCGTGTGTGAGTACTGCTGATGTAGCCTGTAGGTCAATTAGCATCGGCTGATCTGCCTCTGCGGTCTGCAGTGATGTGTCGCACTTCTGAATGTTGTGACAATTGTCAGTGACATTCCAGCAGTTTACAGTGGCACCGGTGTCGAATATGACTGCTGCCATATGCCATCCTAAGGGTGGTTTTGCGCATACCTTCAGTTGTACTGATGTCGACTGCTGTGTTGCTGCAAACGCTTGTTCTGTCAATG
>ERZ887849.2892-NODE-2892-length-13609-cov-6.852147_pt1 | contig 13609 bp, 11 predicted proteins | sample MGYA00521267_ERZ887849 | MGnify/ENA primary metagenome ERZ887849 (study PRJEB32303, sample SAMEA104408601) | aquatic metagenome | biome: Brackish water; feature: Pelagic; material: water | place: Baltic Sea | collected 2014-06-06T16:11:00 | depth 2,863 m ... | reverse complement strand
CAGGCTCGAGCTCAACAAACGCACCGTAAGGCACGAGGTTGACCACGCGACCAGCGATCTTGGCGCCGACCGGATACTTGCGGTCGATTTCGTCCCAAGGGTTCTTGGTGGTTTGCTTGAGACCAAGTGAAACGCGTTCTTTCTCGCGGTTCACTTCGATGATCATGACCTCGATCTCTTCACCCTGCTTGAGCATTTCGGAAGGATGCGAGATACGTCCCCAGCTCATGTCGGTGATGTGAAGGAGACCGTCCATGCCATCGAGATCGATGAACGCACCAAAATCGGTGATGTTCTTGACCACGCCCTTGCGGGTTTGGCCTGGCTCGATCGTTTCGAGGAGAGAACGACGCTTATCAGCGCGTTGTTCTTCGATCAACTCGCGACGGGAAAGAACGATATTCTTCCGCTCCACGTTGATCTTCAGAACCTTAAAATCGTAGGTTTGGCCGACGTATTGGTCGAGGTTCTTAGGCGGCTGCACATCAATGTGCGAAGCCGGCATAAACGCATCGACGCCAATCGAGATAATCAAACCACCCTTCACCTTAGCTTTCACGCGACCAGCGGCCACGGAACCTTCAGGAAAGGTCGTTAGGATATTATCCCAATTCTTCTTCTGCTCGGCTTTGTCAAAGGACACCACGGGATTGCCGTTTTTGTCTTCGAGCTTTTCGAGGAGCACTTCGATTTGGGAGCCGATTTGCAGCTCGCCGATATCGAGAAACTCGTGGGCCGCGATTAGGCCTTCGGATTTGCCACCAATATCAACGACTACTTCGTTTTGGCGGATTTCTGTGATGGTGCCGGAGATGATTCCATCTTCCTTGAGCTGGTCAAATGATGACTGCTCGAGCAACTCTTGCATTACTGAACTCATAACAATGACCGACGATTGGAAATTTGTGCTCCGCAAATTTCGTCTCACCGGGATGACCCCGTATTCACGGGATCGTGGGTTGACTGTTATCTAACGTAAGTGGCCGATGGGAGCAATGCGACAACACCGGCTGAACCATAACTAAAGTCGCGAAAGATCAGAATCGCGTGTTTGCCAGCTCGTCGGCAAGCGGAAAGTGGCGATTTTTCAGTCTTCTTTCAGCAACAGCTCCACGCCACGAAACAGCATATTATAGAGCAAATCGCTCCGAATCGGCATCTGAGTGGCATAGCCTCCAGATTGCGTATACTGATCCTCAACCACCTCAGTCATCCAAACCTGCATCTCCGTTTCACCTGGCATCGTTTCGATAAATTCAACTTTTAGCGAAATCTGGCTCGCACCGCTCAACGCATCATTGCCATTCACGCGACTCACCCCCGAGAGCCTCCGAGAGCTCGCGCGACCTCGAATCGAACGATAACCCATCTCGGACAATACCAGCTTGGTCGCCTCAAAGACCTGTTCGTAATCCGACGCAAATACCTTCACGCGAGGTGGTTCCGGCGTGAATCTGGCTTGCAGCTGCTCACCAATTGATTCACAGCCAATCATTCCTAAGATGACCGCAATCAGAGCGAAAATGCTGATTCGGTTACTCATGCTGGTTGTTGCTGAGAAATACAGTGAAGTGAGCCCAAGCCCCAAATCAAGTCGTAGCAATCGATCCCGACGACCTCACGCTCAGGGAAACAGCTTCCCATGATTCTGCGCGCTTCGGCATCGCGCTTCGGTTGACGAAACTGCGGCACCAACACCGCACCATTGATCACCAGATAATTCACATAACTCGCCGGCACACGCTGCCCCTGAAGAGCAAACGGCTTCGGCATCGGGAGCTCCACGATATCGTAGCCCTTTCCCTTGGCCGTGCGAAACCCGCGTAATCGCTGTAAATTCTCCGCCAATATTCGGTGGTTTGAATCGCGCTTGTTCGGCTCCAAGCAAGTGATGAATCCGTCCGCTTTATAGAAACGGGTAATGTCATCGATATGCCCGTCGGTGTCGTCGCCGATGATTCCATCTCCCACCCAGAGAATCGTTTTCACTCCGAGGTAGTTTTTGAGGTTTCGCTCGATCTGCCTTTTCGACAAATGCGGATTACGATTCTCGTTGAGTAAACACTGCTCACTCGTGAGCAACACGCCACGGCCATTGACCTCGATCGAACCGCCCTCCAGCACCATGTCATTTACCAACCGGCGCACCTTAAGCTTACGCGCCACCCTCGCAGGAATCTTGTTATCCAGATCGTAAGGCGGATATTTGTCGCCCCATGCGTTGTAGTGCCAATCGGTTAACGCGACCTCCTCCGTCTTCCGATGTTTCACGAAGATCGGGCCATGATCTCGACACCACGCGTCGTTGGTCGGGTGATCGTAAAATTTTACTCGCGACATTTCGGCGCCCGCTTTCGCGCACAGTCGTTTAGCTCGTGCCTGCAAAGGCTTCGCGCAATTGATCCGCACCTCCTCAAACCGGCTGATCTGTTTCACGATCTCCGCGTAGACATACGGAATCGGTCGAAACTGCCCCGGCCATGTCTTATAGTTATGCGGCCACGAAAGCCACACCGCTACTTGCGGTTCCCACTCCGCCGGCATGCGAAAACCTTCAGCAGCCGGAGTCTTCTGATCGGGCGAAGCCATAGGAGTTAATCGCTAAAGCGTTTCGTCAAATCGCCGTAAGCGTCGATTCGGCGGTCACGCAAAAACGGCCAATGCGTGCGCGTCACGTCGACAGTATCCAACTCGATCGGCACTAGCATCACTTCCTCTTTATCCTTGCTGCCTTTCGCTAAAATCTGACCACTTGTTCCGGCGACAAAACTCTGCCCCCAAAACTCGATCCCATCGCCCCCAATTGGAGTCTCGTGCCCAATGCGATTCACGGCCGCCACGTAACAACCATTAGCCACGGCATGACTGCGTTGAATCGTTTCCCAAGCACCGTGCTGATTCACGCCATACTCGGCTTTCTCCGAAGGATGCCAGCCGATCGCCGTCGGATAGAAAAGGATCTCCGCACCTTGCATCGCCGTGAGTCGCGCCGCTTCCGGATACCATTGATCCCAACAAATGAGCACGCCAATCTTCCCAAACTTCGTCTCCCAAGCTTTGAAACCTTTGTCGCCCGGAGTGAAATAGAATTTCTCGTAAAACAACGGATCGTCGGGGATATGCATCTTCCGATACATCCCCAACATCTTGCCATCGGCATCGATGATGATCGCAGTGTTATGATACAGTCCCGCCGCACGCTTTTCAAAAAGCGAAGCGATGATCACTACCCCGTATTTCTTCGCGATTTTCTGAAATGCACGCGAGCTCGGCCCCGGGATAGGTTCTGCTAGTTTGAAATTTTCGTGATCTTCGTTCTGGCAGAAATACTGCGAACGAAAAAGCTCCTGCGTGCAGATGATCTGTGCGCCCTTCTTCGCCGCCTTTTCGGTCAGCACCAGCGTCTTCTTTAAGTTGGCCGCCGGCTTCGCGCCGCATGCATGCTGCAGGATTCCGAGGGTGACTTTCATGACGGCTAGTAAACGACTTTATTCAGCGGATACTCGACGATCCCCTCAGCCCCAAGTTCCTTGAGTTGAGGAATGATTTCACGCACGACGCTTTCGTCGATAATAGTCTCAAGCGCAATCCAATCAGGATCGCTCAAAGTGGACAGCGTGGGATTACGCAGCGCTGGAATCGTCGCTACGATCTTATCGACCGAGCCTTTTAACACGTTGAGCTTCAATCCCACTTTAGATTCAGCTTCGAGCGCAGATTGGAGGAGCAAGGCAATCGTTTCGATCTTCTTACGCTTCACCGGATTCGCCCAGCTGTCCTTGTTGGCGATGAGTTTGGTGTTCGTTTCGAGCAGCGTATCAATGATCCGCAGTTTATTCGCACGAATCGAATTACCCGTTTCCGTGATATCGACAATAGCATCCACCAAATCAGGCACCTTCACTTCGGTCGCGCCCCAGGAGAACTCAACCTCAGCATCAATCCCCTTGTCGGCAAAATAACGCTTCACTGTGCCCATCATTTCTGTGGCCACGCGTTTGCCCGCGAGCTCTTCCGGTTTGGTGATGCCCGAACCTTCAGGAACGCAAAGCACCCAGCGCGATTTTTTCGAAGACGCGCGACTATAGATCAGATCGCAGACATCCACGACATCGGACTCATTTTCCTGAATCCAGTCATGTCCGGTCAGGCCACAATCGAAGAAGCCGTGCTCAACATAACGGCTAACTTCTTGCGCTCGGACAAAACGGCCATCGAGTTCACTGTCGTCGATGGAGGGCTTGTAGGAACGCGAATTCGTGGTGATACGCCAACCTGCTTTCGCAAACAGATTTTTCGTAGCTTCCTCGAGACTGCCTTTCGGCAACCCGAGCATGAGAATTGGCTTACTATCGGACACGCGCTCAAAGCACACCCACCCTCTGTAACCTTCAAGAAAATTCGCGGACGCTCCGATCCACCGAAAGGGCTCACTTATCCTTACTTAGATCAAATATGGTAATCTTGGGTTTTAGCCCCGGCACCAGGAGAGGATGAATCTCTCCGGCAATATGACATTGGATGGTGCAATTGAGATTCGACGAACCAACCACAAACTCTCGTTGCATGATCTTCTGCTCTTCTGAGGCACGGGCCAAGGCCGCTACCACAGTTCCTAGGTAATTCTCTCCACTCAAATACATGAAATGATGCACTGCATTCTCTTCTGCAGTCGCGAACTCCCAACGCCCATCTTCGTGCTGCTTAATCAAAACTGTAGCCCGCAAGTCAAATGCCGTATCTCGACGCGCTTGGATGACAACCGTCATCCTAGACCGCAGATGCTCCAATTGCAGCCTCTGCAAGACCAACACCGTTCCATCTGAATACAGCGGTAGCATCACGTCTCCGTGCCCAATCATGACATCGGAATTTGGGATCTGGTCGGCAACCTGCTCAGCCTTTTTCCAAGGGTGCATATCTGCGACCACAATAGCTATCGGACTCATCCCCGGATTTGCGCCGTCCTCCGTCGCGCAGAGATCAGTCATGATCTCAACGTCACGAAAAACGTGAAAGTCAGCGGCGAGCCATTCGAATTCTGTGGAGCTAAGATCAATCCGGTGCGTCTCGAAATTACGTTTCCCGACGGCAGTGCTGAAAAAATAGGCCGCAAGGAACTCAGCATCCTCACTCACCTCAATGTGAACCAGAGCATCGTGATTACACCTAAAGCTTTGATTCATTCAGTCTGGGGCGTTCACGCCGATGTGCGCAGTCGCTCACTCGACCAATACGTCGTCAAAGTTCGCGACCTCTACAAGAAGCACGAGCTTAGCCTCGATTCATTCCGCACCATTCACGGCGTAGGCTACATCTTCGATCCCAAGGGCATCTCGCCCGAGGGTCTCTAAAAGAGCTCGGGCTGCGTGTAGCGTTTCCGCGCTTCGATTAGCGTGGATTTCATTTCCAGTTCTTCGAGCAAACGCAGCAACTCACCGATCTGAGGTTCGGTCTGTTTGGCTGCTACGATCGGCAGATTTAAATCAAACCGGGTGAGCTGAAGATTCATCCGCAGTCTTTCGGCATCCGCCGTGATCTTCTCCCGAAAGCGCTCCGGTTTCACTTCATCCGCATACGCGATAATGCCTTCAAGATCGCCGTAGGTCTGCAACCACTTCGCCGCCGTCTTCGGGCCGACTCCCGCCAACCCCGGAATGTTATCCGCAGTGTCCCCCACCAGCGCGAGGTAGTCCGCGATTTGCGCCGGGGTAACTCCAAATTTTTCCACCACGCCTTCTGCGTCCATCAATCTCCACCCAGCCTTCGGATTGGCTGGCGTGGGCGGCAGCAACATCTTGATGCGATCATCCACCACCTGCGCGAAATCCTTGTCTGCGCTCACCACCAAAACCTCATGTCCCGCCTTGGCCAAAGCCACGGCCTGCGATGCCAGTAAATCGTCTGATTCCACCCCATGCTGCTGGATCCCGACCAGTCCCATTGCCCGCGTGAGCGATTTCACAAACGGCAATTGTTGCACCAGGGCTTCCGGCGTTTCCTGACGCTGCGCTTTGTATTCTGGATGAATAGCTAAGCGATCCTGAGACCCGCCTAGATCAAAAAACACCAAAGTCGCGGCCGGGCTCTCGTCGTCGATCAATCGCCACAACGATTTCACCCAACCATGCAAAGCTCCGGTCGGAAACCCATCCGTTCGCGTTAATTCCGGCATTCCGTAGAATGCGCGAAACGCCAGATTGAATCCATCAACGAGCATCCATTTAGCCATAGGCCTCTAGCGAAACAGCGTGCGCCGAAAGCTCAAACCTAGAAGACGATCAATCGCCGTTTCTTGCCTCTGCCCCACCCGGCGTAATCAGCACGGGATTTTGAAACAAAGCACTCGGAGCCACATTACGCAGGTTCTGCTTTTTCGGAGAACCACCAGGGCTCAACAAATTAGCCGTAACGAAAATTAGCAGATTTCGTTTCTGAGCGCTTTCACCTTTTGAGCGAAACAGTTTACCCAAAATTGGGATATCGCCCAACACGGGTATCTTGTCGTTTACCTTCTTCACCTCTTCACGAGTCAATCCACCCATGATTAAGGTCGCGCCATCCCATATCGTAACCTTGGTCGAAATATCGCGCACGGAGAAGATTGGCTGATAAAATCCCGAGGGCACATTCACTGTCGTATTGCCGGAAATCGCAACGCTCGGTCCACCGTATTCCACGAAGCCATCAAACTCCGTGACCTTCGGATTCAAATCGAGACTGATACTGTAATCGTCTTCTTCAACCGTTGGCGTAACTTTCAATTCCACCCCGACATTCCGGGTCGTAAATTCCTGCGGTGTGCCCGCGGTAATCGCGACACCCGCCGAACCACCGCCACTCGCACTACCCGTGCCTACTTGGCTCTGCGTTTGACCGAAGCTCTGCGGATAGCGCAGTTCCTGAGCAACCGTGATCGTTGCGGCATTGCCCGAAAGCACGGTAATCTTCGGCGCACTCAGTAAGTCTGTTCCCTGTTTCTGGGACAGAGCACGAACGACGGCATTCACATCAAACTCTCCGATCACACCGCTTATATCTGCCAAAGCATTCGAGCCGGTTCCGAGATAGGCTGTGCCGGGGATCTGGGGAGGCGCATTCCCAATCGAAGCATTCAGCGCATTCGTGAGTGTGCCATCTGCCGCTGTGCTGGCCGGACGCGTAATGCTGCCGAGTTGGCTCGCACTGTTACTGTTAAATGCATTGGCGAGTGATCGGCCCGAGCTCTGATAATTAGCCTGAGCTCCTGCGTTACGTTGGGTCTCTTTGGTCGTGACACTCCAATTCACGCCCAGTTCTTCAAGGGTGCCTTCTTGCACTTCCATAAATTTGGCTTCGATCTCCACTTGGCGGATGTCGTTGTAGCGATTCAGGATATTGCGAATGCGTTCAAGATTGCGCGCGGTCTGCGTGACAATGATCGACGATCCGTCGTAGGCCAAACTACTGCCCGAAGTGCCATCAAAGTTCACGCCGGCTTGTTGAAGAAAGGCCTGCATTCCGGGAGCTTCACTCCCCTGTGGTCCTTGATCATTACTCGCGCCGGATGACGAAAAAGGATCGTTTGATGTTGTATTGCTCGAGGGCCCGCCGGCACCGGTCATACGTAAAACAGTCGCACGGGACACAGGGAAAAACGCGGTATCGAGCGAGGTCGATTCACCGCCGGGTCGAACGACCACTGCATCGGACTGAACTTCGTATTGGTAACCCACCGATTGCGTCACGAAATCCAGCACACGTTTTAGCGAAGTATTGCGAAGTGTCAGCGTGACGGTCGGCTTCTCATTACTCGGATCGAGTAACACGATATTCACACCCTTCGATGAAGTGGTCGCGGGATCAAACTCCTGAGAAATAGAAGCCAATGCGCTCACCACTCGGCCAATTTCAACCTGCGTGAAACTCACTTGAGTCAAAATGATTTCGTCCAATTTGATTCTCAGCGGCGCCGTGTCGGATTCGCGACGAGCAGCTCGCGTCAGCTCCTGATAAACTTCGGGGCGTTGCCAGCTTTGATCCACATCGGCGAGTAGTGCTGTGCGAGTCTCTCCCCGAGGGCCACCGGCCGGATGATTTTGCTCACTCTCTAAACGTCGAACCATTTTTCGCGCTTCACTATTGTCCGGATAGCGTAGGCTAATCTCTCGGTAGCTTTCCAAAGCTGCTTGGCGAGAGCCCGCCACATATTGACGACGCGCGCGATTCATCATCGCGAGCAGATCGGATTGTTCTGTGGAGACCGAGACACGTGGAGCGCTGGCCTGCACCGACGCAATCGCCGTCTCGGCTCGGGTTTCGGCTCGTTCCAGTGAGCGCGTTAATTTTTCAACCGAGCTATTCGAAGCTCCCATCACAAGACGCTCATCGAGGGCCACGCGAGCACCTCCGAGATCACCCGCCTTTAATAGATGGCGAGCCTGATCCACCAGGAGCTCGCCACGATCTTCATCGATCTCGCGGAGCGTTTCTTCGGTCAGAGGATTATTCGGCAAATCGGCACTCAATTCATCAAGCACGTCAAGTGCCTCATTGTATTGTTTTTTCCGTGCCAGTGAACGTGCCGTCTTTCGATCCCTGGCCGCCGTTTCCAAAAGTGAGCGTAAGCGATTTGTCTCAGCGCGTGCGATAGCTTCGGCCTCTTCATCCAAAAAGATCGCAGCCGGATCAAGCTTCTCTTCCTTCATCTGAGGTTGAGCGGCCAATTGCTTTTCAACTTCCACCAAGAGTCGCGCCACATTACTGTCTCCCGGAGCCATTTTTGTCAGCTTGTCGAGGGCTGTTTTTGCGGCGCGATAATCACCAGTGCTGCGTGAATTCAAGGCTTTCTCCATCAACGCGACCTTACGATCGGTTGAGCTTTGCGCCTGCAAAACGGTCACGGACAAGCAGCCCACAACAACACTCAGGCATAACACTAGAATGCGGGATCTTTCGCGGAGACTCGTTCTACTCATCATCGGGGAATTTCGGTGTTAGTGGCCTGAGGGTATGTGATTCAGAAGCACCATCGGACTGCTTCTCTTTGGTAACGTCAACTTCCGGCGGTGCGAGCCGGATTTTATCAATTCGAAATTGGTCCCCACCTGCATCGATCAGCGCACCCTCTTCGACAGTCATCACTTCCCCATTCTCATCCAGGCTCACCCAAGCCAACCGTCCGGATGTGAGAGCGGTCTCACCTTGTCGTAATCGCGTCTCCTCACCGGTGCGTTGATCCACAATCACCGCTACTGCTTGGCGCTCAGTGACTGTCATGCTCTCAGGAATTTCTCGTTCGACCTGCTCAACCCGAAACTCACGAACCAGCATCTGCAAGGAATCCACCATGGTTCCTTCGCGTAAAAGTAAAGTTTCGCGTGTCACCTTGTTGGCAAAAGTCCCCAGATAATTACCGGGTTCGCCCACAAATCCAATCAACTGCAGCGGAAACGGTTCGCGATCGACCGCGTGCAATGTCAGCCCCGGCACTATCTGTTTGCGAGAGTCAGCAACCGGCATAATCGCCGCTTCTCGCGATGGAGGTGTCAGTCTGAATTTACCGGACTGCGCATCATAGTAAACCTCGGGCGGCGTGAAGACATCATAGACCCATTCCTTCCCCCGCGACATCGATTCGGGAGCTGACCACTTAATCGATTCAGTTCCGATAACCGCATCCACCGCCATCGATTTATATTCAGCCGAGCCCAATGGCATTGGAAAACCTTTGGCTTCATTACGAGAGCTACTCTGAAAGCCAAACCACAGCACAGAGATTGCCAAGATCGCTGCGCCCAAGCCTACTGCCAAACGTTCCTTCGGTTGACCCTTCATTGGTCTTCCTCCTCAGACAGCGGGACGATTTCCAGAATTTCTAACACCACGGTAAACACGCTAGGCAGCCGCGCGACCAATGGATTAGTTTCCGGCAATTCGCTCGTGAGCAGAAGTGAGCTGTTGCTCCGACGTGAGGTATTACCGCTTGCGATACTCTTCTCCGGCGCGACCTCAATCGAGCGCACGCTGACAGGCAATCTGGACTGACCGAGTCGATTCAACCACGAACGCAAATTCGCCGTTTCGCCACTGAACTCCACGCGCACGAAATCAGTTTTCACCACGCCATCAACCGCCAACGAAAGCCGGGTCTGCTCTTCCCATTCTTCAGAATCGCTCCCGGCAGAACGTTCCACTAAAGTAAGCCGCGCGGGATTGCTCATCAGCAGTAGACTCAACGCGCGTTCCAAAATTTGCCGCTCACGAAATACCTTTCCGATCAGCTTCTTGGCCGGACCTTCTTTGGCGTATTCGGAAAATCCAAAAGACTCCTCCATCTCGATCTGCACTGCATGACGACGCGCCATCGTGCGGAGTCTTTCCGTATAGGAAACCAAATCGAAATACGCATCGGTGCGTTCACGAGGCACCGCTTCTTCGTCTAATTCCTTCGCAATCGCTCCTCCACTCAACGCGGCTTCCAAGCACAGGACTTCGCCTTCATAAGCAGCGACATCGGCCTTCACACTCCGAGCCACCGCTTCGCTCGGCGATGGGGACACCTGCGACATACTCCTAAAATCACGACTCAAGTTACGCTCGCGAAGTTCCTCTTTTTGCAACGAAGCGTAGCTTAGAAATAGCGCTACCCCTTCAAGCAGAACGACCACCCCAGCGACAATCTGAGCAACCTTAAATCCACGGTTGGAATACAGGGCCTTCACAAGGCTTCCTCCTCGTTGATCACAATTGTGAGTTCGAATTTCAGGATACCCGGTTGAGACTTATCGAAACCACCCGCGCTGATGTCCTGCACATATTTAGATTCACCAAAACTCTGCAAAAGCTGATTCACTCTTTCCCGCGATGCCGAGCTCGCTTTGGTCGTGGGGTTCTCAATATCCAGCAATTTTCCAGACAATCCCAAACGAAGCGGAGCACCCTCTTCTGTATCCGAAGATAAGGGCGATATCGGTAAAATTATCATGCTCTCGAGCCAGACATCGCCGACCGATTCCAAGCGACTTTGCATATCAGCGAGAAACGAGGTCCAACGCTCACTACGCTGCTCGATCTCGCTCAGCATCCCTAAGCGTTCGCGAAGCGATTCGATTTGCTCGAGATTTTTCCGATTGCGAGCATCCCACATAATCAGCGGCCCGAGCTCAGCATGCAGAACCTGACTGCGTTCCACATGTCGCGACGCCGTGAGTTGCAAATAGATAATTGGGGGCTGCAGCGCCAAAATAAGTAAAGCGACGGCAGCCAACCACCAAGGTCGCGCCCGCAATGCGCCCTGTTCCGCTTGACGCTCAACCGGCAAAAGATTCATCGCCACGCCTTCGTTCGCAAAATGACTCTGCGCCAAACCCGCCAACGCGAGTAGCGAATCATCGCCTGCCTCATCTCCGTTCGCGCGACGCAGTTCAAGATCTGCGATCACATCCAAGCTCCTGGTCGACAAGGCCGTGGATTCTGCGATTCGACGTCTCAGGTCCGGCAGCCGGCTTTCTCCCCCCATCAAAACGATTTCCTCCGGCGTCTCGGCCTCGGTGTGACGCGAGTAACTGAAAATCGAGCGCGTCAGTTCGGCCTGCAATCGCGACGTGAATTCCATCACCGCTTCATCAATCAATGCCTGCCGACCCGAATCGTTCGCGCGACCTCCCTCACTTAGCTCGCGCTTCAGTGATTCGGCTTCAGTCAGCTCACAGGATAATTTCTTGGCCAGAAGTTGCGTCGCAAGATTTCCACCGAAGGGCAAAGTGCGCATGAAAAAATTATCGCGCCCGACAAAGAGCAGCTGAGTTGATTTCGCGCCGACATCCACCACGAGTGACGAATCTTGGATTCTCCCCGGAGCCGTTCTCCATGCCCGAATTGCCGCCAAGCCACCGGGTTCGATTCCGGTCACTACCAGCCCAGCTTGTTTAAAAACAGCGCAGAGCTCATCCAGTGCATCACGTTTTACCGCAGAGAGCATCAATTCCACATCCACACCGTCATCCGCTACCTCTGCATAATCCCAGGCGACCTCATTAAGTGGATACGGAATATTTTGCGAGGCCTCAAACTGCACGATGCGATCCCGCTTCGAATGTTCCACCGCCGGAGTCTTCACAAACTTCGTGAGTGCGAGATGCCCCGGCACCGTAATCACACATTCACTGCCCTCGTAATTGACGCGCGACATGACTCTGGTTACTGCTTCGCCTAATGCTGAACCCCACGATTTTTCATCCGAGGAATTGGCGAGCAATTCCTCGCTGGCATGGGATTCCAACCGAAGCCCGCCATCTTTCTCCACTGTAAATACGCCGCCGGATAAATGGGCAGCTCCACAATCGAAGACTAGGAGGTTAGAGGATGGCATGGACGGCAAAGAGACCTACAGAAACAGTCAAAACTAGGACTGATGAGTTCCCGTGGCGCAAGCCGTCAATTCCCTCATCGCCAGCTAGTCGGCTGCACCACCGTGGGGGTGTTATCCGGATCGAGAGTCGCAAAGGGAGTCAGATGCTGAGGCTGCAAGAAACTATCGTTCGCCGCGCCCTCACTAGATACCTTGTCCATAAATTGATTCAACAAGCGTTCATTTTTCAGCGCCAATGAGTAGTTTTTGCGTGTCGGGCTCACATCCATCTCTTCGCCCACGAGCTCCACAGCCCAGAATTTCGGCCCACCCTGAAGCTCATCGCGTTTAACGATTTCCGGTGGTAGATAAAAACGCACCGTGCTGCGACCACTGTGCAACCCCACCAGATCGACACTTGCCCGGTAAAACTTCCACTCACGTTTCCCTCCAACCAAGGCGTGTTCGTAGCCGATATACACCTTCACTTTCAGGCGATCCGTCACATGTCCGAGACGCAATCGATCAGGCCGCGCCCGTAAAGAAACACTCATCTGCTGCCAATGTTTGGTCGTCCCTTGCGGTGCACGCACCAGTGAAAAAATCGCCCCTCTTACTTCTACCTGATCTTGAGCTTGAACCCATGAAGTTTCCGCCAAAACACAGATCAGCATCATTCTGCCCAACCAGTGGCTCAGCGCGTAACGGGGAAATTTCATAGACAAAAACATTGTCCGACGAAGGTCGGTGGTCACGCTCAAAACTCCGTTACCGCGGGCAATCTCCATGCAGACCTCTCTCGACTACAAAATCGCCGTCCTCGTCTTCCTCGAAAACCAATCCGAGGAGCAGCTACTCTTATTGAGAGCCAAGCCGCCCAATCTCGGCGTTTGGAGCCCCATCGGGGGGAAATTGGAAACCTCCATCGGAGAATCTCCATTTGAATGCGCTGTGCGCGAGACCCGCGAAGAAACCGGATTTTCCGTCACCACCAAGGATCTCCATCTCTTCGCGATGATCGCCGAAAAGGCCTACGAGGGCGAATCGCACTGGTTGATGTTTCTTTTCCGCTGCCGGAAACCCATCGAAACGCTGCCCCCGGAAATGAGCGAAGGTCGCTTCGGTTTCTTCTCCCGCGAGGCGATCGACTCACTCGATATTCCCGAAACAGATCGAAACGCCCTCTGGCCCATCTATGATCGCTATCGGGATAGTTTCGTTTCGCTAAAGGCTGATTGCGCCCTGGGATCGCCGGTTAAGGTCGAGATTGAAGAAATC
>ERZ887849.2891-NODE-2891-length-13610-cov-7.498266_pt1 | contig 13610 bp, 6 predicted proteins | sample MGYA00521267_ERZ887849 | MGnify/ENA primary metagenome ERZ887849 (study PRJEB32303, sample SAMEA104408601) | aquatic metagenome | biome: Brackish water; feature: Pelagic; material: water | place: Baltic Sea | collected 2014-06-06T16:11:00 | depth 2,863 m ... | reverse complement strand
ATCTCATAATTGTCTTCCGCCGTTTTAGCAAAACCGAAACCAGGGTCGATGATTAAATCATGAATTCCCATTTGATGGAAGGTCCGAATTCTTTCGCTGAAATAGTAAAATAATTCTTGGGTAATATTTTCATATTCTGTCAAACTCTGCATGGTTTGAGGAGTTCCACGCATGTGCATAATGATGTATGGCACCTTATGCTTTGCGACGATTTTGGGTAATTCTGCGTCCAGATGTCCTGCACTTATGTCGTTTATGATGTCGACCCCTTCATCCAAACCAACTTTTGCCACCTCCGAACGAAAGGTATCCAATGAAATTAACGAGTTCGGAAATTCCCGTCGCAACATTTTCATAGAAGGTTGAATTCTGCCTATTTCATCAGCTACGGAGACATCTTTTGCTCCGGGACGACTGGAATAACCGCCTAAATCTAGGATATCAGCTCCTTCTGAAAGCATTTTCCCGGCCATTTTCAGCAAATCTGCATCCGTTGAAGCACGGCTCTTGTCATAAAATGAATCGGGCGTGACATTTAGAATCCCCATGACTAAATTGTCAGTAAATTCTAATAACTTATCGCGAATCAGCATCTTCATTTTTGTCGTTTTCTTTATCTTCATCGCTTGATTTTGCCCATAAAAAACAGAATGAACAAGACCTCAACGGAATACACAAAAATAGTAAATCAATGCAGAGAAGTTTTCATCAAGAAAACAAAAGATTATGGCACAGCGTGGCGCATTCTTCGACCAAGTTCTCTGACAGATCAAATCTTCATCAAAGCGCAAAGAATTCGGACGATTCAGGAAACTGGAAAAAATGAAGTTGGAGAGAGCATCGACGGTGAATTCATGGCGATTGTAAATTATTGCATCATAGCCATTATCCAATTAGAGGAAAAGGACCTTGTGGAAATGGAGCTTTCAGCCGAGGAGGCTTTGAGCTTGTTTAATAAATATGCGGATACAGCTCATGATTTAATGCTGAAAAAGAACCACGATTACGGCGAAGCTTGGCGAGATATGAGGGTGAGTTCTTTGACAGATTTGATTCTCATGAAGATTTTAAGAGTGAAGCAGATTGAAGACAACGACGGTTCAACTTTGATTAGCGAAGGCATAGATGCCAATTATTATGACATGCTGAATTATTCTGTTTTTTCTTTAATTCATTTGGGAAATGAGTAGAAAAGTTGTTATGAGACCGAAGGCAACCGTCGCGGGACGTTCATTTTTGTTCAATGTGATTTTCGTTGCGCTTAATATCGTAAGTATATCACTTTTGGTATTGGCCTTTCATCCTAATCTGACCGGAAATACAACGGCATTAAAAATTACAGGTTTTGCTATTCTTTTATTTTCAATTTTCGGACTAATCGTTTTCAAAGGAAGAATAGCGCTGGCCAGCGCAGCACGAGTGATCGTCGGTAGCATTTTTATTGTTTCAGGTCTAGTGAAGGCCAACGATCCAATCGGATTTTCGTACAAACTACAAGAATATTTTGAAGACGGCGCCCTAGCTTATCGAATCAAGGAATGGTTCAATATGCCTGAATTTAGTCTCGAAGGTATGGGTGAATCGGCTTTAACATTTTCTGTCTTAATTTGCCTCTTCGAAATAATATTGGGAGTTCTTGTTGTCTTAGGGCAGCGCTTGAAGGTTGTTTCGGTACTCATTGTTGGGATAATGTTGTTTTTTACGTTTCTCACTTGGCATACCGATAATTGCAATCCTGGAGTAAAGTTCACTGATAGAAATAGATACGAATTGAGCAACCCAATTGGGCAAGCTTTGCTGAAAAAAGCGAAAACGGACAAGTCTGTAAAAATTGTAAGCCGAGTAGATGAAATTATCGTAGATGAAACGATGAGTCCACAATGCGTTAACGATTGTGGGTGTTTTGGCGATGCGATGAAAGGCTCTATTGGTCGATCACTGACGCCGGCTGAGTCGTTTTGGAAAGATTTGGTGCTGCTATATTTCAGTATCTGGATTTTGTTAGCTGCCTTCAAGAAAAACCAAGTACCAGAAAAGAAGAAATTACTATATTGGTTGACAAGTCTAGTATTGATTACTTTGCTCAGTTGGTTATTCGCGTGGTGGCTCCCATTACTATTTGCCTTTTTCTCATTTATAGGAGGTATGTGGATTCTGCGGAAAGAATCGACCAACCCGAAATCTTTTTGGAATCTCAATTTGTTTTTGCTCGTTCTTTCTGGTTTGCTTGTTTCCTATGTCTTGATGTATGAACCCATAAAAGATTACAGAGCTTATGCCGTGGGGAGCAATTTGAGCTTAAAAATGAAAGATGGTGCAGAAGGAAAATATTTAGAATATATGACCTTTAAACATAAAAAATCGGGTCGTACAAAAGAAATGCTTTTGGGTTCGAAAGATTATGAAAAGGAAAGACTTTGGGAAAACAAAGATTGGAAATACCTCAGTAATCGACAAAAAGTTATTGTTGAAACTCGCTTGTCATCTATTACAGAACAATTCAGTCCGTTTTTGCCTTACGAAGAGGTTAACGATGATTACCTTCAATTTTCATTCATCACCAATAAATTCGCTAAAAATAATGAGACCTTCGTTCGACTTTATGGTAAGGAAAATGATACGATGTTATCTTTGAAAGTCGGCGATACGACAATTCTGTCAGAATCATACGCGGGATTCCAAATGATGGACACTGTCGAGCGAAGAAATGAAGACTTCACAGAATTCAATATTCGAGAGGATATTCTGAAGCTGAAAAAATTGATCATTCTTTCTGTCCGAAATCTAAAGGATGCCGATTGGTCTGAAATTGAAAAACTAAAAGACATTCTTAAAAAGTCACAAAAGGACAATATTCCGATGATAATGCTCGTAAGTTCTTCTATGGAGGATGTTCGTGCCTTTAAAAAGAAATACAATTTCAGCATCCCTGTTTTTATAACCGATGAAATAGAATTGAAAGCCATAGCGCGATCCAATCCGTCATTAATGGTGTTGAAAAAAGGAATAGTAAAAGGAAAATACCCAAAACGAGCTTTGCCAGATTATAAATGGCTCGAGCTAAATGTGTTAAAATAATTATGAGAAAAAGAATAGTAGCAGGAAACTGGAAAATGAATTTGTTGCCCAATGAGGCGGAAGCCTTGTTCAATGAGCTGATTATCAAAACGGATTGGCCTTCGCATGTTCAGGTTATCGTATTTCCACCGTCTATATACATTAGTCGATTCAACGAATTGAAGGACAACCATGTTTTAGTCGGTGCACAAAATTTCTATCCTTCTAAAGGTGGTGCCTTTACAGGCGAAATATCGGTAACTCAAGCAAAATCTGTGGGAGCAGATTATTTACTTATCGGTCACTCAGAAAGAAGAACGTACTTTGGTGAACATGCCGATTTCCTTAAGGAAAAAGTAGATGCAAGTATTGAACAGAGAAGTCCATTTATCTTCTGTTGTGGTGAACCTTTAACGATTCGTGAGGCAGGTCAAGAGCTGGATTTTGTCAAAAAACAATTGGAGGAAAGCTTGTTCCATCTCTCAAAAGAAGATATTCTTTTTGCAACTGTAGCTTACGAGCCAGTTTGGGCAATTGGAACAGGAAAAACAGCATCCATGCAGCAAGCAGAAGACATGCATGCAGCTATAAGAAGTTGGATTGCAGAGAAATACGATATTGATATTGCCAATAAAATTTCTATATTATATGGAGGAAGTTGTTCCCCAGAGAATGCCAAAGAGCTTTTCGCGTGTCCGAATGTGGACGGTGGATTAATAGGTGGTGCTTCTTTGAAGTCGGAATCCTTTATTCAAATTTCAGAAGCACTATAAATGGACAGTATTGCCTTACATATTGATATAAATCCAATTCAACCTTGGTCAGAAATTGCCGTAACATGGCTAGTAGAAGAGGGCTGCAATGCCTTTGAAGAAAATACAACTGGGATTATTGCTTATGCGGACGCGTCTGATATTAATCAAGACGAAATAATTATCAAAATCGAATCGTGGGCCAAAACCAATGATATTGAAGTGAAGGTGAAATCTGAATTGATACCCCATCAAAATTGGAATGCGAAGTGGGAATCTGATTTTCATCCTGTTGAAGTGGATGATTTGCTAACGATTATTGCGCCTTTTCATGACAAAGCCAACCGAAAGGGAATGGTCGTAGAAATTCAACCGCAAATGTCCTTTGGCACAGGGCACCACCAAACCACTTGGATGATGAGCAAAGCCTTGTTCGAGTTAGGAGAACTTCTCAATTCTGTTTTAGACATGGGAGCAGGTACTGGCATTTTGGCGATTGTTGCGGAAAAACTTGGAGCAAAAAACATTCTAGCTATTGATATTGAAGAATGGTCGGCTGAAAACACCCGAGAGAATGCCATTAGAAATCAATGTTCGTGCATAGAAACTTTGCACGGCGATGTTGATTTGCTTCAGGATAGAGAATTTGGATTGATTCTTGCCAATATCAATAAAAACGTATTAAAAGCGCAATTCGAACAATATGATAAATCACTATGTGCCGGTGGACGTATTGTTCTGAGCGGTTTTTTTGATACGGATGTAACTGATTTGTTATCTCACGTTGAAAAGTTTGGTTTCGAACTAGAAAAGAAATGGAACAAAGAAACGTGGGCAGCCATACAACTAAAAAGAAAATAATGAATTCGAGAAAGTACGTTTATCTAATCGCATTGCTAATCGTACAATGCAATTTCTTGTTCGGACAAGGTTTTACGCCTGAAAGGGAGAAATTTGTAAAAGAATTTCACAAAACACTTTCTGATTATGGTAAAGGTGATCATAACGAATTCTCGAAAAAACTGTTGCCCGCCATGTTGGTGGATGGAACTGTATTCCCAGAGGCGCTGTTCAAGAGAATGGTTACTACCTCTGATCTTATTCTCAAAAAGAAACTAAAGCCCTATCCAGAATTATACGATTACGTTTTCTCCATGTATTCCTTGGTCAATTCCAAACAAAACAATGCAAGTATAGAGGCCTGGCACATCTCAGTAGATGATTTATTGGATGCAAGAAATGTGAAGAAGTTTGAAGGTTTTATTGATTTGTCCTCATCGTTCTTTTCTAAAAAGATTCTAACCAGGCAGTCGAATTTTACTTGGTTTTACGAAGGGGGAGAGTTTTCTTTCGATTCGGATGGCAAGGCACAATTCATTCTCTCAGGCGGAAATTTGGTTTGTCGAGTAATAAATCGTGATTCTAAAGAAGCCAAGAAAAATCCTTATGTTGATAGCATTGTGGTGAACAATACCAATGGGGTTTTCGATCCTCACTTAAAAAAATGGGAAGGTCAAAATGGAACCGTTACTTGGGAGAAAGTTGGTTTATCAAAGAGTCAGACCTACGCCGAAATCAAAAGTTATGAAGTGGCGCTGAAATCATCTAATTTTTCAACCGATAGTGTTAAGTTTCATAGCGAATACTTCGATCAGCCCATAATTGGTCAATTAACCGATCGCGCTTTTATTTCGAATAGAAGCACAGATGACTTGTTTCCACAGTTCTTTTCTTACAATCAAAAACTTTCGATAAAAGACATAAAAGAAAACATGGACTTCGTAGGCGGTTATGCCATGAAAGGCAGAAATTTCGAAGGTTTTGGAACGAGAGCCGCGCCTGCCGTGATAACGGTTTTTCAAGATAAAAAACCCTTTGTTATTGCAAGAGCAGTGCTTTTTGTAATCAATGAGGAAAAGGTTTTCACTAAGGAGGCTGAATTTTGGATGCAAATTCATGAGAAAGATTCAATTTATCATCCTGGCGCATCCTTTACTTATACGGATGCAACCAGCACCTTCGAAGTGCAAAGAAGCACCAATGGAATTGGTCAAGCTCCTTTTCAAAACTCTTATCACGAGGTCGACATGTACATCCCGAAAATTGTTTGGGTGAAGGACATTAGGGTCTTAAATTTGGATTTTAACTCCGGAATGAGCCAATATCAGCGCGTAGCTAGGTTAGAATCAAACAATTATTTCAACTCAAGACAGTATAGTCAAATCCAAGGATTGGCTTCAGTCCATCCGTTGGTACAGCTATTGAGTTATTCCTATAAAAACGATCAACGAGCTATTCCAGAGGGTGTTGCAGCTTCTGCTTTGGGTAAAACAGTGGATCAAGCGAAGTCACTTTTATTAGACTTGGCGAGTCAAGGTTTCATAACCTATGATACGGAGAACAAGTTCATTTCTATAAATCAGAAAACAGTCAACTTTGTTGAAGCACGAGCGCAAAAAAGAGATTACGATAATCTCATGTTTACAGCAGATCTTCGACCCAAAAAACTCAATAATTATTCGGCTGAAGAGATTTCGAAAGATCCGTTTTTACAAGCGGTAAAGGGGAATTATGACAAAATTAATGAGGAACGACGTAAGATGACCAATTTCGGTAAGCTTGATTTGAAAACAATGGATTTACATTTGCTTGCCGTGGACGAAATAGACATCTCACAAAGGCAACACGTGACCATTTTCCCCACAAATTATGATGTCGTAATTAAGAAGAATAGAGATTTTGATTTTCAAGGCTATATTAACGCGGGCAAATTAGAGGTGGATGCAGATGTTTCTGAATTCCGTTACGATGAATTTAAATTCAACCTGACAAAAACCTTAAGCACAACCTTTAGGGTGAAACCAATGTCTGAACAAGATGGTAATCGAGCAATTGAGGTATCGTCAAAATTAAATGGAATAGTAGGCGAACTTTTAATCGATGATCCCAAGAATAGATCGGGAAATGACACAAAAATAATTGGTTACCCTAAACTGAGTTCGACAAAAGATTCCAAGATATTCTACAATTCAAAAACAATTTATCGGGGTGCTTATGACAGTACTCGATTTTTCTTCACTGTGAAACCCTTTGTTATCGATAGTTTGGATGATTTCGACGAAAAATCATTCCGTTTGAATGGAGAATTAACTTCAGCAGGCATCTTTCCAAAATTTGTTGAACAAGTGCGAATCATGCCAGATTATTCTTTAGGTTTTTCAACCAAATCACCTGCAGGAGGGCATGCATTTTATGGAACAAGTGCTAATTATGAGAATAAAATTATTCTCTCCAATTCAGGATTGCAAGGTGCTGGTACGATCAAATTTTTAAGCGCAACGGCAGAGTCAAATGCATTGGCGTTCTTACCGGATAGTACATTGGGTTTTGCCGATTTTGTAAACAAAGAAGTAACCACAGGCGTTGAGTTTCCGAATGTGACTGGTAAACAAGTGCTAGTAGCGTATATACCCGGTCAAAATTTAATGAAAGTACAATCTACATTAAAAGAGGATTTAAGTTTCTTTGATGGACAGGCTCATTTGAAAGGTACGGTAATTTTAACCTCAAAAGGAATGAGAGGCGAAGGATTAATGAACTTCTTGACAGCAACGCTTGTATCAGAGGATTTCACCTTCAAAGCGAAAGAAATTAATGGGGATACCACAGATTTCAATCTTCGGAATACCAATCCAGAAGAAAACGAGGAAAAAATCACGTTCAAAACAAACAATGTAAGCGCGAATATCTCATTTGAAGATAGAAAGGGTGTGTTTGTTTCAAATGGCGGAGCATATACAGCGGCCTTCCCAATCAATGAGTATATATGTAAAATGGATGTTTTCAATTGGTTCATGGATAAAAACAAGATTGATATGGAAAAAAAAGGTAGTAATGATATTTCATTTGATGCTGGTGTTGATGTTGCTACCCCAAACTTCTTTTCGACCAATCCAAAACAGGATTCTTTAAAATTCAGAGCGCCAAAAGCGACGTATTCCATTGCTGAAAAAGTGATTTATTGCGATAAAATTGACTTTATCGATATCGCAGATGCTCGAATTTATCCAGTCGATAAGAAATTGACGATTCGTAAAAAAGCGAAGATCGATACAATACCTGAAGCTAAAATTGTTGCCAATTATATAAGTAAATATCACACATTCGTTAAAGCGAAGGTCGAAATCACGGGCCGAAGAGCATATGAGGCGGTAGGTGATTATCCGTATTTCGATTCAGAAGGCACTCTAACTTTCGTCCCAATGGATAAAATCAGTTTGGATACTTCATACCAAACCGTTGGACGAGGTAAAATAGGTCAGGAGCAAGGTTTTAAGTTAAGCGAAAATTTCGATTATTATGGTAATTTAATCGTTAAAGCGGCATCTCCATTGGTACATTATCAAGGTGCAACTCGTTTGAATCACAATTGTGCTAAGTTTGAGCGAAGTTGGTTGGCCTTCGACACTGAAATTGACCCGAAAGCTATTCAAATTCCAGTTTCCAACAAGATGAAGAACTTGGATGGTGACCAGATTTCGGCAGGTATCGTTTGGCGCGACTCAAAGGCTACGGACAGCATTCGGATCTACCCAACCTTCTTGTCTAAGATTTATGACAAAGACGACCCGAATGTGCTTTCAGCAAGTGGAGTGTTACAGTATGATAAGATGTCGAAAGAGTTTCAGATTGGACCAAAAGAAAAGTTTTTAAATCCAACTGAAAAAGGAAATATCATCACATTGAATTCGGAAACATGTTCCATGAAAGGTAGTGGCATCATTAACCTTGGAATGAATTACGGAGAGGTAAATGTAAAAACTTGCGGAAATGCCGAATACAATCAAAACAGTGGAGTAACGACCATGGATGTCACCATGAACATTGGAATGACGCTCGATAAAAAAGTGTTTGAGGCAGTCGGTGAAAGAGTAAAGTTGGTGCCAGGAATACCATTTATGGATATCGAAGAAGTAAACATCGAACAAGCCTTGGTTGAATGGGAAGATGCTAAAGTGGCCGATAAATTTAAATCGGACTATGTTATCAAAGGCGAAGTGAAGAAGTTTCCAAGTTCACTTTCTGAAGGAATTACATTTACAGGTTTGCAATTACAGAGCTTTGATAGCGATAGATTCACCCAAAGAGGTATAGTGACTTCGACAAGGGAAGCCGTTTTGGTAAATATTTTCGATAAGGCAGTGTTCAAAAAAATTGAGTTCGATGCTTTCTTCCAAAAAGTATATAGCGGTGCCCAAAGTGATCAGTTTACTTTTCTGTTCTCCGTAACAGGTGGGTCCCTTTATTTCATGGACTATTCAATGATTAAAAAGAACGGAATTATGAGAATGCAGTCTTCAGATGCTGATTTTAGAACTGCAATTAGCGAACTGAAAGACGACAAACGAAAGTCAAAAAACTTTGAGTATGGTCTGATTGAAGGAGATAATCCTTACCTTAGAAACTTTAAAAGGTTATTAGAATTGACAGAAGAATAAAATGATTTGGAATTTTATACTTTATCCGATTTTGGGCTATTTTTTAGGATCCATTCCTACGGCCGTATGGGTCGGTAGGAGTTGGTTCGGGATTGATGTTCGAAAATACGGAAGTAAAAATGCCGGTGCAACGAATACCTTCCGAGTCTTGGGTCAAAAAGCGGGAATCGTAGTTTTAGCAATAGACGTGCTAAAAGGATTGATTGCATCCGTTTTACCACTTATTTTCATGCCTGATCGCTTGGGCTCGGATATATTGGTCAACGTGCAGTTAATCACTTCTTTAGCTTGCGTGCTTGGTCATGTGTTTCCAATCTTCGCTAATTTCAATGGAGGAAAAGGAGTGGCAACGTCACTAGGGATTATTATCGGTCTTCATCCACCAGCAGCAATTATCGCCATGGGAATATTTTTAGCGGTCTACTTAATCAGCTCTTTTGTTTCACTTGGTGCCATATGCGCAGCACTTACCTTTCCGCTTTTGCTACATTACCGATTTCACATTGATTCTCGTAATTTGTTGATTTTTAGTGCTGTGCTCAGTGTTGCCGTTATTTTTTCGCACCGAAAAAACATTACAAGACTGCTAAATCGAACGGAGTCAAAAATGCCTCTTTTCAAGAAAAAAGAATAAAATTGAACTGGATTGCAACCAAAATGTACTGTAGTATACCAGTATCAGCCATGATTAAAAAACTAACCCATGTAATGGTAGGTTTAATGATTTGTCTGTCCCTTTTTGGCCAAACCGAATCTAAAATCCTAAGTGAAGCGAACAAGCTTTTCAAAAGTGAGAATTTCGTGCAAGCTACACCTTTGTACTTGCGTTTGCTATCTCTTTCCCCGAAAAACAGTGATTACAACTATAGATATGGAACCTGTTTGCTTTTCAATGCCGACAAAAAACAAGAGGCACTGCGTTATTTAAAATTTGCTACCGAAAGTCCAAACATAGATCCAGAAGCTCATTTTTACCTCGGTAAAGCTTATCATCTGAATTATTTGTTCATCGAAGCCGTAAGGAGTTATAACAAGTTCGAAGAATTGGTTGGTGCGAAAGCTTCAAATGACAAACAAATTGATCGTTTAATAGAAACATGTGAAAACGGTAGACGATTGTTGATGAATTACTCTGAAATGATCGTTTTTGACAAAAAAGAAATCGAAGCGGATAAGTTTTTCAGACTTTACGACACGAAAGATATAGGAGGGACCATAATTGTAACGGCCGATTATCAATCAAAATTGGACAAGAAAATGGGCCATATTCCGTTGATCTTTTTTGGAAAGAATACTACAGAGATATTTTATTCTTCCTATGGGGAGGACATGGCCGATGGAAAGCAAATTTACCGAAGCAAAAGAGAATCATCTGGTAAATGGGGTGATCCGCAATTAATCAAAGGAAAAGTCAATACGAAGTTTGATGAAGATTATTGCTACAAGAGTCAAGATGGGAAATACTTGTACTTCAGTTCAAAAGGACATAATTCTATGGGTGGATATGATGTTTTCCGCAGTCCTTATGATGCATCGAGTGATTCTTTTGGGGAGCCTGAAAACATGGATTTCGCCGTTTCATCTCCAGATGACGACATCTTTTTCTTAGTAGACGCCAACAATGAAAATGGTTATTTCGCTTCAGCGCGACAAAGTGAAGAAGGTAAATTGTATGTATACAAAATTCGCGTAGATAAGTTGCCAGCGCAATTGAGCATTATTGCTGGACAATACGAATCTAAAATTACACAATCGCCAGCTCAATTAAAAGTTCAGGTTGAAACACTTGAAGGCAAAGTAATCGGACAGTTCAAATCGGATAAAAACGGACAAATTGTATTGTCTTTCCCAACCGGAGGTCAGTATCGCTACAAAATGAATTTAGAGGGTTCGTCTGAAATCTACATTGCGAATGTGAATGTTCCGATTAAAAAAGACATCAAACCAATTCGGCAAAGTTTTGTCCATTTCATGGAAAATGGCTCTGAGGTTGTTCGTGTTTTGGATCGTTTTGATGAGTCGGTAGCGGAAAAAGACGATATTCTTGCGGAAGTATTTGCAAACAAAGCAAACCTAGACCCCAATGCCGATAAATTTGATTTGAATAGCCTGAATAACGCAAAAGAAATTGAAGAGGTGCTGGCTTCTACTGGTGCCCATGGCATGACCATGAATGAGGTCGCAAGCGAAATGGAGGGCAAAGCGGGTCTTATCGAGAAAAAGACAGCAACTCAAATTGAAATTGAAATAGCGGCGGTTAAAGAATCAGAAATTGCAAGACTTGAAAATGTAGCTTCGACTCCAGTTTTGGCCTTTTCTAAATTGACTCCAAAAGAGCAAGAGATATCCATTTTATCTGAGGTAAATGTAAGTTATTTGGATCAAAAAGAATCGTTTGAAGACAATTCGAAAGACAATTTAGACGAAGAATTGAAACTTGATCGCGAAATACTAGCGCAATTGAAATCAGAAAAACAAAAATTGAATCCCCAAACTCAATTTGCAAAAATCGCTGCGATTAGTCGATTAGAGAATCAAATCAAGGAGGATGTTCAAGAAAATGAATTGAATCTTTTGGCATTTTCTGAATCTCGCCAAGAACTATTAGACCGACTTGCATCCAACTATTCGATTGAAAGTGAAAATTTGAATGGAAATCAGGATTTAACGGAATTGAATAAAATGAAAGCGAAAGTCGCTCTTGATGAAGCATTAATTAGCAGTTTGTCCAAAGAGCAATTGAAAATATCAAAATTAGCCCAAGACAATCCAAATGTTCAGAGTATCTCACTGAAAGAAGCGCAATTGGAAGAATTAATTGCAGAGAAGGCACAGTTAACCGCTTCTCGTAATGAGAAAATCAATGAATTGGAAAATTTAGTTGCGACAACGGATCCTGTTAATACAACAAATCCATTTGCACAAATGGACCCACTAACTCAAGAAAAAGCAATTCAAGAGCAAATCGATTGGACGTACGAAGAAGATAAAAATGAAATAGCTGCCATCAGCAACTCAGAGTTAGAGAAAATTCAAGGGCTAATACAATTGGACAAAGAAGCTCAGAAGAAATTGGCTACCGAAAAAGCGAATTTTGATCCGGTAAAAAATGCAGCTGAAATAAAAGCAATAGCTCGTATCGAAAAAAGCATCCAAGAGTCGCTTAGCAACAACCAAATGAGTATGCTAGCTTTGCCAGAGTCGGATGATGAATTGATCAGCAAAGTTGCTAGATCAAATAGTGCAAAACGTGAATCATTATATGCCAATACGTCACTTTCTGAATTGGATTGGAAGAAAAAGGAAATTGAATTGGACCAAGAATTACTCAAGATTCTAGCAAATGAAAAAGACAAATTCGAACGCCTGGGTTCCGATAATCCACAAGTACCAGAGTTAAAAGAAAAAGCGGATGAAATTGCTCTTTTGATTTCGAAAAATCAAGACGAACTCGCACTTCACGAAGGTCAGTTGAAAAGTATCGCTGGACAATTGGCAATTACAGATCCAATTATTACGGACCCAGTTGTTGATCCAGTTATGGACAATTTGTTTAGTCAATTATCAAAATTCGAACAAGAACAAAATATACTGCAAACCGTTGATGCTGGCTACACTGCGAAAAAGGAAAATCTAAGTAATCTTCCGAACCCAAGACGAGCTCAACTTGAAGAAGGGATTATCGCAGACAAGAAGATGCTATCGGAAATTTCGACAATGAAGAGAAATCTAGACTCATCGAAGGATGTAGCAAAAATTGAAGCTATCTCACGTATCGAGCAAAAGACCAATCAAAATTTATATAAAACGGAATTGGCTCTTGCTAGTGAGCCAGAATCGAAAGAAGCGATTTTATTGAGATTGGGTAACGACCAACATAGAAATATTCAAGAGGTGAAGAATAGTTCAACCTTGACTGAACTAGAAAAAGCAGAGAAAATAATTCAAATCAACAATGCGATTATTAGTTCGATAGAAATTGAAAAATCGATGTTAGATGATTTCGCACAAGAAAATCCAAATGTGGAGTCCTTGTCGAAAAAATCGTTTGCATTGAGTACAATAATCAATGAACGTGAAACGGAAAACGCATTTTTAAACCAAGAGATTGACAAAATTAATTCGGACATCGCATCGATAAATTCTTTGAATAAGTTAAGAAAAAGATTCGTTACCGCTGAAGAGTTAAGAACCGAGGTATTAGAAGGTGATGAGGGAATTTTAGGAGATAATGAAACGACCATTGCTGGTTTAAATGTACAATTGAAGAAATTAGAATCTTACGAAAGAGAATTGAATTTCT
>ERZ887849.2885-NODE-2885-length-13631-cov-6.022687_pt1 | contig 13631 bp, 10 predicted proteins | sample MGYA00521267_ERZ887849 | MGnify/ENA primary metagenome ERZ887849 (study PRJEB32303, sample SAMEA104408601) | aquatic metagenome | biome: Brackish water; feature: Pelagic; material: water | place: Baltic Sea | collected 2014-06-06T16:11:00 | depth 2,863 m ... | reverse complement strand
GGGGGTCCTCGCCCGCGCCGCCGGGAAGGCCGCGGCCGCTGTCGTCCCGCCCAGCGTGGCGCGAGCCGCCGGATACGCTGCCGGCCTCGCCGGGGGATCCGGGGCGGTTACCGCGACAAAAGACCGGCTACGCAACAGCAAGTTCCCCAAGCACCCCGTGCCCGCCGACGAGCGCCACGTCGAGGACACCCTGTCCGACGAGCCGGCCAACCCCTCCGCTGCCGCGTCGGAACTCCCGGCAGCGGGCACCGGGGCCGCCGAACCCGGTAGCGACCCCGCTCCGGGACGATCCGGCTGACGGCCCGACTTGTCGGGCCGGCGGCGGGCCCTGGTAACACATCACTGAGAACGATTAGGAATTCTTGGATTCACCTGTGCAGCAGGTATTTTTTATGCTCCTGGGCTTCAGGCACGCCAGGGTCAGAGATGGTGCGGGTGAGGTGAGCCCCTCCTAGTGGTCCAGTTGTTGTGCGGCTGTGTTGCCCGGTTTTTCGGGCAGGAAGGATCGGCAGCGACATGACATCGACGAATCGCCGGCGGCACACGCCGGACCAGATCATCCGCAAGCTCGCCGAGGGCAACAAGCTGCTGGCCTCGGGCCAGGAGCTTGATGCGGTGTGTCGGCATCTCGAGGTCGCCGAGTCGACCTGGCATCGCTGGCTGGCCCAGTACGGCGGGATGAGGGCCAGCGATGCTAAGCGGCTCAAAGAACTCGAGGCCGAGAACGCCCGGCTTAAGAAATTGGTCGCCAACCAGGCCCTTGACATCGACATGCTCAAGGAGATCGCGGGGGGAAACTACTGACCCCGAACCGCAAACGCCGCGCTGTGACGGCGCTGCGGGAACGGTTCGGGGTCTCTGAACGCCGCGCCTGCACCGTGGTGGGGCTTCACCGCTCCACCATGAGGCTGGCCCCGCCCGTGGTGAGCGTCGACGAGGCCGAGTTGCGGGCCTGGCTGCGGAAGTTCTCCACCGACCGGCCTCGTTGGGGGTGGCGGCGGGCGGCCAAGATGGCCCGCAGGGCGGGTTGGACGGTCAACAACAAGCGCATCCGCCGGCTATGGCGTGAGGAGGGCCTGCGGGTTCCCCAGCGCCGCCGTAAGAAGCGGCTAACCGGGATCGGTGTCGTCGTCGGGGCGATGTCACCGATCCGTCCGAACGTGATCTGGGCGTTGGACTTCCAGTTCGACACCAGCGCCGACGGCCGCACCCTGAAGATGCTCAACGTCATCGACGAGTTCACCCGCGAGGCCCTGGCAATCCACGTTGATCGTGGCATCGACGCCGACGGCGTCGTCGCGGTCCTCGATGACCTCGCCCTGCAATACGGGGCTCCGGTGTATGTGCGTTTCGACAACGGCCCGGAGTTCGTCGCCAACGCCGTCAACGACTGGTGTCGATTCCACAGTGCTGCTTCGCTGTTCATCGATCCCGGCTCGCCATGGCAGAACGCCTGGATCGAGTCGTTCAACGGCCGGCTGCGTGACGAGCTGCTTAACTCCTGGCGCTTCGACTCACTGCTGGAGGCCCGGGTGATCATCGAGGACTGGCGCCGCGACTACAACCTCAACCGGCCCCACAGCGCCCACGGACAACTCACCCCGACTGAGTTCTCACTACGGTGGACCGCGATCCACCAACCCCACGTTGCCTAGCGGCGGGACCACCGACCGGGTCCATCCCGACATGCCATCTCAGTGGCGTCGGGCGAAGATGACCAGCAAGGTCCGGGCGGCGGAGTCGAGGAATCAGCGACCCTCCCGTACACCCTGAGTGAACAGGTGCGCGATTGCCTCAGCGCCCACGGCTGGCGCGCTTCCCTTCAGTGCAGAGGCCAAGACGGCCTCGTCGGAGGCTTGCCGAAGGTGCCCGTCACCTGTTGCCCCGGATCCGGTCGGGGTTGATCAGGACCGCGGTGCGGGCCTGATCACGCATGGTCTGGTCATAGGTGTCCCAGTCGTCGTGGTTGCCGCCGGCAGCGGTGAAGACCTCGCGTAGCAGGGTCCGAATGCGGTCCGGGTCGAGCTCGAAGGCGTCGTCATGCGGTCCGATGAGCTCGGCCGCGCCAGTGACCGCAACCCAGTTCCAGCCCCGGCGAATGGCCGCGGTAACAGGCGAGCCGCCCCGGATGTGGCGGAGACGGGCCGCACCGCCGAGGGACACGAAGGCGAGGCGTGGTTCGTCGGTGACCGGATGATCGATGACGCCACAGTTCACGACGGTCGAGAGAACCGCGCCGTCGGCTTGCACGGTGGACACGACGGCAAGGCCGTGTTCCTCGGCGAGGAACGACCTGACGGTGTCGAGAGTTGACATGGACGGGTCAGCTCGCGCCGGCGTTGACCGCGAGCATGTCTGCCATGCCGAAGGCACCGTAGATCGCGGCGGTCATCTGCTCGGCTGCCTCGTTGTACGGCGTGATGGCGTCGCCCATGCCCAGGCTGTCGACCACGGTGCGGAATCGACGCTCACCAGCCGGGGTGTGGACGAGCGCCACGATCGCATCGGCGACGTTCTGCGGGTTCTGCGCAGGGCTCGACGCCATGGCGCCCTCGAAGCTCGCGAACGTGCTCTGCGGAGCGTGGACCATGTCGCCGTAACTCCCGTCGCGACTGCGATCGCTTGACTGCATCAGCCCGTCGATGAAGTTGGTCGGGTAGGCCCCCGGCTCGACGACGCAGGTCTCGATGCCCAGCGCCGACAGTTCGCTGCGGTAGGTCTCTGCAAGGCCTTCGACCGCGAATTTCGCCGCGTTGTACGGACCGAAGAACGGCAGGGCCACGCGCCCGACGACACTTGAGAGGACGACCAGCAATCCTGAGCCTTGCTTCCGCATGAGCGGAAGCGCCGCGCGGCTGACCCGCTGCACGCCGAACACGTTGATGTCGAACACCGCTTGCCAATCGGCGGGCGTGAACGTCTCAAGCAGCCCGATCGATCCGACTCCGGCGTTGTTGATGATCACGTCGAGGCCCTCGACCAGCTCGACGGCGTTCGCAACGGCTCCAGCAACGCTGTCGTCATCGGTCACGTCGAGTTCGACGACGTGTGCGCCGGCCGCCCGCAGCTGATTGGCGGCATCGAGATTTCGCGTCTCGATGTTGCGCATCGTGGCCACAACCCTGTGACCGGCCTCAAGCAGGCTCAAGGTCGTGAGACGTCCGAAACCGCCGTTGGCTCCGGTGATGAACACGTTCTTCGACATGGCTGGATCTCCTGGTCGGGGCTCTGAGACGGCGGTCGGATCATCGTCTGTTTTCGTACCGCGCGGTAACGATACTCGTTGGCACCGCGCACACCATCAATATTTGAGTATCAGCCAGTTTGAAAATTCGTTAGGCTGTGCAGAGCGGGTAGAGGTCTTTCCGATCACAGCCCGAGGAAAGCGAGCGCCTGCGTCAGGTAGATGACGTAAGGGGTCGGGCTATATGGCCCGGGCTGGTTCTGGCTGAGCACGACGCCGACCAAGCCGGTTGAGGGGCTGACGAAGAACGTCGTGCCGTAAAAGCCCGACCACCAGTAGTCGCCGGTGCGGTCGAACGTCGCGGTGGCGTTGCCGTCGACCACCACTGACATGCCGAGTCCCCAGCCCAGTCCCGAGATGCCCTCGTCTACGAGCACTCCGGATTGCACCTGCGGCTGGGTCATGAGTGCGACGGTCTCGGGCTTGAGGATCTGCGTGCCCTGATAGGTGCCGCCGTTGCCGAGCATCAATGCGAAGCGCATGTAGTCACCGGCGGTGGAGACCAGCCCACTGCCGCCGGGCGTCCAGTCAGGAGACTGGCTGCGCGGGTTGGGGACGGGAACGAGACGGCCGCCCGCGTCCTGGGTGTACATCGTGGCGAGTCCGTCGAGTGATGACGTCCCGGTGAGGAACTCGGTGGACACCATGCCGAGTGGTTCGAGGATGTTGTCGGTGACGAAATCACCGAAAGGTCGGCCGCTGGCGACTTCGACCACGCGGGCGAGCACGTCTGCGGACCAGCCGTACCGCCACTGCGTGCCGGGCTGTTCGAACAGCGGCAGTGTCAGGACCTGGTTGACGCGCTCCGCGAGGGTGCCCGATCCGGCGTAGATGTTGTTGTCGGTCCAGAGTTTGTCGAGATCCGACGCGTTGCCACCGTCCTCGCCGATGCCCGACGAGAACGTCAGCAGGTCGCGCACTGTCAATGGCCGGTCGGGGGCAGTGGTCGTGAACCCTCCGCCCGGTAGCGCGGTCTGGCTGGTGGCGACGCGCAGGTTCGCGGCGGCGGGAATGTAGTTCGATACGGGATCCTCGAGTCGCAGGCGTCCCTCCTCGACGAGAATCATCGCTGATACCGCGGTGATGGGCTTGGTCATCGACGCGATGCGGAACTTGGTGCCGAGTGTCATCGGTGTGCCCGAGGCGATGTCGGCGTAGCCGGCCGTCGTCCCGTAGACCACCTGGCCGTTGCGGGCGAACATCGCCACATAGCCGGACTGCAGCCCGAGCAGCGCTCCGGCTTTGAGGAAGAGGTCGATGGCGCCTGGCACTAACAGCCCGGGCGCGGCTTCGCCGGTGAGATTGGCCGGGGGCACGCCGTACACGGGTTGCCCCCAGATGCCGGATCTTCCGGCAGAACCCGTTTTCCCGGTGCGGCCGTCGCCGGCTCGGGCGCCCCCGGCGCCGCCGGCGCCGCCGGTGCCGGAGAGTGAGAGGGCGCCCGCGTCGCCGCCCTTACCCCCGTTGCCACCGTTGCCGGACACCGCATCGCCGCCGGCGCCGCCGGCTCCGCCGTTGCCGGAGAACAACCCGCCTGATCCGCCGTTGCCGCCGGTGCCACCGGGCGTCGTGGCCGCACCGCCGGCGCCGCCGTCACCGAACCACCCGGCCGACCCGCCGTTTCCGCCGGCGAAACCGTTGCCGCCGTTTCCGAGCAGTCCGGCGTTGCCGCCATTGCACGCACCGCTGGTGCAGGCTCCGCCGTAGCTCGTGTAGGAGTAGCCGTTGCCCACCAGGATGCCCGCGTTCGGGTTCTCGGCCGTGCCGTCCCCGATCCAGACCCGCACGAACTCCGCAAACGGGTCCACCGTCGCCGCCGCACCCGGTGAGACGAACGGATTCAACGGCTCACCCGCCGAGGTAGTAGCCGCCGCCGGCGCAGCGCCCCCGGGCCTGTTCAGATCCCGACGAGTGAACGCCAACGCCGTCCACATCAACGGCTCCGCCGCCGGCCCATCACCCCCACTACCGCCCTGCAACCACGCCAGCAAACCCCCACTCAACCCACTGACCGCCCCACCACTGGCCGACAACGCCCGCGGAGCAGCCTTCGTCATCACCGGCACCTGCGACTCACCCACAGGCCCAACCACCGCCGCCACCACCGGAGACGCCGCCGCCGGGGCGGGGACCAAGTCCTCCAACACCAAATCCGGCTGCACAACAAATGATTCCGGCTCGAACTGTGCCCTCGACACCCCGATCGAGGAAGGCGCCACCGGCACCGGACCCGACGACTCCGCACCGGCGGCCGACGGCGACACCACCGAACTCGGCACCGACACCGAAGCACCGGTATTCACCGGCATCTCCGAATCACCCCGACGCCGACTCGGCTCGCCCTCCCGCGAGGACCCACCACCGCGCACCACCGGCGCGGACTCCACCGGCCCAGACCCCACGGGCGCAGACTCCACCGGCGGCTCACTAACGGCGGCACCACCGCTGCCCGGTACCTCGCTGCCCACCGGATCTGCCGAATCACCATCCAGGCGCTCATCGCCAACCGCCGCAGGATCAGACTCCGTCGCGGACGGGTCGCTCACAGCGGGATCCACAGCGTCCCGCTCACCCGCCGACAGCCTGTCGGCATCCGACCCCGGAGCCGCAGGAGTCATCGGAGGCATCGCCGTGGGTGTGGACCGGCGGTCGGCGGTCGGCGCCCGCTTGCCGACACCGTCGTTCGCATTCCGTCGCAGCCCCGCGGACCGCGATGTCGCTGCCGACGACAGGGGCGTCGATTTCGCGGTCGCGCTCGGGCCGGCATTGCCCGGGCTGCGCGTCGAGGAGGCGGCTGCATTCGAGCCAGGCTCACCGGCTTGCGCACCACGCGACGTCGATGGGGTCCGCACCGAACTTGCGTCGCCCGTGTCGGCATACGCGCTTGTCGCCAACCCGACTGCCGTCGCCGACCCGATGCCTAATGCGACTGCCAATGCTCCGATCCGCCCGACACGGGCGAGACGTTCAAAACTCCCGTTGGCCCCAATGCTGATGGCGTTCTTCGACATGGCTGGATCTCCTGGTCGGGGCTCTGAGACGGCGCTCGGATCATCGTCTTTTTTCGTACCGCGCGGTAACGATCCTCGTTGGCACCGCGCACACCATCAACCTTTAAGGACCACTCCTGATTGGTGGGTCTGAGCAGCCGAAATCGCCAGTTCAGATTTTGTACCGCCCGGTATGTATAGCACACCGTGAGCCTGCCTCCGCCGCAAAATTCGATAGTCCGGCCGAACCGGAACCGTTACTGATACCGTCTGGTACGAAATTCGGGTTCGCCGAGTCGGGTCCGTCCGCCACCGGAGGTTGAATGAACAAGCCAGGCGCGTCCATCCCGATCCCCGGGCGCTATGTCGGCCGGGTGGGTGCACTGGCCGTCGCGCTGGGTGTGGGCTCGGCGATCGGGGCGGTCCCGTTGGCCGGCGCCGACACCACGGACTCGTCGGAAGGTCCGGGGATCTCGGATACGGCGGCACCGCGGGCGGCGACCGCCACGGCGCCGACACGGTCGCGGGCCGCGCTGCGGGGCGGTCGCGATGACAGTGTCGCCCCCCAAACCGGTGTTGGAGACTCCCCGGCGACGGCCGCCGCGCCGCCGGTGCGGCCGGTGCGGCCGGGTCGTTCGGGTGTGGTGGCGCGCCCGGAGCGGCCCGGGTCGGTGGTGAGTACACCCGAGCGGAGTCGTCCGGTGGTGGCCGCGCCGGCTGCCGCGGCAGCGGGACCGGCCGATACTGCGGGCGCCGCTGAGTCCCTTGAACCGGTGCGCGATCCGGTGCCCGCGGCGTCTGAACCGGCGGCGGCAGCCGTCGAGGTGACCGTGCCGGCGGAGCAGTCGGCCGCCGCCGGACCGCTGATGGCCACGGAGTCGGAGCAGACCGGTGCCGCGGGTGCCATCGCACCCGTCACCCGTGCTCTCGCCCGCCCCGTCGCGGCCGGTCGCCTTGAGGCAACACCCCATCTGCTCGCCGGCCGTGATCCGATACCGGGCCAGCCGACGGGGCACTCCGGGCCCGGCCCGATTCTGGCGTGGGTGCGCCGGCAGTTCTTCAACTCCGCTCCCTCTCTGACCCCGGTCGTCTACGGCCAGACCACCAGCGAGTCCGGACAGGCGGTGATCACCGGCAACTTCGGCGCGACCGACGCCGACGGGGACACCCTCTATTTCACCTACATCGGCGATCCGCAGGACGGCGGCACGCTCAACGTCGATGAGGTCACCGGTGACTTCACCTACACCGCGCCGGCGACGATGAACGCACTCGGCGGCTTCGACCAGTTCAACGTCGTCGTCAGTGACCAAACGCCGGGCCCGTCCCCGACTTTCCACGGCATCGCCGACCTGATTTCGCGGATTCCAGTGATCGGGCCGCAGATCATCAACAACCTTCAACTGCTCGGACTGGCAACGCCGTATATCGACTCGGTTCCGGCCCGGGTGGCGATCACCGTGACGCCGACGCAGCCCGCCGCGCCACTGTCCGGTGACGCCGCAGAGCTCTCGCAGGAACCGATTGCCGCAGAGGAGGGATGGCAGCGTTACGTCCTGACACCGCAGGGATGCTCAGAGGGGCAGCCCTGCATCGTCAAACCGGTCAGCCTGTATTACAAGAATGACGGCGTCACTATCGGCGAGAACGGCGAGATCACGCTGACCTATGGACTGGGGTCGCAGGCACCCATGGTGATCCTCGACTACGGGCAGGACGTGGGCGGCTTCACCCGCTTCAGCTATTTCGGGGCGACGCCGAACCTCCTGCAGGCCTCCTACAGCGAATCGCTGTCCAACCTCACCGCCATCGGCGATGGAGCATTGAGTTCGGCGCTGCTCGCCAACTCCGGTGACCCACTGACGTTCCAGATCGTTCCGGTGCTGGGCAACGGCTCGTATCAGGGCGGCCAACTCCAAGGCGGCTTCCGGTATCAACGGATCGTCCTGAACCTACCGGGCACGGTGACGCTGACCAACATTCTCACCGAGATGACCGCCCCGCTGCGGGCACCCGATGGCTACGCGGGCAACTTCCTGTCCGACTCCGACATCATCAACCGGATCTGGTACGCCGGGGCCTACACGCTCAACCTTGATGAAATCCCCGCCGGCACACCGGGATTCAATGGTCCGTATCCGCTGTCGATCCTCGGCGAGGCCGCCAAGCGTGACCGGGCGATCTGGGCAGGCGATCTACTCACCGCTGGCATCACGCTGCACGACGTCTTCGGTGCCGTCGGGGATGCGGTGGCCCGCAACAGTCTGCAGATCATGGCTGATAATCCAGTCGCGGAATTCATCATTGAACTCGTCAGCCTTCCCTTCCCGGTTCCGTCGGATCTCGGCACTCCCGGGCCGGCGCCCGGTGTCTGCAGCGGGGTCGCCAAGGGCGGCTGCGAGTTCTGGGGTGCCAGTTACTCGATGGCGCTGGCGCAGAACATGGGTAGCTACTACAAACTCACCGGTGACACCGAATTCATCCGGCAGAACTGGGAAGCGATACAGCGCGCGGTCACCTACGGCAATTCGTTGGTCAACCCCGCCAGCGGACTTGTCGACGTGCCTCAGATCGCCAGCATCGACTGGAGTGTGGACGGCAGGGCGGTGGGTCAGGTCGCCTCCACCAACATGGTCGCCTACGACAGCCTGGCCAATGCAGCGATTCTGGCGGCGGCGATCGGCGATACCGCCTCGGCAGCGCAGTACGCCGCTCAGGCCGCGGCGCTGAAGGCCGCGATCAACGACAACTTGTGGAACCCCGGTCTCGGCGCATACGACGCCTCGACGGACAGGCGCGGTTACGTCGTCCAGGATGCCAACGCCTGGGCGATCTACTACGGGGTGGCCGACGCCGAGCAGTCCGCGCGCATTGTCCAGACCATGGCCGACACGCTCAGCACCGACTTCGGCCTGCGGGCCGCCCAGGAAGGTGTCAGCGGATATCCGCAGATCGTGTCCCCGTTCATCGGCAGCTTCAGCCTGCCCGCCAACTATCTGGCCAACCGGCCGGATCTGGCGATGGATCAGATGCTGGCGACGTGGGGCTACATGGCCAATACCGACGCCGGCAGCACCACTTGGGAGCGAATCCGCCTGCCCGGCGGCAACTTGTCGGGCTCGATTCCGTACCTGTTCGGTGATTCCGCGTCACACGCCTGGAGCACCGGCGGCACCTCCACGCTGTCGGAGTACGTCGTCGGCATCAAGCCGACGTCGGTGGCCTACCAGACATGGGAGGTCAAACCGTTCCCGCAGGGGCTGCAGTGGGCACAGGGACGCGTGCCCACCACAGCCGGAATGATCGCGTCGCGATGGGAGTTGGGCGACAACGTGTTCCGGCTGACCGTCGAGGCGCCCGAGGGAACCTCCGGCACGGTGGCCGTGCCCATCCTGGGATCGAGCAGGGTGATCTACCGGGACGGCATCGAGGTGTGGGACGGGACGGCGCCGGTCAACGGTGCGATCGCCTCGGCCACCGTGGGCTACGTCGAATTCCGCGACGTCACCGGTTCACATACCTGGGCCTGGTCCTGACCGTCAGTCGGGTCCGGGATCGGTCGCGGCTCGCAGCGCCTTCGCCAGCAGGAAGAAGGAGGTGGCGTAGCCGACCACGACCACGGGCAGCCGGTGCTGCATTCGTCGGCAACGCACACCGTCAACCTTTGAGTACGATTCGGTTCGGGAAATTCGTTAGGCTGCGCTCGGGATGACAGCCGACTCCACCAGACGCCCACGGGGCAGGCCGAGGACGTTCGACCGTGACCGCGCGCTCGGCGTGGTCATCGACAGCTACTGGCGCGGCAGCGTCGATTCGGTCTCGGTGAACGAGATCTGCCGTCGGGCGAAGATCTCCAAGCCGGGTCTGTATCGGGAGTTCGGAGACGAGGACCGCCTCCTGGACGCGGCTCTCACGCGCTACAGCGAGACAGTGCTCGGTCCCGTGCTGGCGATGCTCTCCGATGACCGGCCGTTCGGGCAGACGCTGGACTCGCTGATCGATTTCGTGACACGCGAGGAGACTCCCGCGCTTCCCTCAGGCTGTCTCTTAGCCAAGATGCGCAGCTTCCGGTGGCGGTTGGGTCCAGTCACCGGCGAACACGTCGACCAACTCCGCGAGGGTGCGGTCGCGGCGTACGCGGCGTGGCTCGAACAGGGCGCGAACCGCGGGGAGATCGAGCTACCCGCTCCCCTTGACATCACCGCGACCTACGTCGATGCCCAACTCACGATGATGCTCACCCGGATCTCAGCAGGAGAAGACCCAGAGCTGGTGCGAGCCCACGCACGCCTGGCCTTTGCAGTACTCGCCAACCCGGCCTGCACCAGCTCGTAGGTCCCGGGAGTGGAAGTCGCAACGGAGGTCGACGGCGATCCAGGCGCCCGGACTGACATGCTCGAGGGCGTATCAGCCGCGCCGTGTCGACGCAGGCGGCGAGGGTGCCGCCGTGGAGGAACGGCCGCGGCTCGTCACCGCCGAGCGCAGCAACCGGCGGGTCGAGCCGGAGCACGACCGCGTCCGCAAGGAGCTCGTCCGCCACGACGCCGATCGCCGCGTCGAGTGGGGACGGCGGATCGGAGAGCAAGTCGGTCACGCGGCCGATCCTAAGGCCGATGCCGGCCGCGCGCGCTCCGGCCCATCGGCTGTGGGCGATCTCGATCGAGCGGCTCTCGCGGATCACGATCACCTTCACCTACCACCTGATGGAAGAACGTCCGCCCGCTGCGGCCCGCAGGGCCCGTTCCCACCGCGTCGTCGGGAGGTGCGTGATGGCGGGGCGCACACTCGGCACGGCGGACGTCGAGATCTCGACGTGGGACGAGCCCGACCGGCTGGTCGCTGTCGGGCGAGCGCGCTTCATACGCGGCGCCGCTAGCTGAAGTTCCCGAAGACGTTGGACCGTGTCCGCACGCTCGACGCAGCGATCGACAGCTACTGGCGCGGCAGCGTCGATTCGGTCTCGGTAAACGAGATCTACCGTCGGGCGAAGGTCTCCAAGCCGGGTCTGTAGCTGGAGTTCGGCGATGAAGACCTCTTGGATGCGCAGGCAATGCCCCAACGGCTCTCATAGCGGCAAGCCGTGCACCGAAGGTCGGGGTCGGTCCTGATGTCGCATCTGACGGGGGATCCGAGTCGAAAATGTTGTGTAACAAACGTTTACCCCAGGGAACACCTCGCCACGAATCATCGCGGCGGACCCCCAACAACGGGCGCCCCGCCCGGTCGCAACGTCCCGCCAGAGCTCACCCCCACCGAGTCCCCGCTAAAGTGGACCATGACCCACCCAATCACCAAGTTGCATAACAACTGGACCACCAAATGGGTCCCCCTCACGGGCATGTAATTGATGGCATGCCCCGTCTATCAAACCTAGGTTGGCAGACAGAGATGAGGGTGATTCCGTTGAGTTGCGCTATCTGAACTGATCCGGGCGCAGGGCTATGACGTCACCGTGATCGACATCCGTTGAAATGCTCACCCAACATTGAGTGCGGTCACATCCCCCCAGCGATCAACGCGGCACGGATTCGATGTCGCCGTAACACGGTGCGCCCCAAAGTCCGCGCCCCGCGTTCTCCGCTTCTTGCTGCGCGGCGGCGATCGCCGGATACCGCTCGACCGGATCATCGTTGTAGATGTAGGCCAGCGCCATCCCTGCCCGGACCACCTCGACTGAGTAGTCCCAGCCGTCCGCTCGCACCAGATAGGCGAGTGTGCGGCCGTAGCGGTCGGTGGAATCTTGCGCACTGCAATCAAAAATTAGTCATCGCGGACGTGTTGAATCTGATTCTTGATTTCCCGGTACGCCCAGACTCTGGCTATCACCGCGTCGGTCGCCGTTTCCGTTGGCATGGCGTCTGGAGTTGCCTCGATTCCGTAGAGCATGGCGGACAGCTTGGCGCTTAACTCTGCGCGTTGTCCTGCGGTCTTTGCTTGTTGGCGCTCGTCGTGAAGGGATTTGTCGATCAGCTCAACTTCTAGAGCACACTTTTTGATCAGCTCAACGCGCGGGTAGGCGGCACCTTCGAGTTTGACGATTGTGGCGTTTGCGTCCGCAAGAATCCGGCGATCCTCGGCGCTGGGATTTTCCAACGCGGACAACGGGTAGGCCACTCTGGACAGGTCATGCGCGTGCCGAAAGGTATCCATGATTCCCCGGAGGTCGGCGGTGAAGTCAACATCACCAAGCCAGCCCGTGCGAGCAGCTTCCGATCCCACCATTCGATTTACTGCGTATTGCGCAGCCTCGACAAGCGCGGCGTTCTTCGCCCCGAAGAAATTAATGCGCTGCTGCCTCGCCTGATGCTCTTCCCACCGCCGCCTCGCCTGATGCTCTTCCCACCGCCGCTTCGCCTGATACGCCTTTGTCGCAGCGAAGTGGTTGTTTCTGTCCCTTAGCGCAATTGCGCTGTGCTTTGAGTAGCCCGCCAGCTATTCAAACTGCGTGGCTACTCGATGAACGAAGCGCAGGCGGTAGTGCTCGCGGCCTCGGATACTTCGTCGGTCCATACATTTTGCCAGAACACCTGAGCCGCGCCGAACACTAGACGCCAGCAACGCTATTGGCGCAGACGATTTTACCGTCGCGGTAAGATCTGGATTCGGAGTGAAGATTTTTGCCGTTGCAAATTTCTTGCCGTTGAATGAGGAGTAGTATTGCCTGCAGCAGATTCTTCCCAGAAGATTGACTGGCGTCGTTCTTCGAAGGGAAGGGTCCGCGCTATCGAGTACGCGCGGCGGGCTGTCACCGGAACGGAATCCTCCTCGCCCACTTACGCGCGGTGTATCGGCCGTGTCGGTGCGCTGGCGGTTGCCCTCGGGGTGGGCTCGGGCCTGGGTTCGCTGCCGATGGCCTTTGCCGACACCACCGGTTCAGCTGGTTCGAGTGGGTCGAGTGCTGCCGATTCGTCGACCTCCTCGCGCAAGTCCACTGCGGCTCGCGCTCCGCGCAACAGCGGCCGCGGCTCGGCCGACGCCGGGTCCGTCCCGTCCGGGTCCGGTTCGGATGACGCAGCGAACACCGGCGGCGCAGTCCCGCGGGTGGCGCGCGGACAGAACCCGGTCGCAGCCACTGCGGACACTGCGGTGCCCCGCCGCAAGAACTCCGAGGCGGTGATTGCCGAGGACGCTCCCGCCGACGTCACACCCGACCCGTCAGAGGACATCGCCGGCAGCCCGGGCGGCACCGACGCCGACCCGGCACCGATCCTCGACCCGACCAACGGCACCGACTCCGGCGCACCGGCCCCGATTCCGGCGCCCCCTTCGGCGGTCGGGTCGATCGCGACCCCGGCCCCGGCGGCAGCAGTTGACGAAGTCCCCGCAAATGTGCCGGTGATCACCGCTGCGCCGCGCGGGTCGGTGGACTCGATGGGCTCCGGCCTGCTGTCGTGGCT
>ERZ887849.2879-NODE-2879-length-13656-cov-10.290787_pt1 | contig 13656 bp, 13 predicted proteins | sample MGYA00521267_ERZ887849 | MGnify/ENA primary metagenome ERZ887849 (study PRJEB32303, sample SAMEA104408601) | aquatic metagenome | biome: Brackish water; feature: Pelagic; material: water | place: Baltic Sea | collected 2014-06-06T16:11:00 | depth 2,863 m ... | reverse complement strand
CCATGCCTATAGCGGCTTACTGGGTAAAGCCCGCGCCGCCAGTGCGCAGGGAGATTACGACGGCGCTATTGCGCTGCTCGAGCGCGCCCAGCGCATTGATCCCGACAGTGCAGAGCTCTATCTGGAACTGGCTCGTACCTATACGGCACAGGGTAGAACCGACCAGGCGCGTGCCACGGCCTCACGCGGCACGCTGTACTGTCGCAGCGCAGCTGAGTGTGCTGCACTGCGTGAGCTGGCTCGCTAGCGGTTTTCGCAAACGACCTCAAAGCCTGCGTCTCCAGGTTCAAAGCGCAAGTATTGGTTAATGCAGCGCGGGGTGTCGCCGGCGGAGTGGCTGACGAAAATTATCTGCGTGTCGCTGTGCTGTGCAATGTGGTCGATTGCGCGCAGCAATTGCTTTCGGTGGCTGCCATCCAGGCCCAGGGTCGGCTCGTCGAGTAGCAGAATCAGCGGCGACTTCACCATCGCTCGTGCCAGCAATACCATGCGCTGTAAACCGAAGGATAGCGTGTCGTAGCTTTCGCGGGCGAGGTCGCCAATCCCCAGTGCGCAAAGCCAGGCTTCGGCACTGCGCCGCTGCAGGTCGCTCCAGTCATCGAATAGCCCAACGCTGTCGAAGAAGCCCGATACCACAACCTCCACGGCTTTCATGGAACGAGCGAAGTTCAGCTGCAGTTGCGTGTCCAGCTGGCCGAATTTCTGCTTGATCTCCCAAATGCTCTCACCGCTGCCGCGCTTGCGTCCAAACAGGGTGATGTCCTGCCCGTAGGCTTTGTGATTGTCACCGGTGATCAGGCTGAGCAAGGTGGTTTTACCACAGCCGTTGGGCCCGGCCACGCAGCAGTGCTGGCCGCGTTCGAAGCGCCAGTTTAGCTGTTGCAGGACTGTTTGCTCACCATAGCGCACCGCAACGTTGCGCAAATCCAGCAGTGGCCCCTCGGGAAGCGCGTAGGTACGCGCTGCAGGCGTTGGCAGCAGGCCTAGCGGTGGTAGGGGCGGCGCGAGCAGCAGCTGCACATCTTCGCGAGCCATAATAACGGCGGGTGCACCCTTGCACAGCACGAGGCCGCGATCCAGCACCAGTACCTGGTCCACCTTGGGCGGCACGTCCTCTAGCTGGCGGCAGAGGATAAGCAGGCTCCGGTTGCCCTCCAGCAAGGTTTCAATAGCGCTCTGCATGGCCTCCTGGCTGGCGTGGTCCAGGCCGTCGAGAGGGCTGTCGAGAATCAGTAGTGCGGGGTCGCTGAGGAGGGCGCGCACCAGCAGGGTTTTGCGCATCTCGCCGGTTGAGATATAGCGTATGCCGCGCTCGAGAATATGCTCCATGCGCAGTCGTGAAACCCAGTCGGCAAAGCGAGCATCGGGTTGTTTGTCGCCCAGAATGATGTCGCGCACGCGTGTACCAGGGTCCGCTGCATCCGCGCGGTACTCAGAGTCATCCAGCTTGCGGTCCCGGGCGCACAGCGCCTGCGCCTGCTCGAAACAGACGTAGGCAATGCCTTCGTTGCGCAGCAGCTCTGAGCTTTGGTAGCTGCCAGAAAAGTGCGCCGTCTGATGGCTGAGAATGCGTGCGAGGCTGGTTTTGCCGCTGCCGTTGGGGCCAACGCAGGCCCAGTGCTGGCCCGCTAGCAGCGTCCAGCTCAACTGCTTCAGCGCAGGCTTGGCGCGATAGACCAAATTAATGTCGTGCAGTTCGAGCAAAGTGTGCGGTGCGGTCATGCTGGGTTCCCAAGGTATGGCTGCTTGTCATGGCGGGCGCTGGCTGGCTTAATCGTCGGCCAGTTTGCAGGAATCCGCCGGTGTCTGTCTCTTTACTGCACATGCTAGAAACTCGCTTGGCAACTCACCGTCCGGCCAAGCCTTGGTTGCGGCCGTTGATGAAGCGCTCGGCCGTCGCTTTGGTCTTGCAGGTGCGTGAGGGTGAGCTGCATATTCTAATGATCAAACGCGCGGAAAGGGAGGGCGACCCCTGGTCCGGGCATATGGCGTTCCCCGGCGGCCGTATGGACCCTGCTGACGCCCATGGCTACGACGTCGCGCTGCGTGAAACCCGTGAAGAAGTGGGCTTGGATCTGGCTCTGCAGGGGCGGTGTATCGGCCGTTTGTCTGACCTCAACGCCAGGCCCCACCGTGGTGCTCTGGGTATGGCTGTCAGCCCTTTTGTGTTTCGCCTTGACCATGCTGCACACTTCCAGTTGAACTACGAAGTTGCGGAAGTGGTTTGGGTGCCGTTGGAGTTTTTGCTCAACAATGCCAACCGCGACACCATGCGCTGGCAGCGCAATCGCATGACTTTGAATATGCCCTGTTACCTCTATCGCAAATATCGGATCTGGGGCCTCTCGCTGGCCATGCTGGACGAGCTGATGGACATTGCAGAGGGCAGCCGTCAGCGCCGGCGCAGTTGGCCGCGGCGCTAGAACAGGTCAGCGTGTTTCGCGCAGGAATTCTTTCGTATCCAGCATTAATTCGCGCAGGGCGGGGTCCTCGCGGCGGGCCTCACGCAGCGCATCGCGGGTGATGTCACCCCGAACATAGCTCACCAATAGCTCCAGCAGCACCGGGCTCATCTTGGGGTCGCGCTCCCAGCGCGGTGCATCGATTAAGTTGCCGGTCACGCGGTTGTCCGACAACGCAAGCCAGTAACCACCGCAGCTGGACAGCGCGTAGTCGCCAATACGTCCGTAGCTGATGTTGGGCGTATCGGGGTTAAAGCCCCCGGGTACCTGGTCGTTGATGCGTTGCAAGGCCATTACCCAGCGGCTGCCTACTGGGAACTCTTCTGCTTCGGGGCGGCAGTAATCACGGGCTCGCAGCCACAGACGAACGCTTTCGTTGTACTCCGTGCCGCGCAGGATCTGGTCAACGGACACGTCAACCGAATTGCCTTTGCTGAGGGTAATGGTGACGGCGGCTACCAGGTCTGCGTCCGCTTGTACCTCTGCAAACCCGCCCTGCCACAGGCATAGGCAAGAGGCTTCCGGTGTGGCCTGTTCTTCGGCAATTACAGCGACACTGGCCAGCAAGGCGATAAACCAGCTACCCAGCCGTGCTCTGTAGCGCAGGCAAGGAAACACCGCCGTTCGCCTAGGCCTGCAGTGCGCGCGCAGCTTCCAGCGCGAAGTAGGTCAAAATGCCATCGCAACCGGCGCGCTTGAAAGCCACCAGAGATTCCAGCATGACCGGTTCTTGTGCCAGCCAGCCCTGCTGAAAGGCTGCCATGTGCATGGCGTACTCACCACTGACTTGATAGGCAAAGGTAGGTGCTTGCAGTTCATCCTTAACGCGCCGCACGATGTCCAGGTACGGCATGCCCGGCTTGATCATGATCATGTCCGCGCCTTCGGCCAGATCCAGTGCGCACTCGTGCAAGGCCTCATCGCTATTGCCGGGATCCATTTGATAGCTGAACTTGTTGCCGCCCTTGATATTGCCTGCAGACCCTACGGCATCGCGGAAGGGGCCGTAGTAAGACGAGGCATACTTCGCTGCATAGGCCATGATCAAGGTATTGTGATGGCTATGTTGCTCCAGCGTGCTGCGGATCGCGCCAACGCGCCCATCCATCATATCGGACGGCGCCACCACGTCCGCGCCTGCTTGCGCATGCGACAAGGCCTGCTGTACCAGCGCCTCCGTGGTGACGTCGTTCAGTACGTAACCTTCAGCATTGATAATCCCATCTTGGCCGTGGGTGGTATAGGGGTCTAATGCCACATCGGTGATCACCCCCAATTCTGGTACGGCATCTTTCAGGGCCTTTACCGCGCGCTGCACCAGCCCGTCCGGGTTCCAGGCTTCATCGGCCTGCAGGCTTTTGCGCGCGGCTGGTATTACGGGAAACAGCGCCAGTGCGGGAATGCCCAAGCTGTGTGCCTCGCGCGCGAGCGTGACAAGCAGGTCAATGCTCAGCCGCTCAATGCCAGGCATGGAAACAATCGCTTCCCGCTGCTGCTGGCCCTCCAGCACAAAGACCGGGAAAATAAGGTCTGCGGGCGTCAGTGAGTGCTCCCGTACCAAGCGCCGTGAGAACGCGTGCGCGCGCAGGCGCCGCATGCGCGTGTGGGGGAATGGGCCACGTGGGTTCTGGAACATGGGGCTACTCTCCGGCTATAGGCTGGCAAACGCACTGCGCGCGGCAGCGAGCGTCTGCTCAATATCATTATCGCTGTGGGCAGCCGATGTAAACCCGGCCTCGTAGGAGGCCGGTGCAAGATAAACGCCAGCGTCCAGCATCCGGTGGAAAAAGTGGTTGAAGGCGGCAGTGTCACAGGCCATCACCTGCTGGTAGTTGGTCACCGTATCAGCGCCAGTAAAGAAGCCGCCAAACATGGTGCCTGCATGATTGGTGGTAAAAGGTACGCCGGCGCTGGCGGCGGCGTGCTCAAGCCCGGCACAGAGTTGCGAGGTGCGTGCGAACACGGGCTCGTAAAAGCCAGGTGCGGAGATGACCTCCAGTGTGGCAAGGCCAGCTGCCATGGCAATCGGGTTGCCTGAGAGGGTACCCGCTTGATATACCGGGCCCAGCGGCGCAATCTGTTCCATGATCTCCCGCTTGCCGCCAAAGGCGCCTACGGGCATACCGCCACCGATCACTTTGCCGAGGCAGGTGAGGTCGGCGTCGATGCCGTAAAAGCCCTGTGCACCCTGCAAGCCAAAGCGAAACCCCGTCATGACCTCATCGAGGATGAGTACACTGCCGTGCTCGCTACAGACGTCTCGCAGCGTTTCCAGAAACCCGGGCTGGGGGGGAATACAATTCATGTTCCCCGCCACGGGTTCCACAATGGCGCAAGCTATTTTGGCACCGTGTTCAGCGAAGGCGCGGCGCAGGCCTTCGCTATCGTTATAGGTCAGGGTCATCGTATGGTCAGCCAGTGCTGCCGGCACACCGGGCGAGCTGGGCACGCCAAGCGTGAGTGCACCGGAGCCGGCCTTGACCAGCAGGGAGTCGGAGTGCCCGTGGTAGCAGCCTTCAAACTTGACGATGGTGTCGCGCCCGGTTGCCCCACGTGCAAGCCGAATGGCGCTCATCGTGGCCTCCGTGCCGGAATTCACCATACGCACCAAATCCATACCGGGCATGATTTCGCAGATTCTGTCGGCTAATTGTATTTCCAGCTCTGTGGGGGCGCCAAAACTCAGCCCTTTGGCGGCTTGACGGATAACCGCCTCGCGCACGTGCGGATGATTGTGCCCCATCAGCATGGGGCCCCAGGAGAGCACGTAGTCGATGTAGCGCTTGCCCTCGCAATCATACATGTAGGCACCATCAGCGCTATCGATAAAGACCGGCGTGCCGCCCACCGCTTTGAATGCACGCACGGGGGAATTCACCCCTCCTGGTATATGTTGCATGGCGCGCTCAAATAATTGCTCTGATGTGTTCATGTCGCTGGGTCCTGATTCTGGTCGTGAGGCGGGGGTCGATTCAATGGTGGCCGAGTGCTACCGCTTGAGGGTGGGGATTATTGCCGGTCAGGCGCAGTATAACCACTCCTGCCCGGTTTCCGTCAAAGCGGCCTGACCACGGCCAGGATGACAATGGCAAAAAGAAAAATCACTGGTATCTCGTTGAAAAAGCGGAAAAAAACATGGCCGTGGCGGTTGTTGTCGGCATTCGCGTCGCGCACGTAGCGGCCGCACTGCAGGTGGTACAATACCAGGCAGGCAACGCCAGCCAGCTTTGCCCATAGCCAGATGCTGGCCAGGTAGTAGCCGGGGTTTGTGCCTATCAGGGCGACGCCAAAAACAATGGTGAGCAACATGAACGGGGTAACGAACCGATACAGTTTGCGCGCCATAATCGCCAGCTGCGCGCGCGTTGCTGCGTCTTCATTGGCGGCAAAATAGACCAAGATACGGGGCAGGTAGAAGAGGCCGGCGAACCAGCACACCATGAAAATCAGATGAAAAGCCTTGAGCCATAGCATGAGCAGGGAATCCGTGAGGTGGTGTTGTCTCCAAGTGGCGAATATTAACAGTTATTGGCGGTTAATTTGCTCTTATACTAAGGCGTTTACGATTAGCTCGGTGGCGTGTTCGCTCGGTAGCGCGTTTGCTCGGTAGCGCGTTTGCTCGGTAGCGCGTTCGCTCGTTTGGGGTTCGCAGGGAGGATGAATGATCAGGGCAGGTATTGTGGGTGGCACGGGGTACACCGGTGTCGAGTTGCTGCGCTTATTGGCGTCGCACACGGAGGTTGAGGTGGTGGCGATTACCTCGCGGGCCGAGTCAGGGCGCCGAGTGGATGAACTCTACCCTAATCTTCGTGGTGTCTACGATTTGGCTTTCGAAGAACCCGATGTGCGCCTGCTGGCGGGCTGTGATGTGGTGTTTTTTGCCACGCCGCACAACGTGGCGATGCACATGGTGCCTGAGCTGCTGGCCGCGGGTACACGGGTGATTGACCTGTCGGCAGACTATCGTATTCGTGATGCAGAGCTGTGGTCGCGCTGGTACGGTGAGCCGCACGCCAGCCCGGAGTGGTTGCCAAGGGCAGTCTATGGCCTGCCTGAGCTGCATCGGGAGGATATTCGCAGCGCGCGGCTGCTGGCCTGTCCGGGCTGCTATCCCACTGCAATCCAGCTGGGTTGGCTGCCTTTGCTGGCGGGTGGCCTGGTGGATACGGGCACGCTCATTGCCAGTGCCGCCTCCGGTGCCAGCGGAGCGGGGCGTCAGGCGAAAATTGATAACCTGTTGAGCGAAGTATCCGGTAGCTTCAAGGCCTATGGCGTGAGTGGTCACCGTCATCTGCCAGAAATTGAGCAGGGCCTGGCTGCGGTTGCCGGTGGCCAGGTTGCAGTGACCTTTGTGCCCCACTTGCTGCCTATGGTGCGCGGCATTCACGCCACGTTGTTCGCGCGGCTCCGTGCGCCAGCCGAAGGCCTGCAGGCACTGTATGAAGAGTATTACGCGGATGAACCCTTTGTTGACGTCTTACCGCCGGGCGTTTTCCCTCAAACCCGCACGGTCAAGGGCGCTAACCGCTGCCAGCTGTCCGTCGTGGTGCCGCAGAATCGCGACACGGTGGTGGTGATGTCAGTGATCGACAATCTGGTAAAGGGAGCATCTGGCCAGGCGGTGCAGTGCATGAATATCATGTTCGGGCTGGCGGAAACTCGCGGCCTGGAGCAGGTGGGCCTGCTCCCTTGAGCCGCCTGTGAGCAGCGATTCCGGCCGCTACCGTACAGTCGTTCGGCGCTATCATGTTCGGCACCATCAGTTCGTTGTGCTGGCGCTGGCTGTGCTTGCATCGGTGGTGCTGGTTGTCGGGTTTTTACTGGGCCGGCAGGCGGCCTTCAGCGGTTCAGGCATTGACCCCAAGCAATATCGTGAGCAAGGCAAGTCGCTGCGAGCTGCGTTGGCAGAGGGTGCCGAGTTGAATCGTCAGGTCGGTGTCATGGTCGCGCGGCATGAGGTGGATCGCGCGGCCCTGGAAATGGTTCGTCAGGAACTGGCGGAGCAGAAGGAACAAATTGCCGGCTTGGAGGAAGGTGTGCGCTTTTACCGCAGCCTGATGACCCCGGGGGAGATTGCTCAGGGTTTCAGTTTGCGCGCTGTTGAGCTGGTTCCACGCGATGAACCTGGCCGTTATGGGTTTCGCATTGTGGCGCAGCAGGAAGCGCGTAAGCACAGTACGTTGCAGGGCGAATTGTATGCCGAGCTTATTGGAGATCAGGCCGGTGAATCGCGTAGCATTCCGCTGTTTGAGCTGAGCCCCGATGTTGAGCATCGTGTTCTACCCTTGCGATTTCGGTATTTTCAGTCAATCGAGGGGGATCTGGTTTTGCCTGAAGGGTTTGCGCCTCAGGCTATTAGTGTCGTAGCGACAGTCACTGCGCCGCGCAGGGCAGAGGTTCGGGAGCATTATCCTTGGCAGGTACAGGAGAGGTTTACGCATGTGGGGAAATAAACGCGGCAGTTCAGCGGTCGCCGGTGGCACCACCCTGATATCCCGGGAGACCACATTCACCGGCACTATACGCTTCAGCGGTAATCTCGAGATCGAGGGCGAAGTGGTGGGGGATGTATTGGCAGCACCGGGTTCTGATGCTGTGGTGCGTCTGGTTGAGGCGGGGCGTATCCAGGGTGAGATACACGCGCCTTGCGTGGTGATCAATGGAACGGTAGAAGGCGCTGTGCACGCAGCGCAGCACCTTGAGCTGGCGCCCCGTGCTCGCGTTACGGGGGATGTACACTACCATATTATCGAAATGGCGGCAGGTGCTGAAGTCAATGGCCGCCTGTTGCACCGCATGGAACCAGGCGAGGCCCTCGCAAGCGCCGGCGACGTTATAGCCGACTCAGGGGAAGGTTCGGCTAAAGTTGACTAAAATAGTCAGGCTTACCATAATGTGGGCATTGCAGTCATTGCGGGGCGGCTTTGCGCCTCGGAGAACGATATGTCAGTAGCGGAATCATTTAACCCGGGCGGAATCAATCTAACGGCTCGTGCAGTGAATAAGGTGCGTGAGCTCGTGGAAGAGGAGGAGAATCCCTCGCTGAAGTTGCGCGTCTACATTACCGGCGGTGGCTGCTCAGGCTTCCAGTACGGTTTCACGTTCGAAGATGGTAGCGCCGAGGATGACACGATTGTCGAGCGCGAGGGCGTGGCCGTTCTGGTAGACCCCATGAGCTTCCAGTATCTTGTGGGGTCCGAGGTGGACTATACCGAGGGCCTTGAGGGTGCGCGCTTTGTCATCAACAACCCCAACGCGGCAACAACCTGCGGCTGTGGCGCTTCTTTTTCCATCTAAATAAAAGCGGCTGGCTGTCTATCTAAACAAGAGCGGCTGACTACCCGGGTATATGCCGCCCAGTAGGCGCTCTCCAAGCGCTCCCGTTACTACGCTTGCATTGCCGCTGAGCCCACTCAGGGTTCTCCAGGCCAGCCAGGCAAACGCCGCACCCTCGACCCATTCCGGTGCTATGCCCAGCGCCGCTGTTGAACCCAGCTGCGCCGGAGCCAATTGCTTATGCAGCCGCCGCATCAGGTCGGTGTTGTAGGCGCCGCCTCCACACACATACACTTCTTCTACCGTCAGGCCGCTGGTAACAATGCTGTCGGTAATACACTGCGCGGTGAATGCAGCCAGCGTTGCTTGCACATCTTGTGGGGCGTAGACGGGCAGTTGGCTTAGGCATTCGTCCAGCCAGCCGGTGTTAAAGGTTTCCTTGCCAGTACTGCGGGGCCCCCGGCACGCCAGGTAGGGGTGGGTTTGCAGTCGTTCTAGTAGCGCAGTTTGCAATTGACCTTGCGCAGACCAGCTGCCGTGCCGGTCGTAACGATGCCCTTGGTGTCGGCTTATCCAATGGTCCAGCAGTGTGTTGCCCGGACCCGTGTCAAACCCTGTGAGTAATGTTTCGCCAGCCAGCAGGCTAATGTTGGCAATGCCGCCGATATTGACGATGGCGCGATTGACGCCGGCGCGGGCAAATGCCGCAGCATGGAAGGCCGGTGCCAGTGGAGCGCCCTCGCCGCCTGCAGCAACATCCCGCCGCCGAAAGTCAGCGATAGTAGTGATCCCCGTTTGTTCGGCGATGGTGTTGGGGTCACCGATTTGCAGCGTGAATGCAGTGGGGTTGCCTCCGGAGGGTGGCCTGTGTCGAATTGTCTGGCCATGGCTGCCAATGGCTGTGATAGCTTCGGGGGCCACGCCTGCCCGACGCAGCAAGGCATTGCAGGCATCCGCGAACAGCGCTCCAATCTGCCTGTCGAGCACGCCCATGCGCTCGATTTCGTTGCTGCCAGCTTGGCTGATGTCAGCGATAGATTGGCGTAAGTCGGTGGGAATGGGATGTTCGAGGGTGGATCGCAGCTCTATAGATGAGCTGGAGCAAAGAATTAACACAGCATCGACACTGTCGATACTGGTTCCGGACATTAGCCCGACAAAGAGCGCGTTGGATGCCATCTCAAGGGGCGTTTGATGTGTCTTTGTCGCCGCTGCGCATTGCCAATCTACGATCTTCTTGCAGGCCTGCCAGTTGCTCGGATGCATCCGCAATGACGTTGCGAAAGGCAGGTAGCTCTGACGTCGCCAGCGTTTTTGCTTTGGGCAGTTCACGATGAACTTGGCGTGGGTCGCGGTGCCGCCCATCGATCAGGAATTCGTAGTGCAAATGCGGCCCCGTGGCGGCCCCGGTAGAGCCCACTGAGCCGATAACCTGCCCCTGCGTGACGCGCTGCCCCTGCTTTACCTTGCGCTGATGCAAGTGCAGGTAGCGGGTGACATAACGGTCGCCGTGCTGGAGGAAAAGGTAGTTCCCATTGGCGCGTGTAAAGCCCGATTTGATTACGCGGCCATCTCCGGCTGCGTAGACAGGCGTGCCCGTGGGTGCGGCGTAGTCAGTGCCGCGGTGCGGCCGGGTGGTTTTGTAGATGGGGTGCAAACGGCGTGGATTGTAGTTTGAGCTGATTCTGGTGAAGTCGACCGGAGCCAGCATAAAGGCTTTGCGCATGCTGACGCCTTCTTCGTTGTAGTAGGCAACATGGCCTTCTTTGTCTTCGAAGCGGAAGGCGTTGAATGTTTTACCCTTGTTGGTAAAGGACGCGGCCAAAATGCTGCCATCCTGATACTTCTCGCCACCTACATAGAGTTCTTCATAAATGACGTGGAACGTGTCGCCCTTGCGTGGGTCTTGCACGAAATCGATGACGCCAGTGAAAATGTTCGCGAGCTCGATAATCAGCCCATTAGAGAGCCCTGCGTCTTGCCCGGCCATAAATAATGATGAGGATATTTCTGCGCTAACCCAGGTTTCCTGAATATCCGTTTGGGCGATCTCGCGCTCCGTGCTGAAGCCTTCGTCTGCGCGTTGGTAGGTGACGGATTCAAGCGGCGATATGACGTGTCGCACGGCCTGCAAGCTGCCGTCGTCAGAGGCTAGAAAGGCAATCGTCTGCCCCGGGTAAATGCGCGATAAAGCCTTGCCTTCAGGGGCCTCATTGACGACCGCATGGACATCGGCCGAATTAAAGCCGGCGCGCTTGAAAATAAGCGAGAGATTGTCCCCACTGCGAACGGTTTGTGTGTCCCATTCCGGGGCTGCGGGTGTCGCGGGTGCGCTGGCAACTTCAGGGTGATTCGCGGCGGCTATGGTAGTTGACTGCAACACCGCGCTGTTAACGTCAATGGGGGCGAGAATATCTTGGTCGAGTTTGAAGCCCAAGTCGCTGCGGTCTTCGCGGTTGGCGGCCACATCGCCCGAGGGCGCAAATACGGCGGTGGCGGCGACTAAGACTGTCAGCACGCCCGCTGCCAATAAGTGTTTGCGGTGCACAGGTGGTTGCCCCGGCGAGCGAGCCGTGGCCCCTCGCAAATTTTCGAATTTTTGCATAAACGTTGTGAGCTGTGCTTTGTAGGCTTTTGAGTATATAAAAGATTTTCCGCCTCCGACAGGGGGCAGGCGCACTTAAAATCTTGCTTTTTGGGAGCTGTATTGTATGGTTTGCGCCCCCGTTGATACCTTCTTTTACCATTGCCAGGAGTCGTCTGATGAGCAGTGCCCTGTTGACCGACCTGCATGCCCGCGGGCTGATCTTCCAAACCGCTGGAGAAGACCAGCTCCCCGGCTGGTTGGACGGCGGCGTGCGGACTTTGTACTGTGGTTTCGATCCAACAGCAGACAGCCTGCATATTGGCTCACTGGTTCCGCTGTTAATGCTGCGCCGTTTTCAGTTGGCGGGGCATCGCCCCCTGGCCTTGGTGGGCGGAGCGACAGGTTTGATTGGAGACCCTTCCTTCAAGGCGCAGGAGCGCCAGCTGAATACCCCAGAGGTTATCGCGGGCTGGGTAGACAAAATTCATCGACAGCTTGCGCGTTTTATAGAGTTCGATGCAGGAGAACACTCTGCGGTCGTAGTGAATAACCTGGATTGGACGCGCGACATGGATGTGCTGACGTTTCTTCGCGATGTCGGCAAGCATTTTTCTATTAACGCCATGATCCAGAAAGAGTCTGTGAAACAGCGCATTGAGCGTGAAGGCAGCGGAATCAGCTTCACTGAATTTACCTACATGATTTTGCAGTCTTTCGATTTCGCTGAGCTGAGCCGGAGATATGACTGCGGTCTGCAGATAGGCGGCTCTGATCAGTGGGGCAATATTACCGGCGGTATCGACCTTACCCGGCGCATGCACGCAAAGCAGGTGTATGGCTTGACCATGCCGTTGATCACGAAAGCAGACGGTACCAAGTTTGGCAAAACCGAGTCCGGTACGGTGTGGTTGGACGCGGCGCGGACCTCACCTTACGCGTTCTATCAATTCTGGCTGGGCACGGCGGATGTGGATGTTTACCGGTTCCTGAAGTACTTTACCTTTCTGCCGGTTGCGGAGATCGATGCGCTGCAGCAGGCCGACGAGCAGCGACAGGGGCGACCTGAGGCGCAGTCCGTCTTGGCACGGGAAGTGACGCGGTTGGTGCACGGCGAAGCGGAGCTGGCGGGTGCGCAGCGAATTACCGAAGCGCTTTTCAGTGATGACCTGGCCGGCTTGTCGGTTGCTGATTTTGAGCAACTACGCCTGGATGGTTTACCTGCTACACCGCTACACGCAGGTGCCCTGCCGCCCACGCTTACCCAGCTGATGGCCGAGGTGGGTTTGGCCGCATCGGGGAAGCAGGTCAAGGACGCATTGGCAAGAAGCGCGGTGCTCTGTAACGGTCGGGCGCTTGGCTGGGATGACAATGAGCGACTAGCTGAGGTGTTTGCGCCGGTGCATGCCCTTCATGGGCGCTACTTTGTGGTGCGTCTGGGGAAAAAGAAGTACCACCTCTTTTACAGCGAAAGCCAGTGATCACAGGGTCTGGGCGCTGAAGCTATGGGCGTCGGGCTCTCGACTCACGCAATTCTTCATTTATTTATTGTCACAGGCCTTGCATGGTAGTGGGGCGCTGCGTATAGTTCGCCTCCCTTGCAGCGGCGCTGACGTGGCGCGGAGAGGGGCCAGTATCTTCAAGCTTTTCAATCGCTTGGCAGCTACAGGTTAGATGAAGTCTCGGCACGGGCGCTGCGCATTTATTTGCAAAGAGCTATTGTCAACAAGCGGCTCATCGGTATAATGCGCGTCCTCGTTGGAAGCATGGCTTCAAACGATCACCACAGCCCCGGCGGCTCTGGGTTATTTAACAAAGAAACGAAGACAGATGTGTGGGCACTTGTTGGGATAGTTGTACGACTATTCAGACACAACAAGTGACTCATCGATTCATTTATGGATATATGATTTTTTGTGTGTCTGAGCCGAGATTTGGGTGTTATCGCGGGGTTACCGCGCAAACATCCCCTCTTGTTCCTTTGGGGCAGAGGTTAAAGATTAAACTGAAGAGTTTGATCATGGCTCAGATTGAACGCTGGCGGCAGGCCTAACACATGCAAGTCGAGCGCGAAAGGCCTTCGGGTTGAGTAGAGCGGCGGACGGGTGAGTAACGCGTAGGAATCTACCTGGTAGTGGGGGATAACTTGGGGAAACTCAAGCTAATACCGCATACGCCCTAAGGGGGAAAGCGGGGGATCTTCGGACCTCGCGCTATTGGATGAGCCTGCGTAGGATTAGCTTGTTGGTGAGGTAAAGGCTCACCAAGGCGACGATCCTTAGCTGGTCTGAGAGGATGATCAGCCACACCGGGACTGAGACACGGCCCGGACTC
>ERZ887849.2876-NODE-2876-length-13670-cov-18.172383_pt1 | contig 13670 bp, 10 predicted proteins | sample MGYA00521267_ERZ887849 | MGnify/ENA primary metagenome ERZ887849 (study PRJEB32303, sample SAMEA104408601) | aquatic metagenome | biome: Brackish water; feature: Pelagic; material: water | place: Baltic Sea | collected 2014-06-06T16:11:00 | depth 2,863 m ... | reverse complement strand
GTTTCCAAAACGTATTTGAGAATGCTATGGATTTGCTTACGTATGCGAGGCTAAATGGGTTTTCATAAAAAAACCCGCTAATTAGCGGGTTTTTAAATTTGTATAAAGAAAGGCGATTTAGCCCAACGCAACGCGTTTGAATCCAGTAACCACGAGGCTGCTGTCAATAGATTTTACATAATCAGCAACACTTTGTTTGCTGTCTTTGATAAAATCTTGATTTACAAGCGTATTGTCTTTAAAAAATCGTTTGATTTTTCCTTTAGCGATATTGTCTAACATAGCCTCAGGCTTTCCTTCTTGACGAAGTTGGTCTTTAGCAATTTCAATTTCTTTTTCAATGACAGAAGCATCGACTTGGTCTTCGTTCAAAGCAATCGGATTCATCGCAGCTGCTTGCATGGCAACATCTTTTGCGGCCTCTTGAACTCCTTCCACGTTTGCAGAAAGCCCCGAAAGGGTAGCAATTTTGTTACCTGCATGAATATAGGCTCCTACATAATTGGCTTCCAAATATTCGAAACCACCGATTTCAATTTTTTCACCAATAACACCTGTTTGCTGGGTTAATTTTTCCGAAACGGTCATTCCGTCAAAGGGAGCGTTTAAGAAAGATTCAAGATCTTTATAGTTAGCAGCTAAATCGGCCAAGTTGTTCGCCAATTCTAAATAAGTATCGTTTTTAGCAACAAAATCAGTTTCACAATTGATAGAGACAATGACTCCAGCAGTTGCATCGGCATTAACTCGGGCTAAAACAGCACCTTCCGACGAATCGCGATCGGCACGATTGGCAGCCACTTTTTGACCTTTTTTACGCAGTATTTCTATAGCAGAATCAAAATTTCCTTCAGCCTCGACCAACGCTTTTTTACAATCCATCATTCCAGCACCTGTGGCTTTTCGTAATTGATTGACTTCTGCGGCAGTAATTTTTACCATGATATAAATTTTAAAAAATTTCCTTTTTCAATTATGCATCTCCTTCCGGAGTATCTTCATTTTTTGTTTTGGTAGCCGTTTTTTTGGCAGCAGGCTTCTTTGCCGCCGCTTTTTTGGTTGTGGCTTTTTTGGCAGGAGCTGCTTTTGCTTCTTCCTTAGCTTCCTCAACTGGAGCTGCTTCTTCAGCTGGAGCAACTTCTTCAACAGGAGCTGCTTCTTTAGCTGGAGCTACTTCTTCAACAGGAGTTGCTTCTTTAGCTTCGGTTTTTTCAGCAGTTGCTTCATCAGCTTTTTGAGCTGCTTTTTCTTCTTGTTCTTTCCCTTTTTTGCGTTCAGACAATCCTTCGATTACTGCTTCTGAAACTACACTTAAGATTTTATCAATAGACTTTGAAGCATCATCATTTGCAGGGATTACATAATCAACCTCGCGGGGGTCAGAGTTTGTATCTACCATCGCAAAAATTGGAATGTTTAGTTTTTGCGCTTCTTTGATGGCGATGTGTTCGCGTTTGATATCAACCACAAACAAAGCACCTGGCAATCGAGTCATATCCGAAATAGAACCTAGGTTTTTTTCGAGTTTTGCACGCATACGATCTACTTGCAAACGTTCTTTTTTGGAAAGTGTTAAAAACGTACCGTCTTTTTTCATACGATCTACAGCAGCCATTTTTTTAACAGCTTTTCGAATCGTAACAAAGTTGGTAAGCATTCCACCAGGCCAACGCTCTGTAATGTAAGGCATATTGGCAGCAGCCGCTTTTTCAGAAACAATCCCTTTGGCTTGTTTTTTGGTGGCTACAAAAAGAATTTTACGCCCCGAAGCAGCAATTTTATGAAGTGCTTTGGCAGCTTCTTCAATTTTTGCAGCAGTTTTGTAAAGATTGATAATGTGGATTCCATTTCGCTCCATATAAATATAGGGAGCCATGTTGGGATTCCATTTTCGGGTGAGATGTCCAAAGTGAACACCCGCTTCTAAAAGCGATTTTACTTCAATGTTTGTCATTTTTTTTTAGTTTACGTTCCGTATGATTAGCAATGTATAAGTGGCGATTTTCGACCTTATCCATTTAGATGCTAAACTAATGTTCGCTTTAAACGAACTACGACTTCAGGATTAACAATAAATATATGAACTTGATGTTTGCCATAGGCAAACGGCATGTTTAACGTTTCGAGAACTGGAATTTCTTCCGTGCTTTTTTCTGACCGAACTTTTTACGTTCTACCATTCTTGGATCGCGAGTCATTAACCCTTCTGGTTTTAAAAGGGGTTTGATTTCCTCATCAATGGAAACCAATGCTCTGGAAATAGCCAATCGAACTGCCTCGGCTTGACCATTAAATCCTCCTCCAACAACATTTGCAGAAACGTTGTAAGTGTCGGTGGTTTCACTCAATGTAAAGGGTTGTTTGACCTTGTACTGTAGAGTAGCTGTTGGAAAATAATCTTCCAAAGCTTTGTTGTTTACCGTGATTGTACCTTTTCCTTTGGAAAGGTAAACTCTTGCAACGGCTGTTTTTCTTCGTCCTATTTTGTGTACGACTTCCATATTTATCTTAGATCGTTAAGGTTGATCAGTGTTGGATTTTGACCTTCGTGATTGTGATTGGGTCCAACATATACTTTTAGGTTACGGAACAAGTCCGCCCCCAATTTATTTTTTGGCAACATTCCTTTGAGGGATTTTTCAACCAAGCGAGCAGGATCTTTCGAAAAAAGCTCATTAGCAGTAAGACTGCGTTGTCCTCCAGGATATCCTGTGTGGCGAATGTATTCCTTAGCTTCCCATTTGTTTCCTGTTAAAACAATCTTTTCAGCATTAATAATAATGACATTGTCTCCACAATCCACGTGAGCTGTAAAGTTGGGTTTGTATTTTCCACGAAGAAGCATAGCGACTTTGGACGCCATTCTTCCTAAAGTTTGACCTTCAGCATCAACCACCAACCATTGTTTGTCAACGGTAGCTTTATTAGCTGAAATTGTTTTGTAACTTAATGAATCCACATTAAAATTTTTAATCATTACCATCCAATTGGTTTTTTACCAATTAGAATCGGGCTGCAAATGTACAATTATAAATGATAAATGCAAACACCCAAAAACAATTTTTATGGGATTTTTTTGAGGTTAATGCGCTTGCAACCAATTGTCTCCAATTCCTATGTCAACCACGAGCGGAACATTGAGTTGATAAGCGTTTTCCATTTCTTGTTTTACTAGTTTTTTTAATAGCTCGAGTTCACTTTTATAGGCATCAAAAACCAATTCGTCATGAACTTGCAGTAGCATGGTAGAGCGAAGATTTTCTTCAAGCATGCGTTTGTGGATGTTCAGCATGGCAATTTTGATAATATCAGCCGCACTTCCCTGAATGGGCGCGTTAACGGCATTGCGTTCTGCGGCTCCTCGAACTACTTGATTGCGGGAATTGATGTCTTTCAAATAGCGTCTTCTTCCCAAAACGGTTTCTACATAGCCGTTTTCTCTCGCAAAATTTACTTGATCGGCGATGTATTTTCGAAGTTGAGGATATGTTTTGTAATACGTTTCTATCAATTCTTTGGATTCTGTTCGGGTCAAATCGGTTTGATTGCTCAATCCAAATGCTGAAACTCCATAAATGATTCCAAAATTGACTGTTTTGGCATTGCTTCGCTGTTCTCGAGTAACCTCAGATAAAGGAACATTAAATACTTTTGCTGCTGTTGAAGCATGAATGTCTTCCTTGTTTTTGAAAGCATCCATCATGCTTGGGTCTTGGCTAAGCGAGGCGATAATTCGCAGTTCAATTTGCGAATAATCGGCGGCCATAAGCACAAAATCTTTGTTTTTTGGGACAAATGCTTTTCGAACTTCTTGTCCGCGTGGAGTTCGAATGGGAATGTTTTGAAGATTGGGATGATTGCTACTCAATCGACCGGTAGCGGCAACCGCCTGATTGTATATTGTATGAACCCTACCCGTATGTGGATTTACTTCTTTTGGAAGCGCATCTACATAGGTGTTGAGTAGTTTTTGTAAGGAGCGCCAATTCAAAATGTCTTTTATGATTTCATGATCTTTTGCCAAGTAAGACAAGACATCTTCTGCGGTTGAGTATTGCCCTGTTTTTGTTTTTTTAGGCTTGTCAACAAGTTTTAATTTTTCAAACAAAACAGTTCCTAGTTGTTTTGGAGAAGCGAGATTGAAATGTTCTCCTGATATTTCAAAAATGCGTTTTTCCAAAGCAGCAATGTCTTCGGATAGTGTTGTGGATAGCGTTCCTAAAAATTCGGTATCCACTCGAATTCCTGCCAATTCCATGTCGGCCAAAACACGAACGAGCGGCAATTCTACTTTTTGATATAAATCTGTTAAATGCCCCTTTTCGAGTTCATTAGCAAAATGATTGCGAAGCTGAAAAGTAATGTCTGCATCTTCGACAGCATATTCGGTTTGTTTGGCCAAATCAACACTTCGCATGCTCAATTGATTTTTCCCTTTTTTCCCAATCAACTCTGTAATGGATTGTGGTTGGTATCCCAAATATGTTTCTGCCAAAACATCCATGTTATGGCGCATATCGGGATTGATTAAATAGTGCGCAATCATCGTGTCAAACAGCGGCCCTTTTACTTGAATGTTGTATTTTTTCAATATTTTCAGGTCGAATTTAAGATTTTGCCCAACTTTTTCAATGGTTTCATTTTCAAAAAAAGGACGGAGTTTTTCTACGACTTCTTGTGCTTTTGAGGAATCTTCGGGAAGGGGAACATAATATCCTTTATGCTTTTCCCAGCTAAATGCAATTCCTACGAGTTCGGCATTGATGGGATTCAGTCCTGTGGTTTCGGTATCGAAACAAACACTGGGTTGAACCCCCATTTTTTTTAAAAGCAATTCAATAGCCAATGGATTGTCAGCGATTTGATAAAAATGAGGGGTGTTTTTCAAGGTTTTGAATGAAGAACCTTCAACAGTTGCTTCGCCTGCTCCTGGCATGGAAAACAAATCAAATTGAAGAGATTCGGAAACGTTTTTTTTGGGAGCTTCTTCTTGAATAGGTGTTTCTGGAGAAGGAGTACTTTCTGGAGTAAAAATTTTCAATAAATTCTCCGTCATTCTTCGAAACTCAAGCTCTTGAAAAAGAGTTTTTACCTTTTCGATATCGGGGGTATTGAGTTCGTATTCTTTTTCGTTGAATGCAACAGGAACATCCAACATTATTTTTGCCAATTCTTTGGATAACATACCCAATTCTTTATTGGCTTCTATTTTTTCTTTCAGTTTTCCTTTTAGTTGATGGGTGTTTTGGAGCAAATTTTCCATTGAACCAAACTCAGCGATGAATTTTCGAGCAGTTTTATCGCCCACCCCTGGCAACCCAGGAATATTATCAACCGAGTCTCCCATCATTCCTAAATAGTCGATGACTTGTTCAGGGCGTTCGACATCAAATTTGGCTTGTACTTCTGGAACACCCCATATTTCAATACCGTTTCCCATTCGAGCGGGACGGTACATGAAAATGTTTTCGGAAACCAATTGCGCAAAATCTTTGTCGGGGGTAACCATATAAATTGAAAAGTTTTCTTTTTCGGCCTGTTTGGCAAGTGTTCCAATGATATCATCTGCCTCAAAACCCGCCTTTTCAATGATCGGGATGTGCATGGCTCTTAAAATTTCATGGATAACGGGAACAGCAATTTTTATAGCTTCGGGGGTTTCGTCTCTGTTGGCCTTATAATCTTTAAAAAGCTCTGTACGACTCTTGGATCCTCCTTTGTCAAAACAAACCGCCAAATGATCGGGTCTTTCTCGCTTAATAACATCAAGTAAGGAATTCATAAACCCCATTACTGCGCTGGTGTCAACTCCTTTTGAATTGATACGTGGGTTTTTGATAAAAGCGTAATATCCTCTGAAAATTAGCGCATAAGCATCGAGGAGAAAAAGGCGTTTTTGATTGGACATGAATTTGGTATCGAAAGGATTTTGGTCATTTTTGACGTGTTTCAAAAGTACAAAATGATTCTTCTTAAAAAAAATGACAAAACAGGATATTCCTTAATTTTTTCTAAAAAAGGCAAACTATTCCAATCTAGAATTTACTTTTGTGGTCTTAAAACAATAAGCATGACTCGATGGATCGTTTTTATAATCATTGTTCTCGTTTTTGAGGTATATACTTATCAAGTATTTAAGACAGGAACAAAAGGCGGCTTTTTTTATGGGGTTTCATTGCTTTTAACAATTCTGTCGTTTGGATTTTTATGGTATCAGTTTTCGGGAGATAGGCGTGAAACTTTTTCTCCAAATACCATGTATGCAATGGGTATTTTTTTAACCATTTTTGCGCCCAAACTGCTTTTTTTTGGGGTATTATTGATTGAAGATATTGTTCGAGTCTTTGGAGCGATTGTTGACTTTTTCATTGATTCGTCCGAAGGTGTTTTTTTAAAAGGACGAAGAACCTTTATCAGTCAATGGGCATTGGCTTTATCGGCGATTCCTTTTGGCGCCCTTTTGATGGGAATGATGAAGGGAAAATACAATTACAAAGTACTTCGCTACTCCTTGTCGTTTGATGATCTTCCGGATGCGTTTGATGGGTATCAATTAACTCAAATCTCAGACATTCATTGTGGTAGTTTTGACAATCCATCTAAAATCGAATATGCAGTTGACCTAATCAATAGTCAAGGTTCTGATTTGTTATTGTTCACAGGCGATTTTGTAAATAATACCGCATCCGAAATGGTGCCTTGGAAAGAGGTGTTTTCAAAAATTTCTGCAAAAGATGGAAAATATTCTGTGTTAGGAAACCATGACTATGGGGACTATGTTCAGTGGAAAACTCCTCAAGAAAAAGAGCAAAATATGGAATTGCTTATGCAGCTTCAAAAAGAAATGGGGTTTGATTTGCTGTTGAACGAATCGCGATATATTGAAAAAGAAAATTCCCGAATTGCACTTGTGGGTGTTGAAAATTGGGGCAAAGGAGGTTTTAAGAAAAAAGGGGATTTACGAAAAGCAACCCAAAATATCCACGTTAATGATTTTAAAATCCTACTGAGTCACGACCCATCTCATTGGGAGGAAAAGGTGCTTCCAGACACTACTAAATATCAGCTTACTTTGAGTGGACACACTCATGGTATGCAGTTTGGAATTGAAATTCCAGGATGGATCAAGTGGAGTCCTGTCAAATGGCGATATAAATATTGGGCTGGAATTTATAAAAAAGCGGGTCAATATATCAATGTCAATCGAGGATTTGGTTATTTGGCGTATCCTGGAAGGGTTGGAATTTGGCCAGAAATTACCGTAATTACCTTAAAAAAATCGGACAGTAGTGCCTAATCTGTAAAATTTAGTACATTTGTCATAGCCAAATCATTTAAAACAAGTGCCTTATGTCAAAATTTGGAGAACTTATAGATGCAGATATTCCTATTCTGCTAGACTTTTACACTGATTGGAGTGAGCCTTCTACCAACATGCATCCTGTCCTAAGAGACGTTGCTGCAGCCCTAGGAGATAGTGGAAAAGTCATAAAGATTAATGTTGATAAAAATGCCGATTTATCAGAAGCCCTCAGAATTAAGGGACTGCCTACTTTGATGATTTACAAGTTGGGCGAAATGGTATGGCGACAAAGCGGTGAGCAAGACGCCAATACGCTCATCAACTTAATGCGCGATTTTACGTAGTCTGTAATCACTTACCGAGTGATGTAAACAACTTTTCAAAAGGCTCAATATTTTTGTTAAAATTTTGAAGTTCTTGCAAGGCAAAACTGTCTTTTTCATAAATTTTTACTGCCTGTACAAGCATTCGATATCCTTCGATTTCAGTTGCGATGTTTGTATAATATTCTTTCATTTCTGCTAAGGGTAAATCCGCAAATAATTGCAATCGTTTTTGATATTCGGTTGTAATAATAGTGTATAGGTTTTGACCTTTTTCGAGGGCTCCTACCGAATAATACGCCTCAACAAAAGGTGTCATGAGCGTGTAGTATTCGTAGTCACCATAAAGATGCTTGACAGGATTGGTGAAATTTATAAAGTCATCCAAAGCGCGCTTCAAAATTTCGGTGTCTTCATAAAAAACAACCATTTCAACCAAGCTTCTGTAACGTTCCAAATCGGTAATGATCTGCTCTCCAAGTTCATATTGACTTTCAGTGGAAATGGAAGCAAAATAAGTCAATGATTCTTGGTATTTTTTGGAAAGACTTTCGAAAATATTTTGTGCTTTAGCAACTTTATTTATACGGTAATATCCTTCTAAAAAGGGTTCTACTAATGTATAATACCCAAAATAATCAATAGGCATTTGTTCCATAGCCAAGTCCATAACAACCTCTGCTTTTTGACTCTTTTTTTCTTCAATCAAAGTGCTAGACAAGCGCGCCAAATTTCCTCTAAAAGAAATGCTATTTTTTCGAGTTTCAGTATCGTGGTAAATATCAGCGCTGCCAGAATTTCCCCAGTCCCATTTCATCACAATATCGTACATACGGTTGCTGTCAATACGTCCCATTTCGTAAGGATTTCTGGAGTCTATCTCGGTTTTAATAGGAACTAGTTTGTACACCAATCCTTCGAGCTGGAGGTAATCCTTCATCCACATATACTCTGAGGGAGTGTAACTGCCGCCCGTAAAGTAAATAGGACGTTCCCAGTCGTTGTTGGCTAAAATATCAAGCATTAACAATTGGTTTTTGTAAATCCCTGACTTGGGCAAATCAATATCGATATAGTCCACGATCAAATCGGAATCTTTAGGACGTACCAATCCACTTTTTAAAACGTTTTCTTTGTTAACAGGAACTCGAATCTTGTTTGTAGGATAGTACACCAAATTTTGCGTAGATATGGGTACCCTATCCAAATCGGCATCCACTTGTTTGAGTAAATGTTTGTAGCGAGTTCTAGGATTATCGCTAGACACCCAATTCATAAAATCATTGATATTCCATCGAACAGAGTCAAGGATGGGTTCATGCTTGATGTAATCTCTAACCCCATATGCATATTGACGGTGTATCAATTGTGATTTTACAGGCTCGCTTTCGTAGGTTTTCCTCTTCGTTTGATCAATATACCAATCCGTTCCCAACAAGCTCGTGTTAATGCTTCGCACATCGGTTCTGTATTCTTCAATTTCTTGAGCATACCATAGCGCAAAGGTGTCGTTGTCGCCAATGGTAAAAATAAGCGCTCCTACATTTTCATCTATCGAATCTAGATACGCTTTTGCAGTCGATTGAGCGGTATATCGATTTGAGCGGTCGTGATCGTCCCAATTTTGATAGGCCATTAATACAGGAACTGCCAAAAGGGCACTAACAATAACGAGCGGAGTTGCTATTTTGGGAGCAAGATATTTTTTTAAGGTTTGAAACAATGACACTACCCCCAAACCAATAAATAACGCATAGACATAAAAAGACCCTACAAGTGCATAGTCACGTTCGCGGGGCTCAAAAGGGCGTTCGTTCAAATATACCTTGAGCGCCAATCCTGTAAACAAAAAGAGTACAAGGAGTACCCAAAAACGTTTTTTGTCTTGATTATACAAAAACAACAATCCTATGACTCCAAAAAACAACGGTAACATATAATAAGTATTGCGAGCTTTGTTGTTTTCGACATCAGCGGGTAAGTTTTTTTGAGAACCCAATCGATAACTATCAATAAAGTCGATACCGCTAATCCAGTTTCCATTCAATGGGTCGTATTCCCCTTTAACATCGTTTTGTCTTCCAGAGAAATTCCACATAAAATATCTCCAGTACATATAGCCCATTTGGTGTTGAAGCAAGTATCGAATATTTGCTAAAAAAGAAGGTTTGTCAATGTTTAAATAAGCTCCAAACTGAGTTAAAAACTCGTGATATTCTTCTGCATTGATATCTCCTTGATTGAAAGAGGAACGAAATTGTTGTACTGCCTGAACAAGTTCGTTTTGCGCTCGATATTCAGGTTTTATTGAAAAATCCAACACCTCAAAATAATTCATATAGTTGATAGCATGTTCTGTGCTCCACATTCTGGGTAAGAATCCTTCATGGGCGCTGTTAGAGTTGATTCGTGCGTTTTCCCAATCGTTAACAATGATATATTTTCCCTTTTTTTCGTCACGTTCAAACTTAGGCTTGTCGTCTTTGTAGGGTTTAATGGGGTCTTGACCTGCATACATATCTGAAAACATAGGTCCGTAAAACAGGTGCGTATCCGGATACTGCTCTAGGTTGTAATAAGCCAACAGCAATCGGGCGTCTGAAGGAGAATTTTCGTTGATAACGGTGTTGGCATTGGCTCTAATAGGCAACATGATCCAGGAAGAAAATCCGATCAGAATAAACAGAACGCACAGCAAACCTGTGTTGATGTTTATCCAGTTTTTCTTTCGAGTATAACGAATGCCATAGTAGAAAAATGCAATAAAAGCAATGGCTGTTATGACCGTCCCTGAGTTGAATGGCAACCCGATGGTATTGATAAAAAACACTTCGGCGTTTCCAAAAAAGGCAAGAGTAAGTGGTAATAACAATTTGAATATAAACAACAAAATGGCTACCGAAACTGTATTGGCCACAACAAAGCTTTTCACAGTCACTTTGGGATAATTCTTAAAAAAATAAATCATTCCAATGGCAGGAATTGCAAGTAATCCCATAAAGTGAACCCCAAACGAAAGCCCAATCACAAAAGAGATAAGAACTAGCCACCGATCGCCTCTAGGAGTGTTCATTTCTTGTTCCCAACGAAGCCCAAGCCAAAAAAGCAAGGCCATGAGAAAAGTTGCCATTGCATACACTTCGGCTTCAACGGCATTGTACCAAAAGCTATCAGAAAAGGTATAGGCAAGCGCTCCAACAGCACTACTTCCTAGGATCAATACTCCTTGTTGGGTAGTAAGTGGCTCGTTTTTACTTAAAAGTTTTTTTATTATAAGCGTTGAGGTCCAAAACAAAAATAGGATTGTAAACGCACTGGCAACTACAGACATCATATTGACCATCAAAGCAATGGATTCAATTTCGAGGGCGAACATGGCAAAAAAAGCGCCTAACATTTGAAACAGGGGGGCTCCCGGAGGATGGCCTACTTGTAGCTTGGCGGAAGTAGCGATGTATTCTCCACAATCCCAATAACTAGCAGTAGGTTCTACAGTAAGTGAAAAGGTAGTAAGAGCAATTGCAAAGATCGTCCAACCCGAAATTTGATTCCATTTTTTAAATGCAAAAGGGCTCGTCATGAGGAATGATTTTTAAGATTACGAATTTACACAATCTTACGAACTATTTTTAATAAACGTATTTTCATCTCAATTTATTTGCTGAACAAAAACTTTGTTTTAAATTTGCCGCTCGATTATGGCCTATGGTGTAACTGGCAACACGTCTGGTTTTGGTCCAGAAGAGTCTAGGTTCGAGCCCTAGTAGGCCAACAAAGCCCTCAGTATTTTGCTGGGGGCTTTTTAAATCCTAACGAAATGGGTGTTAGCAGATTAAATTTTTGTAATAAAACAAAAAACGTTATATTTGCACCGCAGAACGGAAAACGACAAGGGGACCAAAAGTCCCCTTCTTTATACCATAGTATGAACTTTGAAAATACGGTTCGAGATTTGTTAGAGGAAGTGATGAATAATCATCCTTCCTTATTTTTAATTGATTTTTCAATAGATTCAAGTGGAGCCATTCGCGTGGTTGTTGATGGCGATCGAGGAGTTGTTCTTCAAGATTGTATCAACATAAGCCGACACATTGAGCACAATATCGATCGTGAAGAACACGATTTTTCGTTGGAAGTGACCTCGGTAGATGCAACGGCTCCTTTGTTAAAGCCTCGGCAGTATGTTAAAAATATAGGTCGAAAAATAAAAATTGACACACATGTCGGAGAAGCGTTCGAAGGAACCATTCGAGAGGCAAGTGAAACGAATGTGGTTCTTCAGTGGAAAGCGCGAGAGCCCAAACCGATAGGAAAAGGAAAACGAACAGTGGAAAAAGAAAAATCACTGCTCTATAATGAAATAAATAAAGCTAAAATTATTATCCAATTTAATTAATCCGAATTATGGAAAACATTGCGTTAATTGAATCATTCTCAGAGTTTAAAGACGATAAATTTATCGATCGTGTTACGCTGATGTCTATTCTTGAAGAGGTGTTTCGAAATACTCTCAAAAAGAAGTACGGGGACGATGAAAACTTCGACATCATTATCAACCCTGATAAGGGCGATTTGGAGATTTGGAGAAACCGAACGGTAGTTGAAGACGGAGCAGTTGAGGATGAAAACCAGGAAATTGAATTGTCTCATGCTCGTAAAATCGAACCTGACTTTGAGGTAGGAGAAGATGTTTCTGAAGAGGTAAAACTGATTGATCTTGGAAGAAGATCCATTCTTGCTTTGCGTCAAAACTTAATTGCAAAAATTCACGAACACGACAATACCTTTATTTACAAGCAATTCATTGACTTAGTGGGTGAAATTTACACGGCCGAAGTACATCATATTCGTCACCGAGTAGTGATATTATTAGACGATGAAGGCAATGAAATTATTCTTCCCAAGGATCGTCAAATACCATCGGATTTTTTCAGAAAAGGAGACAATGTTCGAGGGATCATTGAGAGTGTAGAACTTAAAGGGAACAAGCCTAGTATTGTAATGTCAAGAAGTTCTCCTGTATTTTTGGAAAAATTGTTTGAACAAGAAATTCCAGAAGTTTTTGATGGTCTTATTTCTATCAAAAAAGTAGTGCGTATTCCTGGCGAAAAAGCCAAAGTAGCTGTAGATTCTTATGACGATCGTATTGATCCCGTTGGAGCTTGTGTGGGTATGAAAGGATCTCGAATTCATGGAATTGTCCGTGAATTAGGAAACGAAAATATCGATGTAATCAATTACACCAATAACATGCAGTTGCTTATTACGCGTGCTTTGAGCCCTGCAAAAATAACGTCATTGAACATTAACGAAGAAACCAAACAAGTAGAGGTTTTTATGGATCCCGAAGAGGTTTCAAAAGCCATTGGTCGCGGTGGATTTAATATCCGTTTGGCAGGACAGCTGACAGGATATGAAATTGATGTATATCGCGAAGGTGCTGAAGAAGATGTAGAGCTTACAGAGTTTTCAGATGAAATCGAAGATTGGGTGATTGCAGAATTTAAAAAAGCAGGATTGGATACCGCCAAAAGTGTTTTGGAACAAGATATTCAAGATCTTATCAAGCGAACCGATTTGGAAGAAGAAACGATTGCGGAAGTATGTAAAGTATTGAACGCAGAATTTTCAAGCTAAGTCGTTTTACGAACAAATTTATATTTTTGAAGAGAAAGAATTAATAGTATATGTCAGAAACAAAAACCATAAGACTCAACAAAGCGTTGCGCGAGCTAAACATTTCTTTAGACCGGGCCATTGAGCATCTTGCCTCGAAAGGTCATGAAGTAGAGTCTCGGCCTACTTCAAAAATCACGAAGCAGGAATATGAATTTTTGTTAGACGAATTTCAAACAGATCGATCCAAGCGTGAGGCTTCCCAAGAAGTGAGCGAAGAAAAGCGAAAGGAAAAAGAAACTCTTCGCCTTCAATTAGAAAAAGAGCTAGAAAAGAAACGAATTGAACAAGAGCGTATTATTAAAGATCGGTCATCCATTACGAAGCCCAAAATGGTTGGGAAAATTGATTTGTCTGAAACCAAAAAA
>ERZ887849.2873-NODE-2873-length-13684-cov-9.287402_pt1 | contig 13684 bp, 12 predicted proteins | sample MGYA00521267_ERZ887849 | MGnify/ENA primary metagenome ERZ887849 (study PRJEB32303, sample SAMEA104408601) | aquatic metagenome | biome: Brackish water; feature: Pelagic; material: water | place: Baltic Sea | collected 2014-06-06T16:11:00 | depth 2,863 m ... | reverse complement strand
AAAGAAAGTAAGGGATGCCAACAAAGGTTTGCAGGGCATACACCGTGTAGGCGCCCAGCATGATGAACTCACCATGCGCCATGTTGATCACGCCGGCGGTGCCGTAAATGATGGTCAGGCCAAGGGCCGCCACGAAAAAGATACTGGCGATGCTCAGGCCAAGAATAAGCGAATTGGCAAACGCGATAGACGAGAAATCCATCTCGTAACCCCCAAGGTGTCAAAACTGCTAAGATGGTGGTGTTGTGGCGGGTCGACCCCGCCACAACGGCGTGGTTTAGATAACGTCGACGCGCACCGATCCGTCCGGCGCGACAAGGCCGTTGGACATGCACTTGCCCGCATCCGCGTAGATCGAGAACGGATCAGGTGCGACGTGCTCGTCCGCCTGCTTGACGATCTCAAAGCTGCCATCGGCCTTACAGCGGCCGATTTTGGGAACGAGCCAGGTGTTGAAGTTGTCTCCGTCGACCCATGTTTCGCCCTCGGGCGAGATATCCGCGCTGAGTTTTACACCCGCGCATGCTTCACGCACACGGGCCGATGTGACTTCTTCAACCCCGTGGTCTGCAATGGCTTTTTCCATCGCCGCCTTGAACACATAGGCCGAGTTATAGGTTTCGGCCATGTTGTAATGGGTGGCGCCGTTCTTGCCATAGGGGCTGGACAGGAAGCCATCGACGAACTTTTCGTTCGTTGGGTTTTCCAAGGCCTGAAAGTAAGGCGCGGACAGGAAGTGGCCTGCGCCATATTCGGCACCCATCGCCTTGGTTTCGATCTCACCTGTGGTGAGTGATGCAATGGGCATGTCCTCTACCGAGAACCCGGCCTGTTTGAACTGGCGGTGGAAGGCGATGTCCGACGCACCCACAACCGTCGAAAAGATGAAATCAGGCTGCGCTTCGCGGATCTTGTTGAGGACGGGGCCAAACTCGGAATCTCCAAGCGGGATGTATTCCTCGCCCAACAGCTCGCCCCCGGCATTTTCCAGCCAGATCTTGGCGTTCTTGTTGGATTCCTTGGGCCACACATAGTTTGAGCCGACAAAGTAGACCTTCTTGCCAAAGTTCTCAACCATATAGGGGATGAGGTCTTTGGAATGCTGGTTGGCCAGCGGACCCGTGCACACAGTGTTCTGCGTGCATTCGGCGCCTTCATAGCATGTCGGGTAGAACAGCAGATTGTCGCGCTCCATCACAATGGGAAGGATCGCTTTGCGGCTGGCGGACGTATAGCAGCCAAAGATCGAAATCACCTTGTCGCGCAGGATCAGTTCGCGGGCCTTTTCAGAATAGACGCTAAAGTCCGACTTGGCGTCGATAATGACAGGCTCGATCGGCGAGCCTGCAATGCCGCCTGCTGCGTTAATCTCGTCGATGGCATATTGCATGACCAGCGTTGAGTCCTCCTCAGGTACGGCCAAGCCGCCCGTCAACGAGAACAGAACACCGACTTTGATCGGCTCACCTTTGGTCAGTGTTGCACCCCATGCCGCGCGGGATTGCGGGATCCAGATGCTTGGCGCTGCAAGCGCGCCAGCCACTGCCGAGTTCTTCAAAAAGTTCCGTCTGCTGAGTTTCATTTGATCTTCCTTTCGTTGGACGTTTCGGTGATCTGCCGGGTTCGGATTCCGACGCGTTTCTTCATCATCATTAGTCTGTGGTGTAATTCGCCGTCAAGAATAAAGAATAAAATATTCCTGAAGAGAATAATTTGGGTGCAAGAATCGGGGCCCCGAGGGACAGACTGAATTCGCGAAAAACTGGTTAAAAAATTAGCGATTAGTTAACTATATTGGGCTGAGTTTGATGGCGTGATACCGGGCCTCCTTGGGTTGGATGGGCTGATTCTCTGTTTGGCAGGTCGTGATGCCGTGCGGACCAGCCTGAGGGTGTACGAAACGCTGTCGCGATACGTGTGGTTGCGATGAAAAGGTGCTGTTCCGGGTCATCGCGTCATCCGAAGGTAAAAGGCCGAAAGCTTGGCCGGCAGGGTTGCGATGTCGGTGATCTGCACGCAGGTTTTGCGCCCGAAAATCTCGGTATGGCGTTGGCCTGCGTCGTTGCCCAGAGCGACGCAGATGGCGTCGATCCCTTGAGCGCGCATCCTCTGAACCGCGCGGCGCGCGTCTTCGACCAGATAGTCGGCATCGGGCATGTCGATGTCCGAAGGTGCGCCGTCCGTGACCAGCAGGACAATTTTGCGATAACGTGGCAGCCCATCCAAATCACGACAGGCATAACGCAGGGCAGCGCCAATACGCGTGGAAAAGCCAGGGTGCAGCCCGGACAGGACCGACGCGGTTGTTTTGTCCAGTGGGGTGTCAAACGTCTTGACCGGGACCACGCGCATATCGTGGCGACCCGCCGAGCTGAAGGCCGTGATGGCAAGATCATCACCCAGTTGCGCCATGGTGCTGGCAAGGATCGCCGCGGCGTCGCGCTCCATGTCCAGAATAGTAAGGTTCGGCCCGGCCGGATCGGCTGTCGACTGCGATATGTCGAGCAACAGATGCACGGCGATTGACCGTGGCGGGGGGGTGATTCTCTCGTAGACGTTCGGGTCCGGTTGACGGTTCGATCTGAGCGCGATTGCAGTGTCGATCGCCGCATCCAGATCCAGTGTTTCGCCTTCAAGCTGTTGCTTGAGTTTGCGCCGCTTGCCGGTTTCGCTTGTCGCAACTGCCTTTTGAATGCGCGACAGGGCGGCGCCGTGCCGGTCTTGCAACTGATCCCAAAACCCCGGATCGCCGGGCACAGGATCATAGGCGTTTACGCTGACCCAGTCATCGCGTTCGATCCCGCCGTGATAGTCGTATTCCGGCAGGCTCGCCATCTTGCGCCCGGCCTCCGGGTCCGCCGCCATTGTCTTGACGGGCTCCAGCACATCTGGCGTTTCGGGCTTTGCCTGCTCTTGTTTGCGATCTTGCCGTTGGTCGTGCGTTTCGGTCCGGCGCAGGTCGGCCAGAGGGGCTTCAAGCTCTTGTGAAGGCGGTGGCGTTTCGGGGTCTGCTGGCAGGTCCCAAAGACCCAAATTGTCGTCGCGATAGGCGGGCTGAACAACATATCCGACAGCATCGAACTGTACACGCGTTTGCCCCAGATCGTTGCCAAGAATATTGCCGATCTGGCGCGAGATGGCCGGATCATGCAAACGCCCCGCAGCGGCTTGGAACATCTTCACACCCTTTTTTACCCATCCGTGGGTTGGGTGAAATTCCGGATCGATCAAGGCGCGCGCGAGGCCGGAAAACAGGTTTTGGGCGGTGGGTACCCCGTCGTGTTGCGCCGTGTGAAAGGGGCACCACAAACGATGAAGACCCGGCATGTCGCGCATGGTCAGTGTTTCCACTCGCGCATCTTCGATCAGAGATACGACGGCGACTTGCAAGGGCTTGAGTTGGCCCAGTTTGAATTGTGCTCCGCCATAGGTTTTATGCGCGCCGACATGTGCGATGGAGGCGCGGTAAAGCTGTTGTTCCTGCCCGCGAAACCCTGAAAAGGCCGACGGCATCTGGATCAAGCCGCCCGAAAAAGTCGTCCGCCGTACGGAGCCGCCGTTTGGCCCCCTGGACCCTGCTTCGCGCAGCAGCGGGGTCTGCTGCCAGAGCGCGGTGTAAAACGACTTTAAACCGCTCTCGAGGCTTGGGAAATTCGCCTTGCCAGCAAAGCGTTCAAGAAGCCGCAGCGCCTCGGGTGTTTCAAGTTGGAAATAAGCGATGGCCTGTTCGCCATCCTGCCCGGCGACGCGCATCCCCGTTTGGACCCATGCCCCAAGCGGGTCGAGCCCCAGCCGGTCAAACAGCATCTCACTGCGCGACAACAACGGTAGGACCGCCTTTGGGTGTTTTCGCAGAACAGCCGCGATCATCTCGCGCCACTGACCGAACTGTTGCGGGTCCTTGAGTTTGACAGCCATGACCGGGCAAAGATCGAGGAACGCTCCGGCCGTGCGCGGCCTTGCCTTGATGGCGATGCGCGAGGCATCCGTGGCCAGTGCGATGGCCTGATCGGGTCCAACCTGCGTGGCGACACGCGGCGCGGCCGAGGCGAAAGCGCGCAAGACGGCGGCCCCGTATCCAGCGCCCTCTAGACGGTCATAGGCGCGCAGATACCCCTCTCGATGCGCACCTTCAAAGGCTTTGCGCAATGTGGGCGACAGGCCCTCTGATCTGATCCAGTCAGATACAAGCATCGACAGCCGCCGTGAGGGTTGAGCGCATTTCAGGGTCGTCGGTGATGGGAATGATCAGTGCGAATTCGCACGCCGCAGCAATCGGCAGACCCGCAGACATCAACCGGCCCGCGTGGATCAGCATCCGGGTGGAGGCGCCCTCATCCAGACCCTTGCCCCGCAGATTGCGGCTTTTGCCTGCGATCTTGGTCAGTCGCTCTGCGTCCTGCGGGTTCAGTCCGGCTTCGGAGGCGACGATATCGGCCTCGATCTGGGCAATGGGATAGTCGAAATCCAACGCGCAAAATCTTTGCTTGGTGGATTCCTTGAGGTCTTTCAGCACACTTTGGTAGCCGGGGTTGTAAGAGATCACCAACTGGAAGTCCGGATGCGCCTTGACCAGTTCACTCTTCTTTTCCAGCGGCAGAATACGGCGGTCATCGGTCAGCGCATGAATGATGACGGTGGTGTCTTGGCGCGCCTCAACGATCTCGTCCAGATAACAGATCCCGCCCTCGCGCACCGCTTTGGTCAGTGGGCCATCCTGCCAATAGGTGCCGTCCGGCCCCAAAAGGTAGCGCCCGACGAAATCAGAGGCGGTCATGTCCTCGTGGCAGGCGATGGTGACCAGTGGCTTGCCCAGTTTCCATGCCATATGCTCGACAAACCGCGTCTTGCCGCACCCCGTAGGTCCCTTCAGCATGACCGGCAAGCGCGCCTCATAGGCCGCCGTGTAGAGCGCAACTTCGTTGGCACTTGGGTAATACTTGGGTTCTTCGCTGAGGCGGTAGCTATCGAGTGACATGCGTTTTCCATCAATACGTTGACCGGCGGACTGCCCGCCGGTCAGACTGTCGGTTACCGATGCGGTTCAGTGGTCTTTTCGTTTGGCAGACCGTCGATCGGGCACTCTTCGGTGCCGACGGTGCTGCGGGTCATCGCCTCGACCATTTCGCGGGTGCCTTCTGGGTCTTCGACCCATTTACGGTAGAAGTCATAGGGCATCTCGGCGGTGCCTTTGTCGCCATCGCCCGAGTTCATCATGCCGGTGTAGCCACGGTGGACGAGCTTGAAGAGGTGGTTGTTGGATTGCATGGTCCGGCGCGCTTCGCGGATGGCCGAAACGGACAGTGGCGCGTATTGAATGCCCATTTCCTCGGTTCCGCATTCGCCAAGCGTACGCCCGTCAAAGCCGCAGAGCGTGGAGTGCCCAAAGAAGGTATAGACCCCGTCAAAGCCGGTGGCATTGGCCACGGCGACATAGGTATTGTTGGCCCATGCCATCGCCTTGGCCATGGTGATCTGCTGTTCCTTGGCGGGGTACATGTAACCCTGACAGCGGATGATCAGTTCGGCCCCCTTCATTGCGCAGTCGCGCCAGATTTCGGGGTAGTTGCCGTCATCGCAGATGATCAGCGAAATCTTCATGCCCTTGGGGCCGTCGCTGACATAGGTGCAGTTGCCGGGATACCAGCCTTCAATTGGCACCCAAGGCATGATCTTGCGGTATTTCTGAACGATTTCGCCCTTGTTGTTCATCAAGATCAACGTGTTGTAGGGCGCTTTGTTCGGGTGGTCCTCGTGGCGCTCGCCGGTCAGGGAAAACACGCCCCAGACGTCAGCCGCAATGCAGGCTTCGGCAAAGATGGCCGTTTCTTCGCCGGGGATGGACGCGGCGGTCTCGTACATCTCTGTTTCGTCATACATGATGCCTTGGGTGGAGTATTCGGGGAAAATCACCAGATCCATGCCGGGCAGGCCCCGCTTCATGCCCTTGAGCATTTTCGCGATGTTGTGACAGTTTTCGATCACCTCAGCCTTGGTGTGCAGGCTGGGCATTTTGTAGTTCACCACGGCCACGCCGACAGAGTCGTGGCTGCTTCCAATATCACCATGATGCATTGTGTATTCTCCTTTTGAGGTCAGAATTCGAATTTGCGTGGAGGTTGGTCATTTGCGGCGCTCGGCAGGCGGCGTGCCGTCCAGCGTCGTGGCGGCGGCGCGCCACATGGAGGTCATTGCCTTGGTCAGGGCCGCCCCGTCCGAGGCCAGAAACCGGATCAACGCGATGCCCCGGTCCTTGAAAACGGACAGGCCCGGATAGATGCCGGGCAGGGCCTCTGCGGCCTGCAGCATCTTGGGGCCAGTGTGGGGATCACCGACAACAATCATCATGCCGGAACAGGCAAAACCGCCAGTGCGGGCTGGCCAGTCGCTGCCCGCCAGTTCAAAGCGGTCCAGCAACAAAGGCCCTTTGGGTCCCAGAATTTCAACTTCATTCTCAAGCCAGGCGAACGGGCGCGCGCATCCTTCGGGGTCATGGCTTAACTGCGCATCTGCAAGGATTACGCGTGCGTCCTTGCCGATCCTTGCGGTAACGCGATTGCACAGTTTGGCGCCGGTCATCAGGATCGCGGGGTCGGGCAGATAGTCCAGCCGCGCACCGTCCTTGACGGTCAGGGACACTGTTTGCGTGACGCCTTCGCGTCCGCGCGCATCATGCACGATGGTCGAGGCCTGTGTGGTGACATGCGCCTGCGCCTGCGCCTCGGCGGTGATGTCCAGCGACAGGTCATCGCCGGAATAGACGCCACCCGAAGACGATTGCAGATACAGCGTCGCCATGCCCTTTGGATCACCGGGGTGATGGAAGGGCCGTGTGATGTGGAACGGATGTGGCGTGTACTGACGCGCAAGGTGCGTGCGCCCGGCGACAGTGCGAAACTGAAGCTCTGCTCGCACAGGTCGCGTGCCCAGTTTTATGTTGTCCAGCGCATTCACGCTGGCACCTCGTGAAACAGCAGATCGCGTGCAAGCATGTCGACGATATCGCTGACACCGATGACGCGGGCGCCTTTGCAGCAGCAGCCAATGACCGGAGTTTCGCCGCGTATCTGGGCTGCCTCTGTCAGGATTCCGTCCGCATCCACAAAGACATGCGGCGCAAGATCCAGCTTGTTGATGACCAAAAGATCGCTTTGCAAAATGCCCGGGCCGCGTTTGCGCGGGATGTCGTCGCCCTGGCCGACGTCGATGACGAACATCCACCAATCCACCAGATCAAGCGAGAAAGTGGAGGCCAGATTGTCACCACCGGATTCAATGAGGATCAGGTCAAGGTCGGGAAAGCGCGCCTCAAGATCATCGGCGGCGGCGATGTTCAGCGTCGGATCTTCGCGGATGACGGTATGGGGGCAGGCCCCGGCCTCGACGGCCGAAACGCGTTCGGGATCAATGAGACCCCCGGCCTGAAGGCGGCGTGCGTCTTCCTTGGTCACCAGATCATTGGTGACCACGGCCACTTCGATGTTACGCTCTTTGAACACCGGCATCATCGCTTCGATCAGCGCCGTTTTGCCAGACCCAACGGGTCCGCCAATCCCGATGCGGGCAGGGCCCGGGGTGCTGCGTTTGGCGAGGGGGATAAACTGGTTCATCGCAGCATGTACCTTTGTGTCAAAGGCAGTTTGTCCGCCGGCTCGCAGGTGGCCAGTTCGCCGTCTACAAAGACCTCGAATGTGGCTGCATCCACGGTGATGTCGGGACAGGCGTCGTTGAGTAACATGTCTGATTTGCGCAAGCTTCGGGTGCCTTGGGCGGGCAACAGTTGCTTGGTCAGGCCAAGCCGTTCCGACACCCCACCGTCGATGGCACGCGGGTTCACGAAACATGCGCCACAGGCTTGCGCGGCCTTACCAAACGACCCCCATTGCGGGCGCATGATCAGCGGCTCGCAGGTCATCAGCGACGCGGCACTGTCGCCCATGGCACCCCAGGCAATGAAACCGCCCTTGACCACCAGTTCTGGTTTGATTCCGAAATAGCCGGGCTTCCACAGAACGATGTCTGCCATTTTGCCGGGTTCAAGCGAGCCAATGTGGTCCGCAATCCCAAAGGACTTCGCCGCATTGATCGTGTATTTCGCGATATAGCGTTTGATCCGAGCATTGTCGCCTTTGGCCACGGTTTCTTCGGGCAGACGCCCGCGCTGGACGCGCATCTTTGAGGCCAGTTGCCATGTGCGCGTGATCACCTCGTGGATGCGCCCCATGCCTTGGCTGTCAGATCCCAGCATCGAGATCGCACCGATGTCGTGCAGCACGTCTTCAGCAGCGATGGTCTGGGCGCGAATGCGGCTTTCGGCAAAGGCCACGTCTTCGGGGATCGACGGGTTGAGGTGGTGGCACACCATCGTCATGTCGAGATGTTCGTCGAAGGTGTTGATGGTGAACGGATTGGTCGGGTTGGTGGACGAGGGCAGGCAGTTTGACAGGCCCGCCACTGTTATGATGTCAGGCGCGTGACCGCCGCCCGCACCTTCGGTGTGGTACATATGGATCGTTCGACCCGCGATGGCCGCAAGCGTGTCTTCGACAAAGCCGCTTTCGTTCAGGGTGTCGGTGTGAATCTGGACCTGAAAATCCAGCTCATCCGCGACCGTCAAACAGGCATCAATGGCGGCAGGCATAGAGCCCCAATCCTCGTGGATCTTGAGCCCCAGGCAACCATTCTCGATCTGTTCGACCATCGCTTCGGGTTGATGCGCGTTGCCGCGCCCCAGAAAGCCGAAATTCATGGGCCAGTGTTCGGCGGCCTGCAGCATCTTGCCGGTGTTGAACACGCCGCCGCAATCAATCCCGACGGTGATCGGTCCGAGGGAGCCGCCTAGCATGGTCGTGATCCCCGACGAGATCGCGTGCTCTACAAGTTGTGCACTGTCGAAATGGACATGCACGTCGATGGCGCCTGCAGTGGCGATCATCCCTTCAGCATCGCGCACAGTCGTGCCAGCCCCGACAATCAGGCGGGGGTCCACACCATCCATCGTGGCTGGGTTGCCTGCCTTGCCGATGGCCACGATCTTGCCGTCCTTGATGCCGATGTCGCCTTTGACGATCCCGGCGACGGCGTCGATCACAACCACGTTGCAGATCAGCATATCAAGCGATCCACCCGCACTTGTCACGCCCACGGCCATGCCCAGACCGTCGCGCAGGGTCTTGCCCCCGCCATGCAGGCATTCATCGCCGTAATGGGTAAAGTCGTGCTCGATCTCGGCCCACAGCTCTGTATCGCCAAGGCGGATCATGTCGCCCGTGGTGGGGCCAAACATTGCGGCGTATTCTGAACGCGTCATCGTAACCATGATCAGGCCCCTTTGAATCCGGCAGCCTGAGCGCGCTTGATCGCCTCTGCCTTGTTGGTTTCGTTGACAACGCCGTTGGTCAGGTTGTTGAGGCCGGACAGACGTTTTTCGCCGCCGAAGGTGCACAGGGTGACCTCTTTTTCCTGACCCGGTTCGAAACGCACAGCGGTGCCCGCCGGGATATCAAGGCGGAAGCCGAAGGCCGCTGCGCGGTCCATGTCCAACGCCTTGTTGGCTTCGAAAAAGTGGTAATGGCTGCCGATCTGGATGGGACGGTCACCTGTGTTGCGGACTGTCATCGTGATGGTGCTGCGCCCGGCATTCAGCTCGATGTTACCTTCTGCGACGCGGAACTCGCCGGGGCGGGGGGAGGTGCCCTCGACAGGGTTTTCACCGGGCCGAATGGGATCATGGACTGTGACCAACTTGGTGCCGTCGGGAAACACTCCCTCGACCTGTATCATTGGCATCAGATCGTCCACGCCCGGCATGACGTCATCCGTCGTCAGGATGGTCGATCCAAAACTGATCAGATCGGCCACGCTGCGCCCGTCGCGGGCGCCTTCAAGGATTTCGTCGCAAATGAGCGCAATCGCCTCGGGGGCATTCAAGGTGCGCCCGCGCGCGCGGCGCTTACGCGCCAGCTCTGCTGCCGTGAAAATGGTCAGTCGTTCCAGTTCGGTCGGGGTCAGTAGCATTCGTATTCCTTGGTCTTTCAGGTGGCGAAAAGGCTGGCATGGACGGTTGCGCGGCGCACCGCGGCGATCTCGGACAGGGGTGAAAAGCTGCCTGCCCGGGGCGGGCAGGGGCTGTTCAGACCGGCCGCCATGAGCGGGGCCGTCTGGGCAAGCAGGGATTGCGCTTCGATTGCGCCCAGACAGCCCAAACGCACAGCGGCCGAGACAAAAGCCATCACGGCGGCGTTGAGCGCGCCAGCTTCCATGTGCGGGGTCGAAAGCCCCAGACCGGCTGACACCACGGCTTGCACCACAGGCTCGTATCCGGCGGCGCTTGCACGGCCTGCCTTGGCAATCGCGGCCTCGTAGGCGGCGACATGCGGGGTTGCGATGCGGCTATGCACGGACAACATCGCGCGTCCGATCCTGCGCGATGCATCGGCCAGCCTGTCTGAGGTGTTCTGCAAATGACACCGCGCATCGATTTCGAGCAGGCGTTCGGTGTCTTCGGCCACATCCCGTGCCTCTGCCAGAAAGGGGCGGTCAAAACTGAACCAACGCGGCATGATTTGCCGTGTCAAAATACGGTGGACGTCCGCCGCGTCACGCACGCGCCCCTCGTTCTTGAGGGTTTCCAGACCGGACGAGAACGCAAACGCACCGGACGGAAAGGCGCTGTCGGTGGTCTGCAGCAGCCGGAGAAGCGCATGCGCATCACTCATGGCCCATCATTCCCGCCCGCCGGGTCTGGGCGGATGTCGCCCGCCTGCAACATGGGCTCCAGCCTGTCGAGATAGACGCGCGCTTCGGTCTCGACCGCAATCAAAAGTACCTGATCCTCAAAGCGGACACGCCAATGCAGGTTGCCTGCAAAATACCCCAACCTAAGCGCGGTTGCGGCGTCACGGGCCACAAAGCGCAGCCATTCTTCCGTTTCCACGCGCACCACGAGAGCCGCCGTTTCGTCGATGGCCAGCACTGCACCATCGAACAACTGCTGGTCACGTGGCAGAGCGATCGCAATCTGACGCCCCGCATCCGTGACACCTCTGAACCGTCTCCGTGCGAGGTCGGTTCTGGGCAGGCGCAAGTGATCAACGGCATGTGCGTGATCAAGCCGATGCAGCTGATCACGGATACCCTCCTGATCAGAGTGTCCGATAATGTCTGAGATAACGTTCATGCCGTTTTGACACGTCTGGAGACGCACCTGTGGCGCAGATGTTGGAACATCGGACTACTCCTGAAATTGAGACAGCGCGCAGAATGGCCAAAGCACGGACGCAACATGGCGCACGTTCAACTTTGAGGCTGTGTCGTGCCGTCTAGTTGGTCACTTTACGCATCATCAGATCCGAAAAGCGTATTTCATTAAGTGTTTTGGTGGATACGGCTACGCCGCACGGACGATCACGTCAGTTCAGTGTTCGCACTTGCGCAGTTGTATGACCCGGATGCAGCACTGCACCCGCCGTTCGTGCGCACAATGATCGGTAGAACGCATTTCGCATGGCCTCTTCAGGACTGCCAAGCGTCTATGGTTGGCAATCTTTGAAAACTATACATCTTTTCCTTTGATTGACAATAGTTCGCTGGCGTCGATAACCGCCTGCGCCATGTGATAGATCGAAATTCGCTTTGCCATTGCCTGTTCTCTAAGCACTTTATGCGCGTCAGGCTCAGTCAAACCGTGCATTTCCATGTAAATCGACTTGGCCTGGGCAACGATTTTGTGGCCGGTGATTCTCTGTTCCAGCTTTGCAATGTGCTCTTTGTCGGCGATCTGTTTCTGCCAGATCGCGTGTGCGACGACCAGATTGGTCAGCACGCCAAAGCTCTTGACCGGTTTGGATGTGGCCGCCGTGGCATTCACGTCCAACAACAGTTCCAGCATCGCCGGATTTTCGTAGTTCACCACGCCGATGATGGTCGGCCCGGGCTGTTCAACCCGTTTCAGCATGGCCTTGATTTCGTCCTGATGATCAAAGAACAAACCAACAAACGCCACATCAAATTTCGAAGGCAGGGTCTCCGGGGGGGGCCAGATCAGAGCGTTGCGGCATCCGATCCGCCCCAGTTGTTCAAGGATCATTTTCCCGTCCTCGTCGGGCGGGTGGACAACGGCGACAAGGATGTCGCGCAGATTCTTCAAACGAAAACGCGCCATTATCGATCCGTCTCCCTCAAATCTGCATATGGAATGTCGTCTGGATCATCCAGTTGCATCAGATAGGGAGAGGGGATCACCGGCGCGGAAGCTTCGCGCACGATTTGGAATTCTCCTTCTGCGTTGACGATGGCCACACGTGGCCAGAGCAGGGTATGATTTGTCTTTGCGTCAATGCGCACCATGCCTTGAGGCGCATCAAACAGGACCGTTGGCAGAATGCGCATCAGTGTTTCGCGCTCTGTGGTTCCGACCTGTTTTACGGCTTCGGCAAACAGTTTGACCTGAAAATATGCCGCTTCGGATTCTGCACACAGCGGCGTATCCTCTCCGAAACGTTCGCGAAAGCGGGACACGAAACGGCGGTTTGCGTCGTTTTGGATGACACTGAAATAGGGCGCGACCTTGATGTTGCCTTCGGCGGCATCTTTGCCGATGGCGGCCATCTCAAGTTCGCCTGCCGTGACCGAACAGATCGGAGACTGCGTTCTGTCAAACCCGGCCTTGTCGTAGGCCTTGTAGAAATCGACGGCCCCTTCACCCACCATAGTAGAAAATATGATGACAGGACCGCTTTGCTTGATCCGGGCAATGACATCGTCGATGTCTTTTTTCGTGATCGCCAGCGGAACATAAACTTCGTCCACGACTTCTGCGCCTCGATTGGACAGAAGGTCGCGCATCAGGCTGTTGATTTCGTAAGGAAATACGTAGTTCGACCCGACGAAGAAATACCGGCTTCCGTAGTTTTGTGCCATGAAGTCGGCCAGCCATTTGGCATTCTGGTTGGGCGCCGATCCCGAATAGATGCAACCGTTTGCGTATTCGAAACCCTCATAGTGTGTGGGGTAGAACAGCATTGTTTTATGGTCACTGATAGTCGGAAGAACAGCCTTGCGGCAGGATGACATGTAGCAGCCAAACAAGGCTTCGACCTTGTCCTCCACGATCAACCGTTCGGCTTCGGCCCGAAATTGAGCGGGGTTGGAACTTGTGTCATTGCCCGAGAACAAAAGCTCCTCGCCCAACAGCCCACCGCTCTGATTGATCTCTTCGATCGCCAGCAGGGCTGCGTTGCGTTGGTTGGTCTCGACCGCCGAGGTGACACCGGTACTTGAATAGAGAAAGCCGATACTTACCGGTGTTTTTCTGGGATCCATCTTGTAATCCTGTACAATTGTCACCCGCCAGTTGCACCAGCAAGCATGACGGGTCGTAGCGCATCTTGTTCTGGCGATCAACGCAGACACAATACGCCTGAGGCCGAAAACGGGCGGCTGGACGCCATTCCATTTACGCGGCGGTGATTAAATGGGCGAAAGCGGTGCTATTTGCTCAATTGAGGGTCGTATCAGGCGGGAAAAGCCATCCTGCGGAGAATTTCCGTCTTTTGGACTGGTCGATTCGAAAGGCGTCGGGCCTTCTGTCCTTCGATCATGCCAAACGTTGGTGGAGCGTTTCCTGATCAGAGGTGGTCGCAGGATTTCGGACCAGTAGTTAAGGTGGATCAACTTGTGAAAG
>ERZ887849.2865-NODE-2865-length-13695-cov-6.310924_pt1 | contig 13695 bp, 13 predicted proteins | sample MGYA00521267_ERZ887849 | MGnify/ENA primary metagenome ERZ887849 (study PRJEB32303, sample SAMEA104408601) | aquatic metagenome | biome: Brackish water; feature: Pelagic; material: water | place: Baltic Sea | collected 2014-06-06T16:11:00 | depth 2,863 m ... | reverse complement strand
CTGACAGCTCAACTTCTTTAGGCTCTACTATATCTTTAGTCATTAATTAGCCGCTATATACGCTTTTCCAGTTGTGATTGCACCTGTATAGCTAGACTTATCTGATGAGTCACCTGCGACATCTGGTGTTTCATCATCTTCGTCTACGGGTGCGTAAGCCAAGATAAGCTCAAGGTGGTCAACGTTACGCTGTACCATCTCGTTGATTTCTGCTTGGGTCATATTGCCTACTTCGTATGTGCCACCATTAACAGCGTTGATAAGCGTTACGCTATCGGTTGCTGCTGTTAAGACTTCTGTTACTGTTGCCATTTTTTATTCTCCTTTTAATTTTTCAACTTCTGCTGAAAGTTCTTGTATTGCTTTTACAAGCATTGGTATTAAAGCAGCTTCTGCTACTTCTTGTTGTCCTGTATCTCTTACATTCCATAAGTTAAAGCCTTCTGTAAGTTCAGAATGATTGTCTATAACTGCTTTAACTTCTTGGGCTATAAAACCATGTTGAGTTTTAGAGTTTTTGTAAGATTCTGTAGAGCCTTCTTCATAACCTGTAAATTCTTTAGGTAAATCGCCTTTAGCTTTAAAGTTAAATGTTCTAGGTCTAAGGTCATTAATAAATGAAAGACCTGCGGTTGAATCTGCAATATCTTTTTTAACTCTTTCGTCTGAGACTGTTGCCCAAGTAGCCGTTCCATTTGCTGCTCTTATATCATCTCCACTAATACCAATAGTTGTATAACCCCCTTCACCTGCAACATTATAACCGAAGACATTTGCATTTGTTGTAGTTGCAGCTGTTCCGTGAGCATGAGGACCAACCATAGTATTATAATTACCTGTGGTATTTACGACTGTGTAATTTCCTGCCCTATAACCAATATATATACTTTGCGCACCTGTTGTATTTCCTCCTCCTGCTAGATAACCAACGGCTGTGTTGCTGTTTGCTGTAGTGTTTAATTCCAGAGCTTGCCGACCAATTGCTGTATTATAAGCACCTGTTGTGTTTACTGATAAAGCAGCAGAACCAAATGCTGTGTTGTCACCTGCTGTGGTGTTAAGGCGTAAAGCTGCATAACCAAAAGCAGTGTTATAACTACCTGTGGTGTTATCCTGTAATGCAGCACCCCCTGCATCAGTTGCACCACCAAAAGCTGCATTATTAATTCCTGTTGTATTTGATGTTAAAGCAGAAGCACCTACTGCTGTTACTTTACCTGTGGTGTTTGCTAAACCTGCGTTCCAACCAACTGCGGTGTTATAAGCATAAACATTTGCTGTGTAATTAGAAGTTTTTAAAGCCTGATAGCCAACTGCTGTTTGAAAACCTCCTGCTACGCTTGTACTTAAAGCATCTTTACCAATCGCTACATTTTGAGTTCCTGTGGTACACGCTGCTAAAGCAGCAGAACCAACTGCAACATTAGCTGTACCTGTAGTGTTTGCGGTTAAAGAAGCATAACCAACGGCGGTGTTGTTAGAAGCTGTGGTGTTTTGTCCAAGTGCCGATGTTCCAATTGCTGTGTTATCTCCGCCAGTTGTATTAGCGTCTAAAGCATCTCCACCTACAGCAACATTTTGTTGACCTGTAGTGTTTGCTCCTAAAGAAGCATAACCAACTGCGGTATTATAAGCTGCTGTGGTGTTGGCATCTAAAGCATTAACTCCAACCGCTGTGTTATTACCACCTGTGCTATTTGAGTACATCGACCTTGAACCCAAAGCAGTATTATTAGCACCACTTGAGTTTGTTCTTAGGGCAATACGACCGACTGCTGTGTTGTGGTCGCCAGTAGTCAAAAGTGCGGCACTACGACCTACAGCCGTATTGTAAGAGCCTGTAGTGGTTGTTGCTAAAGCATCAGTACCTACCGCAGTATTTTCTGTGCCTTCAGTGTTTGCACTTAAAGCACTGTAACCAAGTGCTGTGTTATAACCCGCTGTTGTATTGGCGTCTAGTGCTAAAGCACCCACTGCTGTGTTCTGTGTGCCTGTGGTGTTTGCTCCTAAAGCAGCAGCACCAACTGCTGTGTTGTTAGATGCTGTGGTGTTAGCGTCTAAAGCTAAAGAACCAACAGCAACATTACTTGAACCTGTTTGGTTTGCGTATAAAGCATCTTTACCAACGGCTGTGTTACTAGCACCTGTTTGGTTTGATACTGAAGCCTGATAACCAACTGCGGTATTGTTATCTGCTGTAAGGTTTGCTAATAAAGCGGCGTGACCCACTGCTGTGTTGTTTGAACCTTCAGTATTATCTGCTAAAGCACTTCTACCTACTCCAGTATTTTCAGAACCTGAGGTATTTGCTGACATCGCATAAGTTCCCAAAGCAGTATTGTTATCGGCTGTTGTGTTTGCGTCTAAAGCTAAATAACCAACGGCAGTGTTGTTATCACCAGTAGTAATAGCAGTACCTGCTTCATCGCCTACGACAGTATTATAATTACCACCACTTTCAATGGAGTTACCTGCGTTGACACCTGCTCTGAAGTTTGAAGTTCCTGCTGAAGCGGTGATGATGTCTGCACCATCTGCAAAGGTTACGTCTGCTGCAAAGTTTACAGCTCCGTCTACATCTACAACATCAAGGTTAGTTGTGCCGTCTACGTCTATATCGCCTGAAATATTTAAAGCTGTAAGAGTACCAAGACTTGTAATCGTTGGTTGAGCTGCAGCAAGTACAAAATCAAGTGTACCATCGCCATCTTCATAAGTTACTGCAACACCTGTTTCAGTATTGCTTGTAACCATTGCTCCAATTACATCTTGTACTTCTTCTACTGTAAGTTGTTCAACTAAGTCTGAGGCTAAGCCTTTCTTTAGTGTGTTGTCTGTAGCATCAAAGAACATCAAGTGATCAGCACCTGCGATTGTTACTTCAGACAGATTTGATATTGCTGTTGCAGCTAATCCAGCCGCAGTATTTATTGTTGTTTGACTGTGTGTCATTACCTCAATGCTTGAACCGTTTGGTGGAGCAGAGGAGAAGGTTAAAGTTGTTCCTGAGACAGAGTATGTATTCTTAAACTGGTATACACCATCTACATATACTTGTGTGTTGTTTTCGTGTGTTGGATCCAGACTTAGTGTAAAAGTTGTATCTGTTCCGTCACCGCTAAAGTTATCGACATTGAGTCCGTCACCTTGTACTGCCGCTGAGATAGAATGTATTGTTAAAGTTCTTCCTGCAACTGGAGCATCTGCTAAAGTTACAACAGCGCCGCTTACGCTATAAGCATTATGGGCTTGGTATACACCTTCTATGAAGACCATTACAAAACTTTCCGAAGAAACAGCTTGTGAAATAGTAAAAGCTGTCCTACTACCATCCGTAGCAGGAGTTGTTGATCCATCAAATATATCGGTTAAGAAACCGTTCGACCCTCCGCCTCCAATTTCTCCCCAGCTATCAGTATACCCTTCGAATTTTCCATCAGTTGTATTATATCGGAACATACCTGCAGCTGGTGTTCCAGGTCTTTGAGCGGTTGTTCCGTCTGGCATTCTTACTGCCCCAGTACCACTAAGTACTATATCGTCTGCAATTTGATCTCCAGTTATTTGGTTGTCATCAATATGTCTTGTTAAAATTGAATTTGAAGCAATTTTAGTTGCATCGACTGCGTTGTCTGCTATGTTTGCAACAGTAATTGTGTTCGCTGCAATATCTGCACCTACAATACTTCCATTTACAATGCTTGCAGAAACTACTGAGTTTGCAGCAAGTTGATCTGCTCCGACTGCATCATTTGCTATTTTAGCTTGTGTTATAGCAGTATCAGCTATTTTAGCTGTTGTTACGTTTGCGTCTGTTATATTGGCAGTTACAATAGCATCATTTGCTAGTGTAGTAGTTATAGATATACCAGCTGAACCATCGAAGTTCGCTGTACCAGTAACATCACCTGCGACTGCTATAGCTCTTGCAGTAGTTAATGTAGCTGCTGAGCCTGTTGTGTTTTGGTTACCAACTGAGTTAACTCCTGGTAAAGTAATTGCTGCTGAACCATCAAAGTTCACACCACCAATAGCTCTTGGAGTTGTTAGTGTAGCTGCGGAGCCTGAAGTGTTTTGATTACCTACAGCATTTACACCTGGTAAGTCAATGTTAGCTGAACCGTCAAAGCTAACTCCACCGATTGTTCTTGGAGTAGTTAATGTAGCTGCTGAGCCTGTTGTGTTTTGGTTTAGTGTTCCTACAGCTAGATCAATAGTGTTGTCTGAATCATCATAAGTTACTGTAATACCTGTTTCGGTATTAGAAGTAAACATAGCACCAACTGTATCAGAAATAACTTCTGAAAGATCAATGTTACCTGTACCGTCAAATGATACACCATGTATAGTTCTAGCAGTTTCTAATGCTGTTGCAGTTGCTGCATTTCCAGTTGTGCTTTGATTAAGTGTTCCGACTACTAAGTCGATTGTGTTATCTGCATCTTGGTAAGTTGCGGTAATACCTGTTTCAGTGTTACCTGTAAACATTGCTCCAACTGTGTCAGATACGACCTCTGAAAGATCAATGTTGGCTGACCCGTCAAAGGATACGCCATGTATAGTTCTAGCAGTAGCTAGTGTTGTTGCTGTTGTGGCATTTCCTTCTAAAGCTGCTACCAAAGTACCTGTAGTTATTGAAAGGCTACCTGTGCTTGCACCTGTTGCTGTTGTAGTACCTAAAGTAAATTTATCTGCACTTTCGTCCCATGCAAAGATAGCATTATCTCCTGTGCTACCTCTTTCTATTACTATACCACTATCATTGGCATTTGTGCCTGCGCCATTATTAAGTTCAATTAAGTTATCCGCTACTACCATATTCGTAGTAGAGACAGTTGTTGTATCTCCGTTTACTGTATAATTTCCAGTAACAGTTAAATTTCCACCAATAACAACATTATCTGGTAATGCAATATTAATTTTATTGTTTGAAACTGTTGTTGCTATTTCATTTGCAGTTCCTTCAAAAGTTAGTGTATCTGTACCAATTGTTACAGTATCATTAGTTCCTGTGTCTGCGGCAACAGTAAGTGCGGAACTAATAGCCGCAGTACTTGCTGCTGTTAATCTTCCGTCTGCATCTACTGTGAAAGTAGGTATTGCAGTAGCTGAACCATATGAACCTGCAGTGACTGCAGTTGCTGTTAGTTGAGTTGCGCCGATAGAGCCATCTGCTATTTTTGCTGAAGTTACAGCATTGTCTGCTATTTTAGCAGTGGTTACGTTAGCATCTGTAATATTTGCGGTAACGATAGCATCATCTGCTAGTGTAGTTGTGATTGATATTCCGGCTGAACCGTCAAAGTTAGCAGTACCTGTAACATCTCCTGCTACAGCGATTGCTCTTGCTGTTGTTAAAGTTGCAGCTGAGCCTGAAGTGTTTTGGTTACCTACAGCATTTACGCCTGGTAAGTCAATGTTTGCTGAGCCATCAAATGAGACTCCACCAAGTGTTCTAGCGGTTGTTAAAGTTGCGGCTGAGCCTGTTGTGTTTTGGTTACCTACAGCATTTACGCCTGGTAAGTTAATGTTTGCTGAGCCATCAAATGAGACTCCACCAATAGTTCTTGCAGTTTCTAATACTGTGGCGTCCGCTGCGGTGCCTGAAGTATCTTGATTACCTGCTGTATTAACTCCTGGCAGGTCAATGTTTGCTGTACCATCAAATGATACACCACCGAGTGTTCTAGCAGTTTCTAAAGCTGTCGCTGTTGCTGCATTACCTGTTGTGCTTTGGTTAAGTGTTCCGACTACTAAGTCGATAGTTCCGTCTAAATCTTGATAAGTTGCTGTGATATTTGTTTCAGTATTTCCTGTGAACATTGCACCTGCAATATCTTGTACATTTTCTGTTGTTAATACTGCATCAGCTGCCCAAGCAATATCTGTTCCGTCTGATTTTAATACATATCCACTTGTTCCTAGTGCTAAAGCTGAAGGATTGCCAGAAGCATCCCCTACGATTACTTTACCACGAGCAAGTCCCGCTAGTTTATCAAGAGTTACTGCATCATCAGCTATTTTAGCTGTTGTTACATTGGCATCTATAAGATGACCAGTAGTAATTTGAGCATCATCGATATGTCGGGTAAGTATCGAGTTCTGCGCTATTTTAGTTCCGTCTACGGCGTTGTCTGCTATGTTTCCTGTTGCAACAGTATTTGCTGCTAACTCTCTAGTAGTAATTGCATTTTCAGCAATCTTTACTGCTGTTACTGCATTGTCTGCGATTTGTAAAGTTGTTACTGCATTATTTGCTATCTCAGAAGTGCCTACTGCATTTGCAGCAATACTAGTAGCTGTGATAGCATTTCCAGCTGGGAAAGTGTCTTGAGGTCTTTTACCTATATAAGCCATTATGATTGCTCCATTACTGATACTATTGTATCTATTGAACTGGCAGTGTCGGATATAATTTTAATTATATCACCTGTCTCTAGTACTAGTTTTTGGTCTCCGCCTACAGCGACTAAAGCGCCGCCTTCGAAGATTTCTGCATTCTTTACTACATAAAAATGAGCTGTTGCTGACGCATCATATACTCGAATACTAACTTTTATAGGGCTAGTACTTGTTACATTTGCACAAGTAAGTCCGATTACAGTAGTAGTAGTTGAGCTCGGCACAGTATAAACTGAAACTTCAGATGTGCCAGTAGCTGCTGCAGCAGCGTTTTTGAATGTATTTGCCATATTATTATCCTAGTGCTATTGCAAGTGCTATAACGTCATCTTCTATTGCTTGAGCAACGATTACGTCATCTGTTTTACGAAGGTATATCTTTCCGTCTACTGCGCTTATTGCAAGTTCTCCAACAGCTATATCACTAGTTGTTGGTGCTGTTGTATTGTTTATATTTCTTTTTAATTTAATTTGTTGAGTCATTAGCTATAAGTCCCACCATCAATTGATTGCATTACGAAGCCTGAGCCATTTGATACCATAATCTGTCCTGAAGATCCAGATGAACTAAGTCCAGTACCACCATATCCTGCGGCTACTGCTGTTCCTCTCCATAATCCTGTTGTAATTGTTCCGACTGTTGCTAAGTTTGGTATTGAAGTAATGTTTGATTGTGTTGCTCCTGTTACAGTAGTAGCAGTTCCTGCTAAACCATCTAAGTTCGCTGCGATTGTTCCTACACTTCCACTGAATACGCTATTAGTATCTGTAGCATCTGGTATAAATGTGAATTTTCCTGTGCTATCATCGAAGCCGAAGAAACCATTTTTTGGTCCGCCATCGCTCCATTTAAATTTAATACCTCTATCTAGGTTATCATCACTTGCATTAGCTCCAATTTCAAATACTGGGTCCGCAATACTAACTGTTGTTGAGTCTACTGTGGTAGTTGTTCCACTTACTGTTAAGTTACCTGTAACTGTTAGATTATCCCCTACTGTTACTTCTGAGGTTGTATGACCAATAGTTACTGGAACTCCAGAAACATTTGCTCCAACTTTTATTCCGCCTGTAGTATCAGTAGTATCAATTGTAATATCATCATCTGCATCAATATCAATGGTAGTACCATTTATGTCTAAAGCACCACTAGTTGTTAGTCCTGCTATAGTTCCTAGGCTTGTTATGTTTGGTTGTGCTGCAGTACTTAAGGTACCTTTTACTTCCCCACCAGAACCATAAATAACTGCTTTGCTATTTACAACTGTGTTTGCTAGTGATCCATCTAGTAAGTTTAATTCTGCGTAAGTTGATGTAATTCCATCTAAGGCTGAGTTGATCTCTGCTGCTGTTGCTGTGACTAGAGTGTCACTTCCTGAAGTACCTAAATATAGTGCTGATGTTCTTATTTCTGAAGTCGACTTGTTTGCGTCTACAATTAAGACCGAACTTGCTGTAGTAGTACCATGAGCATGATCCATTAGGTTGCTGAAGTAATTACCGCCAATTACTGTTACAGCATTTGAGTTCGCAGGGTCTCCAATAAATAATCTTTGACCTAAATTTCCTTGAGTACCTGTTCCACCTGAAAAAGCTAACTCTCCTGCATTTAAAGAACTTGGTGCGGTAGTACCAGTCGTTCTTTTAATTTTAATTATATTTACTGCCATGTTATTATCCTAGAATGAGCCACCGTCTAAAGTGTTCATTGTGGGAGAGTCTCCCCCTGCTGCGGCAATTGTATGCCATTCGTAGCCTGCAGAAACTTGTCTGTAGACTCGAAGTTCTTCGTTTGCTGTGTCGTACCACAAATCACCCTCTCCTAAATTGGAGCCTGAGGGAGTTGCGGATTGTCTAAAAAATTGGTCGGCTAAATCTTCTAAAGCCTCTTGAAGATTACCACCTGGTAATGTTTGTGTAGCTGTGTAACTTACTGAGCTTGCTTCTGAAACTGGAAGTGCTAAATCTGTACTTGTTGTTACAGTAATAGGATTATCGCTTTGGTTTAAAGTAACAGTGTTATTTGTTTCATTAACTGTTACATAGGTTGGCGTTTCAGTTACGGTTACTGTTATAGCCATTATCTTGTTACTTCTGGTGTTACCGTAACTGTTCCTTGCAGTATTCTAGTTACGTCTCCGCCTGCTGAAGTGATCTCTATGTCATATACGTATAAGGCTTCATCTATACCCGAAGTAGTAGTATTAGTCATTGAAAGTGTTATTTGCCCAGTAGCAGCATTGCTTACCGTTCCTGTAAAAGTAGCAACTATTGATCCTGAATCATGTGTTGATCGCATCTGAGAGGCGACGGAATACCCAGTCAAATTCATTGCTGCTCCGTTTTCCTGTAAAGTCAGAACACGACGAAAAGTTGTTCCCTGCTCTATCGTAAAATTATAAGTTCCTGCTGACATTTTTTCATTACCTCCAATGTGTTAATTATACCAAAAATTTACCTATGATGTCAAGGATAATTTTTCCAATGTGAAATCATCAGACATCACTTTCCTCATACGTTACGATAGCATCTATTGAAGAATCTGTATTACTCATAACTGTTATGTAGTCATTTACATTTAAAACTAAAGTATTTGTGTTAGACACGCTTACATGTTGAGTACCTTCTGATAGTACTCCGTTTTTTGCTAAATAAATACTTGAGTTTGATGAGGCATTATAGTATCTTAAATCAAAAGTTATACTTTCACTTTCTGTATTAGTTATACTAAATCGTGATATTGTGCTTACTTTACCAAAAGGGCAGGTGTATAAAATTTGTTCTGTTGTTCCTATATTTTGTTTTATTTCTGTTATCATATTGTTTCTACTCCTTCTACGTCAAAAATTAAAAATGCGTAGTTAATTGCTAAAGGCGCGATTGTTTCACTTTCTATCAAAACATTATCTAGTGTTTCTTCCGCGTACTCTCCTGCAAAATTATTATATATCTTTAGAGCTGTATTTGTTACTTCAAACCATACTCCACCTTTTGATTCTCTTTCGAATACTAGTACATTGTTACCGTATTCAGTATCTTCGTCTGTCTCTATATAGTAGTAATGCATAGCAGGGTACATTTTTGTTGCAACTCCATTACTTACATCAGTAGAGAAACACCACTGTACAATTACATAAGGTTTATACCCTAGACCTAATCCAACGCCCGCTGTGTCAGGAAATGTTATTGTTGCAAAAGTATCTGAGGTTAGTGAATTAGTTCTATATGAAGGCAGCCCTAATGTTCCTTGTCCATGATATTTTAAAGGTAGACTTCCAATTCCAACTCTACTATCAAATATTAGATTTTCTCCGCTTGTTAGAACCCCTGAGTCATTTACCACATCTGTAGTAACCGGATTGCCATTACTATCTAATTCTGTTTTAGATACAAACAACCCATAGTCTGATCCTGCTTTTCCTAGTAATAATTTTCTTGCCATTATGCGTACCCCCTGAGTACAATATATTTTACTGTTGTTGTTGTAGGAGTATTATTAATAGTCTTTGTTCCTGATGATTCGTTAAAGAAAGGTTCATATCCTAAACCTTCTATATCTGCATAAGTACTAGGAACTGTTAATATAAAAGCAGTAGTACTAACACTGGTTAACTCTACGTATGCTCCATCTGCATATAAAAGTACTACAGGGTTAGGAATTGCAATGCTAGAAAAAGTTATTGTTTGCGCATTTGAACTCCCTCTTGATACATTTACGCTTCCTTTTTTAATAACTTGTGCGTACCCCTTTTCTCGTGAGTCAAAAACTAAAAGATCTTTATTGCATAAAGTTCCAGAGTCATTCACAACATCTACTCCGATTTTAGAAATAAATAATCCATAATCTGAGCCTGCTTTCCCCAGTAATATTCGTCTACTCATTTTACTAAATACCCTTCTGCGAAAAAGTTATCATCTGTAGTTATTTTTCTTCCTATTAAGTCTGAATTTGATATCTCTATTGTTTTTATGGGTACTATGCTTCCATGGTCTGTAAATAGGTAGTCTGTTGGTTTTACTTTATCTGCTGTTACCCACATAAAACTATCTCTCCATATATAGACTTCTACTTCTGCCGAAACTTTTAAATTATTAATTTTGTAATACTTTGATTCTGTTTGATCTTCAGTAATTACGGTAATGTTGCCTGTGTAGTCTCCAAGAGTTTCTATATTAAATGAGTGTAATTGAGTATCTATTATTACATCTTTTACTAAACACCTCATTCTATAAGGAGTTGAAATATATGAATTTTTATTTATGAGTTTCATTTAATGCCTCCAATTCTATAAAGCTATCTAACGTTGTTTGTAAAGCCGTAGTAGTAGCTATTTCATTTAAAGTTCCATCTTCATTATATATTGCAGGCACTTCTACTGTTCTAGTATTTTCTATTCTTCTTGCAAAAGGTACGCCACTGTTATTAAATAAAATCATGAGAATTGTAAAAATCTGTTGCCTGTGTTAGTAGTTACATCACTTCCAAGATTCCAAGCAGCAGTACCCCCAGTACCTGTATAAGTGAGAGAAGTTCGAGTAAAAGTACCTAATAGAGTTCCTGATGTGTTTGTTCCGTTATATACTTTTAGCGTTGTCCATCCGCTATTTGCAGCAGAACTAGTAAAAATTAAAAATATAGTATTTTGATTAGAACTTTCTATGTCACTAAATGCCCAATTTCCTCCTCCTGAATTTATTGAAGCTATAGTATTTGTTGTGTTAGAAAAACTTCCATGCCCCCCTCCAGTAAATGGATGATATCCTTGTGAATTAAAAGAGGCGGCAGGGCTGTAGGCTCCTTGAGCTATATTTACTTCCCATATTGCAGTAACTGCAGGAGTTACTGCAGCTTGGCTTACTGTAAAACTTGCAGATACATTGGGACCTCCATTTGTTGAAGAAATTGTATAAGTAACATTAGCACTTCTTGCAATTCCTGTATTTGCAGATATTTGAAGTCTCATTGTTCCTGTTGTGCTGTTTGCTATTGTTGCTGTAATCCAGCTTGCGCTTTCTGTAATAGAAAAACTTTTACTTGTGTATAGTCCGGCTGCACTCCCATTTAAACTGCTTGTAACACTGTAAGTATTATCATGACTCCCATTTGCAAAGCTAATATTTGGTATCGATTCTACTGTATGAATAAAGGGTATGTAGAAACTTGCAGAAACCTCACTACTGATATGTCCATCAGTACTTACAGCTCTAAAATAATAAGTAACAGAAGTGTTTCTATTTTGACTGAAATCTGAAGAGTATGTACTAGTTGCATTTGCCCATGATCCCCCACTTCCTACTTTTATTTGTAAAGTATTTCCACTTTGTACAACTGCAGTTGCTCTTACTGTTTGACTTGAAGAGCTAGTATTTGTTTGTAGTGTTACACCCTGAAAAGTTGGAGTAGTTGCTTGGGCTTGTGCTCGTGTTGTTACAGTATAAATACCTTGTTTGTTGCCAATTGTTAATGTTGTACTTACTGCTGTACTATAACTACCACTTGAAGTTAGTCGTACGGTTATAGATTGATTATTGGATATATTTCCAGTTGTACCATAAGCGCCCCCTGCGATACTAAAGGTTCCATTGCCGCTGATAGTTACTGCTGTAGGTGTATTAATTCCTGTTATTGTTTTTGATGGGGTTGAGGTATTGACAGTGTTTAATTCCGATGCTGTTACAATGTTAAAATCTCCAAAAGCATCTGGATCTGTATCTGTTGCAGGTGCAGGAGTATTTATTGTGAAAGTTCCTTGTACTCCACCAATAGTTACTGTTACTACAGTGCTGTTTGGATTTTGGCCAACCGCGGGGGCTGCTGCAGCTGTTCCTGTCGCTGTGACAGTTCCTCCATTTACAACACTACTTACATTAACAGTTCCACCACTTACACTTACTACTGCACTATCCCCGTCTCCTAAACCAGCTATTTGAGTCGAAGCCTGAGAATAACTTTGTCCTGCTGTTGCACTATTTTTTGTTGTAAAAGTAAAAGCACTAGGTGTTGTTATCGGTGAAGGTGAAGTATAAGTATGGGCAGAATTTGTTTGTACAGTATTAGAAGTCAGTCCCCCTTGCTTCGCAAAGTAGTACCTAGTAGTACCTCTTGGGTGAGCAAAACTATTTGAAGATTGAAAAGTTAGTCCCGCTACTGAATTAGTAGAGGCTTGAGCATATGTAATTGTACCTGTTTGATTTGCTCCATTCGCTGCAGTGACTGCAACAGTATCATTTGAGTTATTTCTAGCAGTTTTTGTAACTGCACTTATTGTTGGGGGGCCTGCCACGCCGCCGCTACCAGATCCGCCTTGACCTGAATTTGAACCTGTAAGAACTGAAGTACCAAAAAGAGTAGTATCAGTTATCATCTTTCCATATTGGCAGGGTATTCCCAAAATCTGTATTTTTACGTCCCCATCTCCTGAAGCTCTTGTTCGTGCTTTAAAGTAAGGGTAGTTTCCTCCATTCTCTCCGGGTCGTGGGTTTGAACAGTCTCCTAACTCTACATAGTAAGGAATAACTGTATTCTTATTTGAACCAGTATTTAAGCTAAATTGAAATAAACCGCCGCCTCCTGCGGTACTTAACGCACCTATTACTTTTGCGTAAACGTCATAAAACCCGCTGAAGTATGATCTACCCTGATTAAAAAATCCTGTTGGAAACATTGCTCCTTTTTCTGTTACTATATATGCAGGTATATAAGGGTTGCCATTTGCGTCTGAAGTAGTAGGTAACTGTACTCCTGAAGTTGTCATAGATGTATAAGTTGAGTTTGAACGGATTACTCCAGCACGATACATTTCAGAGTTAAACAAGTAATCTCGGTTATTGATTGTATCGTCAATTACATCGACACCTGGCTTGGAAACTTTAAGAACGTAGTTGCTACCGTCTTTTCCTAATAATACACGCTTAGCCATTATGAAGCGTCCGAAATAATAATTTGTTGAGTATGCGCGTTTATATCAATACTACTGTTTGGTCCAGCAGCTGATGTAGTTGTATTTGTAGTTGCTTCTAGTTTTCCGCTTGATGTTAATAGTATTCTTCCGCCTTGTATATTTGTATGTCCAAATACCATAGCACTTTGACCTGCCATATAAGCACTTGTTATTCCTAGTCCACTTGTTGAAAGCGTAGCAGCAGTGCCTGTAGGAGAGAAAGTACTTCCATCAGGTAATGTTAAGTTCACAAAAGTAGGAGAATTTACTAAGTCTACATAGTCACCACTAAATAGTGTTGGTTTTCCTGTTAGAGTAGAATAATCACCATTAAAATCACTTACTCCAGAAC
>ERZ887849.2862-NODE-2862-length-13701-cov-6.367434_pt1 | contig 13701 bp, 10 predicted proteins | sample MGYA00521267_ERZ887849 | MGnify/ENA primary metagenome ERZ887849 (study PRJEB32303, sample SAMEA104408601) | aquatic metagenome | biome: Brackish water; feature: Pelagic; material: water | place: Baltic Sea | collected 2014-06-06T16:11:00 | depth 2,863 m ... | reverse complement strand
CAAGTGCCCGCAATGGTCACAAAAAATGTCGCGACGAACATGAAGTAGTAATTCGCCGTGGGCAGCACGGTGTAATCCGGAACCAGTAATCGCGCGGATTCCTGAGTAATTCCACCCACCAACACATCCACCGTGCCCGGCAAAAGATTCGCACTGAATCCACCAGAAACCCCAGCAAACGCGGCCGCGATACCTGCGACTGGATGACGCCCCACCGCCGCGAATACCGCACCCGCCAGCGGAATCAGCAACACGTAACCCACATCGCTACCGACATTCGACATGATGCCCGCAAATACGATCACCGCCGTCAGCGCGGCCGGAGGCGCTTTGCTTACCGTCACGCGCAGAACCGCGCCGATCAGGCCCGAAGACTCCGCCACCGCGATACCGAGGATCGCCACCAAGACCGTGCCGATCGGCGCAAAGCCGGAGAAATTCGTGACCGCTTTCATCAGCATGCGATGCAGCCCCTCGACCGTCATCAGACTCACCACCCCAACCGTCTCATGCGTGGCGGGATTGACGACTTGCACGCCCATCGCGTGCAGCAATCCCGACAACAGCACGACAACGCCCGCGAGCAGCGCGAAGAGTGTGGCGGGATTCGGCAGGGCATTGCCCACCCATTCAATTGTATCAAGTAATCGCTGGAACACACCGCGCTTCGCCGCGGCAAGGGTAGTTGCTTCTGCCATGGCAAACATCATGGCTTCCACGAGCAGTGTCGTCAATCACACGAAACGTAAGTCCCCCTCGAATGCCCTCAGGAAGCCCATGAAGGCTCGACGGGATTAAAGGCCCTTAAAGTAACCACGTCGGCGCACTAAGATGGTGCCCACCAGCACCAAAACTCCGGCGATCGCCGCGTAAGTCGAAGGTTCGGGCACAGCAGCAGCGGCGCCGATGGCCACAGTGCTGCGGTCTCCCATCCCGAAGGCGCTGGACTCATTCAATGCGATCACGCGCACGCTCAACGATACCGGGCTCAAAGCAGCCGACATCGATTACGTCAACGCGCATGCTACTTCTACCCCCGCTGGAGATCGATCCGAGGCTCACGCCTTTCGAAACACTTTCACGGATGTCGGCGCCACTCCGCGAGTGAGTAGCACCAAAGGACTCACCGGTCATCCCCTCTCTATGGCTGGCATGATGGAAGCTGCGTTTTGCGCCCTGGCCATCAAAGAGAAATTGATCCCCGGCAATGTTCATCTGCAAACACCGGATGAAGCCTGCGACGGGCTCGACCTACCTCGAGCCACGCTCGAAGAAGCAAGCCAGACTGTCTTGACCACGAGCAGCGGTTTCGGCGGCAGCAATGACGGATTGATCTTCCGCCAAAGCTGAGCGCCATCCGCGCCGATCACTTGACCGGCACGGCAGGCAGATTCCAAATCTGCTCCGCATATTCACGAATCGTGCGATCGCTCGAGAACTTGCCGACGCGAGCTGTGTTGAGAATCGCCATCTCAGCCCACTTGGATTGATCGCGATAAGCCGCGTCCACCCGAGCCTGACAATCCGCATAAGAACGATAATCAGCCAATACAAGATAAGGATCGCCGCCATCGAGCAAACTGTGATGGAGCGGAGCGAACGCATGGTGTTCACCCGGTGTGAAGTAATCACTCCCGAGCCAATCTACGAGGTGACGAATCTCTTCGTCCTTCTCGTAAACCTCACGAGGATCATACCCTTTTGCGCGGAGTGCTTCAACCTCTTCCACCTTCATTCCGAAGATGAAGATGTTATCGTCACCGACTTCCTCGCCAATTTCGACATTGGCGCCATCGAGCGTGCCGATGGTCAACGCACCATTCAGCGAGAGCTTCATGTTACCGGTGCCGGAGGCTTCCTTGCCCGCGGTAGAAATCTGTTCCGAAAGATCAGCCGCCGGGATGATTCGTTCCGCTAGTGAGACGCGATAATTTGGGAGAAACGCGACTTTCAGCTTACCCTCGATTCGTTCATCGTGGTTGATCTTGTCGCCGATCACATTAATCGCGCGGATGATATTCTTCGCGAGTTCGTAACCTGGAGCAGCCTTCGCCGCGAAGATGAACACGCGTGGCACGAGATCCAGTTCGGGATTCTGCAACAAACGTCGGTAGAGACCGAGGATGTGCAGCAAACTCAAATGCTGCCGCTTGTATTCGTGCAGGCGCTTGATCTGCACGTCGAAGATCGCGTCGACCGAAACTTCGAGACCGCAATCCTCTTTGATGATGGCGACGAGCTCTTCCTTATTCGCCCGTTTGATCGCCATGAATTCCTGTTGCGCGGATTTATCGGTGGCCAGTTTTTCTAAGCCGCGTAATTCATCCAAATCGCGCACCCATTTATCGTGGCCGAGATTCTTGGTGATGTATTCAGACAAGCGTGGGTTGCACTGGAGCAACCAGCGTCGCGGGGTGATTCCGTTGGTCTTGTTTTGAAACTTACTCCCGTATAGCTCATCAAATTCCGAGAAGAGATGCTTGCGCAGCAACGCCGTATGCAAAGCCGCCACACCATTGACGGCATGTGATCCCACGACCGCGAGATTCGCCATGCGCACCATCTTGCCACCGTTTTCTTCGATGATAGAGCACGTGCGTTTCTTGTCGTTGTCACCCGGCCACTGCTTTTCACAGAGCACCATCAAGTGCTTGTTGATTTCAAAAATGATCTGGAGATGTCGCGGCAGCACCTTTTCGAACAACGGCACACTCCATTTTTCTAACGCCTCAGGCAGCAATGTATGGTTGGTGTATGCGAAGGTGCGACCGACAATCGCCCAAGCGTCATCCCAAGAGAGCTGATGATCATCAATCAGTATCCGCATCAGCTCGACGACTGCAATCGACGGATGGGTATCATTGAGCTGGATCGCTACCTTGTCGGAAAAGTTATCCCAAGAATTGGCCTCGTCGCGGAAGTGACGGCGGATCAGATCGCGGAGAGAACACGCGACAAAGAAATACTGCTGCACGAGACGCAGCTCCTTTCCGTTCTCCGTGGTATCGTTTGGATAGAGCACCTTAGAAATAGTTTCACCCGCGGCTTTCTCACGGACCGCTTCTTCGTAACCGCCTGAATTAAACACCGCCAAATCGAAGTCCTCTGTCGCATGAGAAGACCACAAACGGAGCAGATTCACGGTCTTCGTGCCGTAACCCGCAATCGGGATATCGTGCGGCACCCCAAGGATCGACTTCGTGTCCACCCAACGTGGCTTCGAGTTTCCGCGATCATCGAAGACATGCTCCACGCGGCCATAGATGGGAATCGTCTGCGAGTAGTCCGAATGAACCACTTCCCACGGACTACCAAACACGCGCCAGCGATCCGGATGCTCGACCTGCTTCCCTTTCACAAACTCCTGTTTAAATAGGCCAAATTCGTAATAGATACCGTAGCCGAGCGATGGGAAATCCTGTGTCGCAAGTGAATCGAGGAAACACGCGGCCAAACGACCGAGGCCACCATTGCCCAAGCCCATATCGAGCTCCGTTTCACGAGCCTCATCAAAATCTACGCCTAGACTGGCCAGAGCCTTGCGTGCAGTCCCTTCCATCTCGGTTGCGTGCAGATTGCTTTCAAACAAGCGCCCCATCAGATATTCCATCGAGAAATAGTAGAGGCGGCGCACGTTGTTTTTCGCATGCACCTCCTGCGTATCGATCATGCGGGCATGAATCGTATCGCGCACGGCCAGCGCCGTCGCTACCCACCAATCACGAGGAGTCGCCCCAGCCTCGTGACGGGCAACCGTCGACTTGAGGTGACGCAAAATGAGTGAGCGCAGCACGGTTTCAGGCGAATCTTTGGTGGATCGCTTAGCTGTTTCGGCCGTCGCGGAGACTTTCTTGTTAGATGACATGGATGAGAAATCGTGAATCAGGATTCGTGCCAGACTCGTTGGCAATCAGGATTTCTGAAAACGTCGGGCTAATTCGGCATGATTGAGCTCGATATACGTGGGGCGACCGGTCGGGTTCGTCAAAGGGTGCTGTGTAACAAAGAGTTGCGCCAACAAGGCCCGCACTTCGGTCTCATTGCTATTCTCGGGCAAACGCACTGCTTTTGAGACTGCCAGCTTCGCCAATTCATCCCGGGCCAGATCGGCATTGTTCTCCGGCAAACGCCCTTCGCGTAAAAGCCCCAGAAAATCGCGCATGAATGCTTCCGCCGCGGAGGGTTCCATCCATGCGGGCAACGCCTCGATCCGGAAAAAATTACGACCAAACTCAGAGACTTCGAATCCGTGCTCTCCCAGAAATTCCAATCGATCCAAGAGCATCGCCGCGGCGATCGGATCAAGCTCTACGGGCACCGGCAGCAGCAATCGCTGGCTCGGCACCTTACCCGACTTGAATTGATGCTGCAGGCGCTCAAACCAAATCCGCTCGTGCGCCGACCGACGATCCAACAGCACCACACCCGCCGTTGTTTCAAAGAGAGCGAAATTACTATGCGCGACTCCGAGGTAACGCCAAGTCGGCGCACCCTGATGAGCGGACACCGGGGCGGCAGGAGTTGCTTCTGACGGAACTGAGATGGGGGAGCGAGCCGGTGGCATCGACGGCGTGACATTAGGTAACGGCGCGAGCAGTTTCGATTGAAACGACATCGCTGGTCGCGTGGCCATGGTTGGGCGCGAAGCGGTCGATGCCGGAGGCGCAACCGCATCCTTCAATGCAGGTGTCGGCGTTTGCGGCGAAGTATCAGCACTCGGTGTGAGATCGCGTAAACGTCCCAGCACACTGCGAATCACAAAAGCGCGCACGTCCGGTTCACTGCGAAAACGCACCTCACGTTTCGCCGGATGCACATTCACATCCACCGCAGCGGGATCGCATTGGAAAAAGAGAAACGCCACCGGATAGCGCCCCTTCGGCAGGGATTCGTGATAGCTCTCTATTAACGCGTAATTGAGCGTGCGGCTATCGACCGGCCGTTGATTGACGAAAATTACCATCTCGTGACGCGTGCCACGACCAGTGCCCGGTTTCCCGATCAAGCCCTGCAAACGCATGCCACCCTCTTCGTTCTCAATCTCCACGAGTGATTCGGAAGTCTGCCGTCCAAAGATCTCTGCGACTCGATCCCGGAGCGTCGCGCATACCGGCGATTTGAAAATCACGCGCCCATTCTCGATCAAGGTGAAGGCCGCTTGCGGACTGGCCAACGCGTAGAATCGCACGCACTGGATGATGTGCGCGGCCTCAGTCTGATCGGTTTTGAGAAACTTACGTCGCGCCGGCACCGAATTGAACAAATGCGTGACGGCGATGCTCGTGCCAAAGGGTCGCCCACATTCACGCACGTGCAGCAGCTTGCCGCCATTCACCACGATTTCCGTGCCGACATCATTACCTTCCTCGCGCGTCTGCATTTCGAAGCGCGACACACTCGCGATCGAAGGCAGCGCTTCGCCGCGAAAACCGTAACTCCCCAATCGATCTAGATCGACGGCCTCAGCGATCTTACTCGTCGCATGGCGTTCCAGTGCGAGCAGCGCGTTATCCTGACTCATCCCCTGCCCGTTATCCTCCACCCTCATCAATGACCGCCCGCCGTGACGAAACTCGACCTCGATCCGCGTCGCACCGGCATCGAGCGCGTTTTCCACCAGTTCTTTCACCACCGCAGCAGGGCGCTCAATCACCTCACCTGCGGCGATTTGATTAGCGACCCGGTCGGGTAAAATGCGAACTGAAGCCATAGGAGATATCAGCCAATCATGGAAACCCCAGAGGACGGAAGCGCGGAATTAATCTTCCTGCGTTTTCGCGGGTTTTTCCCGCTTTTTAGCCGGGCTTTGCAAATCAACCAAATTGACCAGATAACTCGCCGCGCGGAAGGGCCGGAGCAGCGCATTGCCAATCACCAGCGGCTCCACCTCGATCGAACGATCCTCCTTGAGACGTGCCATAAAAAACGAAAGCACGCTCAAGCTTAGGATGAGCGCCACAAAGAACCCCTGAAATGCCGAAGTGTTAATCGTGGCTTCACCAGCGAGCGTTTCACCCCGCAAAACCAGCCCAAGAAGAATCGGCGCGCAGCCGCCTAGACAAGCCGTCACCGCTCCGAAGATAGAAATGACCAACGCGCGATGCTCCCCCTCCACCAATTGCGGGAGATAGTTGAGGTTAGCGATATTCCACGTCACCGCGCTCAAGCCTAACAGCAGATAGATACCAAAGAGCACGCCACCGCTACCGACCAGACCCTGTAAGAAGAGCAGCCAGAGCCCAGCCACGCCGACATAGAGAATGAGCGAAAGGAGAAAGAAGGGTTTCGCCCCCGTCGCATCCAGCCGTCGACGGATAAACCACGCACCCAAAATCACGCCCAGATAGCGCATCACTTCGTAGAGCATGATTTGCCCTGCAGATTGTTGCGCCGCCACCTTCAAATAATACGCAGCAAAGGGTGGAATCGAAGTAATCGTCACCATGAACCACGCCGCCAACCACATGAACTTACGAAATGGCGACGGCTTGAACAGATGTCCTGGCGTATCTCTCAATACCGACCTCAAACTGATCGAAGTCGGGCGATCGATATCGGGTAGCTTGGCCATCGAGAGATAACTCAACACCGAACCGATAATCGTGATTCCGTATTGGACGAGCAACGCCGTGTAAATCGGCAGAAACGCAAACAAAGCCGCGCAGGACACCAGAGTGCCCACGCCGGCGATCCCCGCGATCATCTGATCGCTCCCAAAATACCGACCGCGAATCTTCTCCGGTAAAAATCCAAAGATCCACACCGTCAGGGCCGAGGCTCCAATCGTGCGGAAAATGCAGAAGAAGAATACGCTCCAGATGAAAGCGTTGACCATCCACGGCTCGCCAACATCCGGGGCCATAATCGCGAGCGCGAGCGGCACCGCGAGAAACACGCTGCGAGCCGCCCACCCGCGCATCGCCACTTTCTTGAAACCATAGCGGGGCAACAACGCCGTCGCAAAGATTTGCAGCGGCGTTTGCAGAAATACAAACGAGTAAGCTAGCCCGACCTGAAAAGAACTCGCCCCGAGCTGTTCCGCAAAGAGCACCATCGGCGTGCCAATCGCGATCTGCCAGACGAGCGCGTTGAAAAAGCCAAATACAAGGCCTGACCGATAGGGGTATAATTCAGGATCAGATTTCTTAGTAGGAAGCAGGGTCGACATCAGTCCTTCAACCGCCGTCCCCAACGGGTGAACTGCTTCCGCAATTGCGTCGGACCGGGCATCCCAGTGCCACGCCGTTTAGACATCGCACGCTTCACATCAAAGACCTGCACCCAATCCGCCTTAAAGGCCTTGTGTAATTTCTGCACTTCCACGGTCGGGATCTGATCGAGCTGCACTGAGTTTTTTTCCGCGAGTTGCACCACTGCGCCGACCACATGATGAGCTTCCCGAAACGGCACGCCGTTTTCGACCAGGTAATCAGCGAGATCAGTCGCGAGCAAAGCCGGATCGGAAACCGCAGTCGCGCAGAAATCTTCCTTCACGGTCATGCCACCAATCGTGCCCGTGAGCACTTCGACACACATCGTTGTCTGATCGTAGCTATCGAAAACCGGCGGTTTATCCTCCTGCAGATCACGATTGTAAGTGAGCGGAAGCCCCTTGGTGAGAGTGAGCAGCGTATGCAAGTTACCCTGCAAACGCGCAGACTTACCCCGAAGCAATTCGCATGAATCGGGATTCTTCTTCTGCGGCATCAATGACGAACCGGTGCAAAATGCATCGGGCAACTCCACGAAATTAAACTCCGTGCTGCTCCACAAAATTAGATCTTCGGCGATCCGTGAGAAATGAACACCGGCCATCGCGCAAGCGTTGGCAAATTCGATATAGAGATCGCGATCAGCGACCGTATCCATGGAGTTTTGCGACACTTGGGGGCGACCACGTGAATCGACGAAGCCCAGCTCCTTCGCGGTAAACTCACGATCAATCGGTAAAGTCGTGCCCGCAATCGCGCCGGAACCCAAGGGGCACCAGTTGGCCAACGACAACATCCGTTCAAACCGATCGCGGTCACGATCAAGCATTTCCATCCATGCAAACAAATGATGCGCGAGATAGACGGGCTGCGCCCGTTGCAAATGCGTGTAGCCGGGTATCAACACTTCAGGGTTGGCCCGTGCGATGGAGAGCAGCGCGCGTTGAGCTTCTAAAAATAGATCGACTAAATCCTGGGCAGCCGCCTTGAACCACAACCGCATATCGGTCGCTACCTGATCGTTCCGGCTCCGGGCGGTATGCAACTTCGCGGCTGCAGGCACTCGCTTAGTGAGGGCCTGTTCGATGTTCATGTGCACATCTTCAAAGGCTTCATCCCACTCAAATTTGCCCGCGACGATCTCCTTTTGGATCGCATCGAGGCCCTTGTGAATCACGTTGCGCTCCTTCGCAGTGATCAACCCCACCTTGGCGAGCATCGCGGAGTGAGCCTTGCTGCCGGCAATATCGAACAGTGCGAGACGGTGATCAAAGGATACCGATTCGCTAAACTGCATCATCAACTTGGCAGGGCCCGCCGTAAAGCGGCCGCCCCAAGTGGCTTGTGAGGTCTTCTTGGCCATGCCGACAACTTCACGCCCGAGCGAGCCCGCGCGCAATGAGAAACTAACCGCCAATTCCTCTTTGCACCGAACCAGTCACCGCCCATGGTGTCTCGCAGTCATGCGCTCCCCTCCCCTCTGGATCCTGATCCTGCTGGCCGTCGTTTACCCTGCGTTCGGCAAACCCGCCACTCCCACCGAATGGAATCGCGTGGATGTCGATTCGATGAAGACGTCCATCTACGTCGGCAGCGTGAAGCTGATCACCACAAGTTTCATGCGCGAAGCGGATAGCTACCGAGGGACTTACAAAGCGAAAGTGTTTCCCTGGGCGTTCTGGAATGAACACGGCAGCATTCTCATCACGTTGAACGACGAAGACCGCGCCAAACTCCAACGCGGCGAACGTTGCGCATTCACTGGCGAAGCCCAGAGCCATAAAAATAAGGCGCGCCATGTGACCGGCTATGCCGATCCCACGTCAGCTAATCACGGCAAAATCAAAGTGCGCATCGGCGTGGATGATGTTGAATTGGTTTTCAACGGCACCTACACCCTGAGCGTCGATGGCGAGTTCACGATCTCAGCCGCCAATCTCTAATCCTTTTTATCATGCCCACCAAAAGAAAATCCCCCATCCGCAAAGCAATCGTTACTGGCGGCGCCAAAGGTTTCGGCGTCGGTATCGCCCAATCACTGATCGACGCCGGTTATCGCGTCTGGATCACCGGACGCGACTCACGCGCGCTTGATCGCATCGCCAAGAAAATCGGCGCGACTCCTTTTCAAGCCGATGTCTCCTCCCCTAAAGATTGGGATAAGCTCATCGCTGAAGTGAAGCGCGCTCCCGGCAAGTTTGAGGTGCTCGTGAATAATGCCGGTGCAGGCGTGAAGATCGCGCCCGCCGCCAAACAATCCGATGCAGAAATCGACACCTCCATCGCTATCAACCTCACCGGCGCAATCTACGGCTGCCGTCGCGCGGCCCCTCTAATCGTCAAAGCCGGCGGAGGCACTATCGTGAATATCAGCAGTGCGTGCGCCCATCATGCTTGGCCCGGCTGGAGCACTTACTCCGCAGCCAAGGCTGGCCTCGAACAGTTTTCGAAATGCCTCTACCTCGAACACCGCGAACAAGGATTACGCGTGACTTCGATTGCTCCGTCATGGGGCGCGACCAGTTTTTCCGAAGCAGCCGATCTTGGAAAACAGGATAAAGAGATTCGCAAACGTAGCATCAAGCCGCGTGAGCTGGGCAAAGTCGTCGCCGATGTATGCGCCCTCCCCTCTCATCTCTTCATGCAAGAAGTGATCCTCTGGCCGAGCGTTCAGCCCGTCGAAGCACTCTAAATTTCAAAAGTAACTTTCATGACTCCCCCAGCTTCTCCGGCCTCCATCGGCAATCACCGTGAATTGTTTATTGATGACGCACTCATCGCCAAATTAAGCGGCGGTGCCGAACAGAGAATGCACCAGCCCCAACCGCGAGAGATCGCGATTAAACACGATGAAGTATGGGAAGGCACCGGCTGCGGTTATCATACCATCTTCCAAGACGGCGATCTCTACCGGATGTATTACAAGGGGTTCGATATCTCCGTCGAAACAGGGAAAGTCGTCTGTGAAGATATCGAGCATCGGTTCACCTGTTACGCGGAAAGCGACGACGGGATCAATTGGCGGAAGCCGGAGCTCGGGTTAGTCGAATTCGAGGGTTCGAAAGCCAACAACATTTCCGTGGGTTCCGGACCGAACGGGCCGCTCAATGTCGATGCTGCCCACACCGCGATTTTCAAAGACACTAACCCGGCGGCCACTAAAGATGCTCTCTACAAAGGGATCTTCCGTTCAAATGAGCCCAGGGGACTGAATGCGATGAAGTCTCCTGATGGCATCAACTGGACACCGATGGCTGATGCACCAGTAATCACCGACGGGGCGTTCGATTCGCAAAACCTCGCGTTCTGGGATGACCACCGCGGCGAGTATCGCGCCTACTGGCGAGCGTTTGAAAAGCCCGCTGTGCCCGTGCCGCATTCTCATCCGGATGGCGTCCGCTCAATTCGCACGGCGACATCACCGGACATGATTAATTGGAGCAAGGCTGAAGACCTGACCTACGACGACGGGGACACCCGCCCGATGGAACTCTACGTGAATCAGATCAAAAACTATCATCGTGCTCCTCATTTAATGATCGGCTTCCCCGCCCACTATTTCGAGCGCCCTTGGGGATCCTCACTAAGAGCACTCCCTGATCGCGAGCACCGTGAGCTTCGCTCAACCGCTCAGGATCGTTACGGCACCGCGATCTCCAATTCGCTGCTGATCTGTAGTCGCAATGCGGTTGATTTCAAACGTTGGCCAGAAGCGTTCTTGGCTCCCGGCCCAGAACGCACCGGCACGTGGAGCTACGGCCATCAATACATGGCGTGGCATATCGTGGAAACGGCATCGAGCTTTGCGCCCGACGGTCCCAACGAACTCTCGCTTTACGGCGTGGAAAATTACTGGCTCGGCAAGGGCAGCAATCTGCGACGCTACACCTTGCGACTCGACGGCTTCGTTTCGATCAAGGCTCCGTGGAACGGTGGGGAATGTCTCACGCAGCCCATCACGTTCGAAGGCGAAGAACTACGGCTCAATTTCGCCACTTCGGCCGCCGGAGAAATCCGCGTCGAACTTCAATCCGAAGATGGCGCTCCCCTCCCCGGCTTCGCGCTCGACGATTGCGATCCGATCTTCGGTGATGCCGTGGACCGCGCTGTCGTCTGGAAGGATAATCCTAATCTCGCCCAACACGCGGGAAAAACAGTGCGCCTACGCTTTTCGCTGCGCGACGCAGATCTGTATGCGTATCGTTTCTACGATCCGAGTAAGCCCGACGGATAATTCCTTTTCTTAGCAGAATCCGGGGATACCCTCGATCGCCACCATGTTTACCGGACAGGCGTCGAGTCCCTTGATGGGCAAAGGCAGGTAGCTCACAAAAAAGATCTCCGACTCAAGCTGATCGATATTTTTCATCACCTCGAGAAACAGGATGTCGTTGCCGAGCATGATATCGTGGCAGGCCACGCAGTGCTCGACGTTTTTCTCGATGCAGATGCCATCGCCGAATCCCACGGCCTTCACGCCCTTTTCTAAAAACCATTCAGCGGATTCACGGCTAAGATGCGGACGCTGATCATCCGGATTATCGAAGAAGGGTTCGGAATGGAAACGAGAGTCGAGGATGAGCACATCACCCTTTTGCACGCGTCCACGATCTGCAGCCTCCAGATCTGCTCGCGTGATCAGTGAAAGTGGCTCGCAGGTCGTGAGATTGAGCAGCACACCCCTTCCCATGAAGTAATCCGTGGGCAGTGCGGTCACATCTTTAGTCAATTCGCCGTGATGATATGGCGCTTCAACGTGAGTGCCCAGATGAGTCACGATATCCACATCCGTGTGATAATCGATCACGCCATAAACATCGACTGATTGACGATTCAGCGAACAGCGCCGCGATTCGGTAGCGGGGTCGATTACTTTGCTCAATTGAACAGTGCGGTAAGGTCCAGTCTGACCGACCACAGAAGGCATGGGGTGACTCATAAGGCTCAAGTATAGGTTAGTCCTGCCAATTCATGGCGAGCCTCAAACACTCACTTTTACGTGGCGCACCAAAATCGCTTTGCGCGTCTGGCCATCACTGGAAGGCTTTCTGAACCAAGAGTAAGTGATGAGAAATGAATCATCATCTAGTGCGAGCATGGAGGTGTAGCCGCAGGAATCATGCTGAGTGTAATCAGACGTGATCGGCACCAGCGGATAACGTTCCGTCCATTCCTCTCCACGTCCATCCAGAGAGAATGACATATCGGCCCCCGGGCGTCCCGAACTCATCACAAGCACGCCGTTGCCCAACCTAAGTAAACGGGGCAGAGCTCCGTTATTCCGAATCACTTTCGGAGTGCTCCAATCGCGGCCCTCATTTTCAGAACGACTCAGATAAAGTGGTCCATCGCCGTTTCCATCGGTCGTGCGCATCACCACCACCATCTCTCCATCTGGCAGCAATACGCATGTGGGCTCCGTAAACCCATCGCGTTTATCAGACAGCGGATCTGCCGTTCTATCAGGTTGGTAGAGCATACGTCCCTGTGCCTGCCAGGAGAGCCCGTTGTCCTCTGATCGATAGCAGACCGTATGCATCTGCCTAAAGCTATGTCCCTCGATCCTGCTGGGATAGACCACGGCGAGTAACGCCTTGTCGGGCGTCACATGCACATCACCCCAACAAGTGACGGGGAAAACGCCTTCGGTTGAGAATCGCAGTAACTGAGGATCATCCAATCGCGCACGTTCTTTGATCCAAATCGTCGCCCCCACAGACATTCGAGCCGAGGGCACACCCTGCAGTTCTGAGGGTAATTCATCGTGACGATAACACACATAAGGTTGCTGCCCGTAAGTGCCAATCACTGTGCCTCTTTCCGGTGGCAAATCGTAACTGCTTATCGCATGAGCAACTGGAGTCACCGCTGGATTGGCGACAAGGAGACGCTCCCCATTCGGCAATAGGAGTCCTGCCTCTGGGTCGCCCGACCCAATTCGCTCCCAAGTTTTACCGCCATCACTAGACACCCCACGATTGGGCTCAATAGCAGCTTTACCATAAGCACTGGCGCTGTCGGCGTTGATGTGGAACGTCACTGCAATGCGCCCATCAAGTAGACGAGAAAGCTGTGGGAATTGGTAGTAGCCCCAGCGTTCTACACCGGGTTCATTCACAAATGATGATTCGGCGATCAACATCGGATCGGATATTTCAGTATGCATAAGATTAGGATCAATCCCTTCGAGTGATTTACTCAGAGGGCTAGGATGAATCATGGTGGGTTCAGCTTTTTCTAGATAGATCTCTCAACGATGCTCAAACGGTGACTTCCACTCGTCTCACCAATATCGCTTTGCGGGTTTGGCCATCGCCGGTGGGCTTTTTAAACCACGAATAGGAGACGAGAAATGAATGGTCATCCAAAGCAATAATCGAGTTGTTACCGCACGAGTCATCTTGATCGCCCGGACCTTCAATCGGCACCAGTGGGTAACGTTCACTCCAGGTCTCACCGCGGCCATCAACTGAAAAACTTAGATCAGCAC
>ERZ887849.2856-NODE-2856-length-13718-cov-42.345971_pt1 | contig 13718 bp, 12 predicted proteins | sample MGYA00521267_ERZ887849 | MGnify/ENA primary metagenome ERZ887849 (study PRJEB32303, sample SAMEA104408601) | aquatic metagenome | biome: Brackish water; feature: Pelagic; material: water | place: Baltic Sea | collected 2014-06-06T16:11:00 | depth 2,863 m ... | reverse complement strand
CAGAAATCCCAGTAGAAAGTTTTCAGAAAGGGCTACACAGCCTACATCGACTACATCAGTAGGCTAGGCAGGGTTGGATGCCATGCCATTGAAGGCCATTAGAAGAGCGGTGCTGATAGACGCCGTTTAGCTTCTCTAGTGAACGCTTGAAGGCTGTGGTGGATTGAGGCTTGCGGCCTGCGCCTGAACACCAATCACGATAGGCTTGGTAGAACTTAGAGGCTGCGTAAGAATAGCCTTTATCCACCTCGCACTCGTCTTGGATGAACTGACTGATGCTATCCATCGCAGATTTGTATTCAGCAACCTGATCTTCAATGACTTGTGCTGTTTGCAGTTCATCCGCCTGCCAGGCAAGACAGCCATCAATCGCCCAGTTCAAAATGCCTGGCAGTTCTTGGATGGGTGGTGTATTGGAAAACAGGGCTCGGCTGTCAATCGAGGTAGTCAAAGCGGTTCGGCAAGCAGTTGATCCGGGCTTTATCGTTGCCGTCAAACTGAACTCATCCGATTTCCAGAAAGGCGGGTTCGACCACGTGGATTCAGTTCAAGTGGCTGTCATGTTGGAAGCAGAGGGCGTGGACTTCATCGAAATCTCGGGCGGCAACTTCGAAGAGCCGACAGCGTATCAACACGCGTCGAAAAGCGGATCAACTCAGATACGCGAAGCCTATTTTCTGGACTACGCCGCTGCGATCAAAGATGCCTTGAATATTCCCCTAATGGTCACCGGTGGCTTTCGATCCGCTGGTGTAATGAATGACGCCATTGCTAGCGGCAAGACCGACCTGATCGGGATGGGTCGTCCCTTTATTGCCGATCCGAGTTTCGCCACCAAGTTGTTGGCTGGTGAGATTGAGAAAGCACCCGCAGTTGAACAGGATTTTCCACCAGCCGACACCCTGCCACGCGGTGCAGTCTTAAACTGGTTCTGCGCCCAAATTGCACTTGCGGGACGGACAGGGGCACCGGACCTAGAAATGTCAGTTGTGGATGGGCATGAAAGCTACTTGAAGCAAATCAAGTTGGCCACCGACCAGCTGCTCACAGCTAGACGCGAATGACAACGGTGTGACAGTTGTTTCTTGATTTCTGGCAAAGCGGCCATTGAATCATATGCGGTGAAAGGTAGCAAAGTCTAAGGTTTGTGGCTGCTGTCAGCGTGAGCTGCAGCGGCGATAAATCTGACAAGGAGGAAAGCGCGGGCTGTTTTGGTGCTATGGGGATTGTGACTTACTGCTGCGTTGTTCGATGCATTGAACAAGACGCACGGGTAAGACCCAATTCGGCCAGTTGATCATCTGACAAAAAGTTCAACGCTTGCGATGTGGCGCGTGCAGTTTGCGCGACAATTATTGAACGATAGATTGCTTTCAACATGATTTTTCCTTTCAGTTGATGAAAGGAATATAGCCCATGAGGGGCCCGGTTACCTCAGCCCATTTGGAAATGTCGCCATGCAGAAATAACATAGCTTGACTCACACCGAAAGAAGACTCCCCTACAGCAAAAATCCAGCCGGCCCTGAAATTGAATGCGCTTCGGTAAAGCCCAAGACACCGTCGTAACCCAGATTGCGCCCAATACCCGAGTTTTTAAATCCGCCAAAAGGACCAAACCCGTCTTGGGCCATTGGACCATGTCCATTTAAATAGGTATATCCCGCCTCAAGCTGACGCGATATCGCAACCGCGCGTTCGGCATCTGGTGTCCAGACAGAAGAACAAAGGCCAAATTCGCTATCATTGGCGCGCGCAATGGCCTCTTGATCTGTTTTGAACTTCATAATCGGTAAGGCTGGGCCAAATTGCTCGTCTCGCACAACGGATAGGCCATCATCGGCATTCAAGACCAATGTTGGTTTTTGGAAATATCCGCCGCCCTGATACAGTTCTTGATCAGGCACGTCGCCGCATTCGCGCACATCTGCCCCTTTTGCGCGCGCCTCGTCGATCATATCTGTCACAACTTTGAGCTGCTTTGCATTGTTGAGCGGCCCCATCGTTGTTTCTGGCAACAAACCATCCCCGACAACTGTGCTATTACACGCCGCAAGCATCCCATCGACCACTTCGTCATAACGCGACTCGTGCACATAAAGCCGCTTCATCGCCATGCAAATTTGTCCCGTTGAAGCGAATGCCCCCTTGTACATTTTGAAAAATGTCTGCGCATCAAATTCCGCGTCTTCGAGCACAATGGCGGCATCGTTTCCGCCCAACTCTAACGTCACTGGCGTGATATTATCGGCAGCCACTTTCATGACATGGCGGCCAATCCCGACGGATCCCGTGAAATTGACAGTGCGCACCAAAGGATGGCCCACTAAGCTATCGCCAATTTCCGATGCTGATCCCGATATGACATTCACAACGCCTGGCGGCAGCAGGCTTGCAATAATCTTAAGGGTTTGCATCGGGGCGAGGGCAGAGTTTTGTGATGGCTTCACAACCACAGTGTTACCCGCGATCAACGCCTGAGGCAGTTTTGCCCCCAAAATCGAAAGCGGCCAATTCCATGGTACGATCAAAGCGGCGACACCGCGCGCCTGACGCATGACCAATGTATCAAATTGACCTCCGGCGATTTCCTCATCCTTGGCCAAGCGGTCCGCATAATCGGCCACTTGGATAAAGCGATGGCCAAGGCGAGACATCTCCATCAGGGTTTCTTTGATGATTTTGCCATGTTCACGGGTAAAGAGACGCGATCGATTGCTAATATCTTCTTCATCGGCTGAGAGTGCCTGCGCCACAGCACGAAGGTGCTCCGCCCGTTCGCGATGGCTCAGGGCAGACCACGCAGGAAAGGCACGGTGGCCCGCTTGGACCGCCTGATCCACATCCTCATGAGAGGCCGCCGCAGCATGGCCCACCAATTCAGAGGGCCGTGCTGGATTATATAGCTCATAGCTGCGCCCATGTTGAGCAGGTCTTTCATCCCCATCTATGTATAGATCGGTCGTGACGGTGAGGTTTTGAATGCCCATCTTACGCTCCTTTGTAGCGGCTCCCCTCGCCTAGCGGGGCAAGCCCATCATATCAGTTATTCCCATGGCGCTCATTCCGCCATCGATTGTGATGTCTTGGCCTTTGATCCACGCGCTTTGCGGCGAGATCAAAAATAGAATGATATCTGCAATTTCCTCGGGCGTTCCAGGTCGCCCTGCCCGCGCGATATTCTTGGCAACTTTGGGTCCAAAGGCCTTGGTGAAATCATCCAAAATCCCCGTGCTCACGGCCGCGGGACTGACCGAATTCATCCTCAGCCCGCGTTGGATCATGGCCTCGGTCTGTGCCATGGTTAGAATGATGACCGCCTCTTTGGACAAATTATATGCGTGTGTTGCATCCATCGAGCGTGTCTTAATAAAATCAGATAGATCCGCTGGATCAAGCGCCATCAGCGCCTTAATCTCATCCAAATTATCGCGCCACATCGCACCTGCGCGTGAGGCCGTGTTCACAATGGACGCCCCTCGGTCGAGTTTGTCCAACATACCAGTTAAAAACGCCCGCATGCCAAAGTAATTCACTTGCAAAATGGCCTGTTCCAGACCCTCCCGTGGGGGCAAACCCGCATTATTGATCAAGGCATCAAAGGTGCCCGTCGCCCTGTCCAATGCCACCGCAATGGATGCCGGTTCACTCAAATCCGTTTGGATCCACTGCGAGACGTCTTGGGATGGCTGTGTAATATCAAAGGCAACGACCTCATGCCCCCCCGCCAGAAGTTTTGCCGCAATCGCAGCGCCGATGCCTGTGGCCCCGCCTGTTAATGCAACGCGCATCGTCATACCCTCACAATTTTTAGCTTGGTTTTTAGATCAGTTCGGCAAAACGCATGCAAAAAGCAGGTCTGCTCAGAGATATCAAGCATCTCTTGGGCAACGGTATCGCTCTCACCCGTTTCCAAATACACATGCGTTTCAATGGGATCCGCCTCTCCCGCTTTGCCAGTGCCACCAGATGCGCCGCCAAGGCTGAAATGGGTGTCTTGGACAATGCGGTAATCTGATAAATCCAATTTCAACATCGACACAAACCGCCCGAATTGGGTCATGAAACAAAATCCAATGCCTGCACTGATCAGTGAATTCGCATCTGGCGCGCGGCCATCTTCTGAGCTGAGAAATTTAAAGGACGTTCCATGAGGTGAATACTGCATTTGTTGGATTTCCTTGATGCCATCCGCGCGCATGACGGCAATGGCACCAATATTCAAACGCCGATCCTGTTCATCGGTTAGGGATGATCCACCACTCACAGTTCCTTTGGGCACTTCTTTCTTAGGTGTGATCCCAACGGGCGCAACCAAATCCAAAGCCGAAGCCGAAGCCACACTATTTTGGAATTGATCACCTGGATCAGACAAGAGATCACCAACAAGTTCCGTTGCTGCATGGGTCGGCAGCTCTTGGGCATTTTTAGACAGTTTAAACAGACTATCCAACTGCCCCCGCATCAAGCCGTTCAACGGCGACGCATAAGTGGCTTGGATCAAAAAGTCGTTCAAGGCGCTATCATCAAGATCACAGTCAATTTCAACCTGAAGCTCAATGTTTTCCGCTCCACCCACCATCGTGCGTTTGGGCATCGACCCTTTCATTGTGTAAAAATTGTCCTGAATCAGTTTCAGTTTGCGGATCTCTACATTCCGCAACTTTGCCAGCGCCAAAATTTCATTCATGAAACTGGCCACCATTCCTGTGCTCAAAAACGCCAAAGGACACGGCGCAGCATCGTGACCGTTTAGATACGGCCCTTCATCACTGACAAGTCGCCAAACATCCCCAGTCAGAGCCGAGCGCACGAGCGCCTCTTTTTGAAAACCTGACAGCGAACGAACACAGGTCCGCAGGGCATCCCCCTTGCGATTTTCGGGTGCGTTTACTCTCAGACCCTCAGGATTAGCGACCTTAAAAAACGGGGCCACGCCAGAAGAACCGATGATATCAGTGCCTAATTTGGACATAACTTATTCCTTTGGGCGAATGTCTCGCACAGCTAATGTTAAATCACGTGAAAAGTGTGACGCCAGTTTTCACCGGCGTCAAAAAGATCATTACTCGATTGCGCCAACTTCTTTGTAATAGCGCGCCGCACCTGGGTGCAAATCAATCAAGCCGAGTTTTTGAACAGAATGTTTGACGTTCAAAACAGAGGCCCAAGGCGCATCGGAGGTCACGCTGTCAAGGTTTTCCCAAAACGCTTTGGTGATTTGATAAACGGTATCCTCGTCCAAATCTCCGCGCACACCGATACCAACATTAGTGCCCCATGACTCTGATGTGGCATCGTTTGTCTGACCATCATAAAGACCCGCTGGAATATCTTCGTAATAGCGGAACTTGCCTAGGAATTTATCCACGGCCTCGCCCGTTTTATCCTCTGGGCTGATGAAACGGATTTCCTCGGTTTCAGTGATCTGAATGAATTGACCACATGGGTCCAAGCAACCGTTGACATACATGTCAATCTTGCCGTCCAAGAACGCTTGGTAGCCTGTTTGCCAGTTGGCCTTGATCGCCTCATAATCTTCGCCAGCAACAAGGCCCGTTGTTGAGGCAATCCACCCCTTCGCACCATTAAACGCGCCGCCGCCTGTTGGACCCAAGAAGACGGTTGTCCCCTCGAGATCATCGAGCGTTTGGATATCGCTATCGGCGCGCACTGTGAAATGGTATGGACCATAGGGATACCACATCAAGAGTTTCAAGTTGCTTGCCAATTCTGGCGCCTCTGGCGTTTTGGCATACATCGCCTTGCCGCCTGACATGAGGTTGTAGACAACTGGACTGGTCATCGACAAATCGAGATTGCCCCGTGCCACTTCGACCATGTGCAAGGTCGCAGCACCGCCACCCGACACTTCAATGTCGATACCTTCGACATTGTCGTTTACGATATTGGCAAAGGTTGCCATGGTGATCGCCGCACTAAGACTTGGCGCGATCGTCTGCATTTTCAGTGTTTCGGCCTGTAGCGATCCACCTAAGATCGCCGTTGCGGCCGCTGCCGCTAGAGTTAATTTACGCATTATATCCTCCCTGATGTTTTGCGTTTAGTTTGCATCAATAATTGATGGCTCTCCGTTTAAATATCTATGTGCTATGATCAAAATAATCGCGCCGCCCAATGCAGGAACCGCGATGGCCATATTTGGCAACAACACCAAAAGCCCGATCACGATGCGCAACACACGCTCGACCTGATACAGTTTGTTCTTTTCATAGCCAGTCAAAGCCGTGCTGAGCATCCACATAGCAACAGCAAAGGCCCCGACAATCCAGCCCAAGTCAAACCAAGTCACCGTCGTCACGTCGATCATCGCCGAGCTTCGCGGCAAATCATCACCGAACCACACAAAAACCATCTGAAGTTTGTACAAGATCGCAGGATGGTAAACGAAAACAAAGGGAATGAGGAACCCTGCCAGCGAAAGGCGGGCCGCCTGCATGCCTGTTATCATCGGGTTCGCCCCTGCGATGGGCGCGGCGGCAAAGGCCGCGAGTGCCACAGGCGGGGTCACCGTTGACATCACCGCAAAGAACACCACGAAAAGATGCAATGTTAAGGGGGCCACACCCACGGCCTCAATCCCCGATGATAGGGCGATGACGATGATAAAATACGTCGCCCCAGGGGGTAGTCCCATGCCCAAAACGATGGATCCCAGCGCCACAACAATCAATGTCACAAACAATGGGCCGTTGGACAGTTGGGCCAATAACAATGACAATCGGCCTGAAAATCCAGACACTTGGATCAACCCGACAATCAATCCAATGGCCGCCACGATCACAATGATCATCGCCGCCATACGACCCCCATCGACAAAGGCCCCATAGATTTTGGACCCATTGCGAAACTCTGGGAACAAAATCAAGGAACACGAGAGCGCCGCGACAAACCCATAGAACCCTGCTTTTAGAACTGAAGGTTGAGCAAATAGGTAATAGCTCAAAATTGAAACGGGAATGATGAACACCAAACACTGCACCAATTCGCGGCCCGTCAATTTTGGTCTTTGATCACTGGGCAATGGCCCAACACCTTGGCGACGTGCTTCAAAGTAAACGGTCATGAAAATGCCAAGATAAAACAGAGCTGCAGGCACAATGGCGGCAACGACGATATATCGGTATTCCAATCCAATTTGACCCGCGACAAAGAACGCAACCACGCCCATCACCGGCGGCATAATTTGCCCCCCGGTTGAAGCTGCGGCTTCGACAGCGGCTGCAAAGGCAGGTTTAAATCCAGATCGCTTGATAACGGGAATTGTCATGACCCCCGTTGAAACGACATTTGAAATTGCCGCCCCAGACAATGTACCAAAGAGAGCTGACGAGGCCACTGCCGCATGTGCTGCGCCACCTGTTAATCCGCCTGTCACACGATTGGCGATTTTCATTAGCAACGAGCCCGCTCCAGAAGCCATTAACACAGCACCAAAGACGATAAAGATAAGAACATTGCCAGAGACAACTTGGATAGGCTGCCCAAACATACCGCCTGTCTGCGCCCAAAAGTTCAACACCATAGAGCGCATGCTTTGGGCAAAGGTACTTTCGGATCCAGCAAAAATTCCTGTCCAGTCAGGCAGCAAGCCCCGCACAAAGAAATATATCAACCAAAACAGACAAAAGCCAACGATGACCCCACCGAAAAACCGCCACGTCAAGTATAGGGTGATCAATGTAATAATTGGAAACAGCACAAAATCGCGCTGTTGCGCAGAGGGTAACAGCCCCCCATCAATCGCAAATAAATTCGCAATCCAAAACCCAAGAACAACAACGATGGCCAATGACAAGGCCCAATTTATCCACTGCGCCCGGTGCAACGTCAAAGACACAATCACAAAGCCAAACACAATCGGCAAGCCCAAGATCATACCAGTCGGCAGAAGGACCGTTTGCTCAAAGGCACGGTAGGACGCACCCAGCCAATGGGATTTATACAGCGCGCGTTGATCACGGCGCGAGAGCTCTTCGAAATCAGCAGTCGTGGTTTCAATGAACCAACGTACAAATTCACCAATAGGGCCAGAGGCGGCATAAATAACAATAACAAGCACAAAACAAAAAGCAGCGAAATCCGCGACCTTTTTTTGAAGATGTGACTGTACAGTAGGCTCGTTCATGATCTGCTATTTGCGATTTGGCGCAATTGCTGCGCAGCTGAGAAATATGTATTGCGCGCGGTAGCGTTGATTTCAACTTCTGCCAATGCCTCTAGGGTCTGCGCCTTAAACTCTTCGACAGGCTCATTAAGCACCAAGAGATGATCGCATATTTCCAACCGCCACTGCATGTCGTCTGTTTGCTCTGCTTTATGCAATAATTTGTCTACACCCCCTGCCAACTGCGCCATATGTGCGGCGCGTGTCGAGCTTGATAGAGTTCCGAGATGTGTTGGATTGCCATCATACCAACCCAATGTACCAACGGCAAAGGCGCGTGCGGACCAGCTTGCTTTGCCATAAAATTCCTTGAGCCACGGCTTGTTTGCAATTGCGTCTGGCAAAGAGAGGGTTGAACAGATGTCATCCAATGACAAACCTTTGTCCAACCCATCGGCCGTGAATTGCATCACATGCACAATGGCATCGCGTGTTGTTGTCAAAACCTCATGAACATTTTGCGCGCCAAAGACGGGCCGTGTGTGACCTGCGGCCAATGTCTTGGCGTTTAACTCGGACAACATGGTCAATGTATTCGCCCATGCCTGAAAATCGCGATAGGGTGTGCCGCGGATCGCATAGAGATTTGGAAAGGCGTGATACCAATTATCCCCGCAAAATAGAATTTCGTGGTCGGGCAACCAAACCACCATGTGATCATCTGTTTCACCTGGCGCATGGATCAAGCGTGCGCTCACCCCATCTAGATCAATATCGCAGTCTTGTTCAATCAGGTCGGTGGGCGGCAGGAACCCTGCGCCCATGCCTTTCATCGGGCGATCACCAGGGCCAACGCCAAGGCTAATGCGTTGATCATCGGGCAGGCCAATCCCAAATTGCATTTTAGTGCGGCGCATCAAGGCCGCGTTTGGCGCGATTATAGTGTCATCCACATCGACGAGATCTGATTTGAACAGGTGGGAGGCCAGAATTGGAATATCTTGACCTTCGTTAAAAATGGTCGCCCCTGAAATGTGATCGCGATGGCTATGCGTCAGGATGATACGCGCAACGGGTTTGTCCGTGAGTTTGCGAAATTCAGCCAAAATATTTTCAGCCCCTTGCGTTGTTTCCGTTGTATCAATGATCGTGACAGTTGTCGCCCCTTCGATCATATGCACTGTTGAGGCCGCATAGCCAACAGCCGTCCAAATACCGGGCGCTAGTTCGATGATATCTTTGCGCGTTTGTTCGCCTTGAGCGATCAGATCGGGATGTGCATTCATGTCTCGATAAACCTCTGTTTTACGGGGCCGTTGTATTTCTCCAGCAACTCTTCATCGACTTCTGTGCCATCGGCGAGAAACGGCAGAATTCCGCGGCGCATGGATCGACCACGCATTGCCCGAATATCGTCTTCAGATTTGGTGACCCGCTGACTCATGCGCAGACCCCATTCCCCAAGGTATTTGTAAAGTTGATCAATCTGGTCTTGATGATCAATTCCCTTGGCGAGGTCATGGAATTCCTCTGGATCATTCTTCAAATCAAAGAGCATCGGGCGAAATCCACCCTCAGCATGCATCATCTTGTATCGGCCATCATAGACCATAAACAATCGCGCATCTCTTGGCTCAACACCCAGCTTCACCGCCTGAGGCGTGACCGAATAATCGTATTCACTTATCGCATATTTACGCCAAGCAGGGGTGTCCCCTTGCAACCATGGCAACAGGCTGCGGCCCTCAACAATGTGATCAGGCACTGTGCCACCCGCCGCTTCGATGAAGGTCGCTGTGAGGTCAATAGACTCGACCAGTGCATCACAAGTTGTGCCCCGTGTTGCGTCACAATCGCTTCGGGGATCATAGATGATCATGGGAATTTTGACGGACGGATCGTGGAAAAGATCTTTTTCGCCCATCCAGTGATCGCCCAAATAATCCCCGTGATCCGAGGTGAGAACGATCATCGTATCTTTGATCTGTCCTGTCTCTTCAAGGTAATCGAGGATATGGCCCAATTGATCGTCACACTGCTTGATCAACCCCATATAGGCGGGAATGACCTTTTGCCGAACCTCGTCTTTGTGAAAGGCTTGAGCGATCTTATTTTGCTGATAGGCGCCAAACACGGGCTGTGGATTTTCAAGTTCAACCTCATCGCGCGTTGGCGCAGGAACGTGGTTGGGACCAAACATGTCGTGATAAGGCGCTGGCACAATATAGGGCCAATGCGGTTTGATATAGCTGACATGCGCACACCAAGGATCTTTGCCCTGCATCGCGTCCATAAACTCAATGGTCTTGCGTGTCAGCCACGGAGTTTCGCTATCGGTTTCTTTGATGTTTGCGGGTTTGTCGGCATTTCTGAAAATCCAGCCTGAGGCAACTTTGTCGCCATCGATGCCCGCATTGGCAAAATCGGCCCATGGGTTTTCCGATTCGTATCCCTTGGATTTCAAATATTCATTATAAGGAGAGCGCTTTTCATCGTACCATCCGTCTGGCCCTAGTCCCCACAGACCATCATCGCGGATCCACGTATCAAAGCCACATTCAGCCTGCCGCGCACCAATCACGCTATCTGGGCTGAGGCCAAGACGCGCCATGCCTTCACTATCGGCTTTCATATGGGTTTTGCCGATCAGCCAAGCATCCATCCCAGCGTTTCGAAGATGATCGCCCATGGTCATTTCACCAACACGCAGCGGAAACCCGTTCCAATGCGCCCCGTGGGATGATGCGTAGCGACCCGTGTAAAAACACATGCGAGATCCACCACAGACGGGCGATTGAACAAAGGCATTCGTAAACCGCACACCCATTTGCGCCACTCGATCAAAGTTCGGCGTGTGCAAATGCGGATGCCCTGCGCAACTGAGGTAATCGAACCTGAGTTGGTCATACATAATGAACAATATGTTCAAAGCGGCGCGTCTCCCTTAAGTCCATGAACTAAGCCATGATTCGTTGTTTATGTTGACAAAGAGATTTTCTTTGCACCATCTATGTGTTCACTAGATGAACCAATCCTAGAGGCGAGAAATCTATATGTCAAAGACTGATGGACCAAAACGAATACGCGCCTTGGATCGTGGATTAGAGGTGATTGAACATCTCTCTAACTTTGGCCTTAGCACCTTGGCAGAACTGCGTCGAAAGACTGGACTAAGCAATGCCACCCTCATCCGTATTTTGTCGACATTACAGGATCGGGGTTGGGTGCGGCGCAATATTGTTGAAGGCCAATATGAACTTGCCCATTCCTTAGAAAACATCCTTGGCGCAAATGTCCGCGCCCATCCGTTAGCCGAAATTGCCGCGCCTATTTTGATCAATATGCCCACGTTCAAACGTGGCCTCCCATCCGATTTGACGGCAATTATCGAGATAGGGAAATTAGAAATCGTAGAAAGCACACGAACACGTGGACCAATGGCGCCCGCGCGAACAGGCTTGGGTATTCGACCCTCAATGGTACGATCAGCCCATGGTCAAGCGGTCTTGGCATTTTTATCAGATGAAGATCGAAACTTACACGTCACTGCGGCTAAGAAAACAGAAGGCCGCGAAGCGCGCAAATGGTTCGAAGGCTCTGCATTAAACAAAGCATTGGCCCTGACAAAAGAGCGCGGCTTTGGTCTTCGCGATGATGATTATTTCATCTATAAATCCTTTGACCCTGGTCCAGATTTGGCAGCACTGGCAGTCCCCATTCTTTCAAAGACAGGGGTACACGGCGCATTAAGTATTCTTTGGATGCGCGAAGAACAGACAGTTGAGGATGTCTTGGCCCAAGGCGCGCTTGATGATCTGCTATCCGCCGCGCAAAAAATTGGCTCTGCGATGGACAAAAATAATATAGCCGCGTTCAAATCAGAGAAATAGGCGTCGTTCAGAACGTGTAAAACTCTGTCTCAGGGTGAAAGGTAATCCACGCGCGCACGAATTGTTGATAGGATTGCAATTGTGTCATGCTTTGCCCTTTGAGCGAGCCTTCTGTGCAGCGCCCCAAGTCATTCCACCGCGATCCAGTTTCAACATCATAAAAACCGTTGTCATCACTCTCAAAACTCAATGTCTGATCGCCGAGGTTACGGTTATAGACAAAGGCCGCCCGTCCCTCTGGGTCACTTAGGACCAACAAGGGTGTTCCTGCATGGTCATCGACAATCATCCGTTTCTTGTGCAGTTCGCTCAGATCATAGGCCTTGGCCTGACCCTCAATATCAACACCAATGATCAATGGCGGTGTTTCTTGGCGATACCATCCCGGAAAGCTCGCCTCGTAGTTTAACAACTTGCCCAAAAAGTTATATTGTCGCTGAAACACAGGATCATATTGCAAAATCAAAGTCTCTGGATGTTTTTCGATCCAATGCTCTAATGTCATTTGTTCAAAGTAAATGTCTTCTAACTGCTCACCTTGCTTTGGACCCTTGGCCGCTTCGCCTGTTTCTTGCCGCCACCAGCTATTGGTCAGTGAGTCCCGCAAGACCGCATTATAAGAGACGGCCCCGACCAATTGAAATTCAGGCACCCCAATGTCCCAATTGGTGTCAAAGACGCGTCCACTGCGGCACATCCCGCAATAGGTCGCCAATATTGGTTGACCACCGACCTCATCGGGCACTTGGTGATGATAGAACAACAGATTCGCGGGATAGGCTCTTTGTTCGCCGTTGATATCCACACCAATGATTAATGTGCTGGGATCAACTTTATTCTCTTGAGCTGTAAGGAATGTCTTTTGCGTAATAGGGAGAAACTTGTATTTCCCAACCCAGAACTTGTTAAACAGCCAATAAATCCCGCCCCATAGTGCCATGCACAGAACCAATCCCAAGCCAAACCCAATAGGGTGGGCAATGGTCAGTTGTGTAGCAACTAGGCCGATCAGGATTAACAAAACGATGCGGAATTTCGCAATATTGCTCCACATGAAATAGGCTAAATCCATTTGCCATGGATACGATTGCAAGACCGGCGGCGTGCCATTCGCACTCAGCCCTTTCACAAATTCAGCCAAAATTAATGCGACACAAAGGCAAAAGAATAAAACCGTCATCCTGCGATCCCCGTTGAAATTATAGTCGATAAACTTTTCATACGCCCTAGTTCTATAGAGTTGGCCAAACATGAGCGCTCACATACATCTGATACAATTGACCTGTTCATTGGGTGAACTGATTAGTGGTTTATTTTTGTTCAGCATTACATCACAGTCATACAGACCAACCAACAACTCGATAAGGCATCCATGACCGCGCCCAACGCCTCATATTCACCGCCAACACTTTTGATTGGCCTATCGACTGGGGCATCCGTGCTTGGGATCACTCTGATCACACCCGCGTTGCCCTTTATTAGTGATGATTTCGACGTGAGTGCAAATGTGGCGCAGTTTTTGTTCACTGGCTATTTGCTGATGCTCGCCCTGAGCCAATTGGTGATCGGCCCCTGTTCGGATCTATTTGGGCGTAGGCCTTTTATCTTGCTCGGGGCGATCATGATTGCGTGCGGCGGTCTGCTGGGGGTGTTGTCAGACAAACTTGAACACCCGTAAAAGGCACCTCAAGTCAATCATCA
>ERZ887849.2850-NODE-2850-length-13753-cov-8.427946_pt1 | contig 13753 bp, 6 predicted proteins | sample MGYA00521267_ERZ887849 | MGnify/ENA primary metagenome ERZ887849 (study PRJEB32303, sample SAMEA104408601) | aquatic metagenome | biome: Brackish water; feature: Pelagic; material: water | place: Baltic Sea | collected 2014-06-06T16:11:00 | depth 2,863 m ... | reverse complement strand
CTTTATTTGAGTTTACAACATTGATAATGGAAAATCTGAGCATTTTCGTGCGCTTTCTCTATGATGTTGTGGAAAGGATTAATGAAGCAGTAAAGATTCACACGAAACTCCACAGCAGTAATTGAAAAAGAAATGAGATTTTCTTTCTCGTTGATCCGCCCCTGTACGTAGTACGTATTGGGCAACAAAAAATGGTCTGCGTAATGGGGAGGGTCCCATGCAGCAGCTAAGAATCAAAAACTGAATAACTAAGGCTATAGCGAAAAAAAAAAAGTGAGTTAGAAAAATATACCAAAATACGTATGTAGCTAAAAAAATAACACGATACTTAGATTTTACGGATTTTACTTAGATTGCTCGTAGATTTTTTTGCTCTAAATTGAAACTTCGAAAAATTGAAACTTCTATCGAATTCGAAATTGAACTCGAAATTGAAATTGATTTTTGATGTTGCGTACGAAGGGTTGTTTTAGGATTGTAATGAATTTCAATGTCACAATACATCTTCGAAAGTCACTTGATGGTGTTTATCGTATTGCATATTGATTGAGTAATAAATAATAAGCTATCTTATTTCAATTTTATTGGAACTGTTGTTTTTAATCTTTATTTGTATTCAATAATCTAAACGATATTAGTGTTAGTTCGATTAGATTCATCATATTTGATGTTAAGAGAGAAATAATTGCAAGTTAGTTGTTACGATATATTAGAGTTTTCCAATGCATCGTCTCGAGTTAATAATTGTTGTGTTAACAATCTACATGTCAAAGTTCGAAGCAATACGTATAATCAATAATTCAATATAAAGTTCAATGACAGAGAAAGACATTTAAGCAAAGTTATTACGACAGGCAAGACATTAATACGTATTATTAGTTTAAGTCAATTATATCATTTTTTGAGTCATTTCTATTTGGATACGTATCAGTCATTTCTTATTGGATACTTCATTCGTGCATCATGAGCACGTAATTTTAATGAAACAAATCTTAAGAATGCTTTTTTTTATCATTTTACGCGCCAATTAAACTTTAATCACAAATCAGTTTTAACGATCACCATGCTTTTGTATTTTGACATTGACGACCAAATTAAGCTCTTCAAGTTTCAAGATTATGCTGTGAATAACTTGGAAAAGATTGTTGAGTTTGATTCATCAATTGTGTCTGAAAACGAATGGAGTTTTTGTGGCGAAAAATTTGAACAAGGTTAGTATTCATTGATGTGTTATTAGAATGTTATTTTTTTCAAGATCATTAACACAGGTTTATGAATATTTATATTTACAGACGCAATGGAACGTATAGAAAGTTACAATTCTCCAAGGGATGTGAAATTTTTTGAGCTTATCAAAGTTCACAACGTCAAGAATAGCGAAGCTAAGAGTTATGGTTTTTGGTCCGAGTGCCTCAATGTACAAGTTGGCAATCATGTTAACTATTCCTTAGATGCGGTTGAACCTAGGGATAACTATGCTGCTTTTTATTTTGATCATCAGTTCAAACATGATGATATTGATTACCATCATGACAGAAATCATTATATTGTTAAAGTCGAACTTTACTGCAACGATGCTACTGCAGAATTGAATGATGAAGACAAGTTATACAAATTGAGGTACATCAGTATCTCAAAGAGGCGTTACATTCTAGAATAAACTATTTTAACTATATAATACAATTGGTTTAATTGAACTTGAACCTTTTTCCGTATCTTTTAATTTTCTTTATGAATTTAATTTGGCGCTTTTTTATTTTCATTTATATTTTTATTGTTACATTCATTCTATTTCACCTTATAATTTCAAAAAGAATTTTATTTGATCAAAATGGCTATTGGAAAGGAAAAGCATCATCGATTAACAAAACGCTTAGCAAAACTGGAAGCTAAATTCACTGAGTTTGAAAGCAATCATGACATTGATCAATTGAAGATTCGAAATGCCGCCTTTCATAAAGCTGTTTACCATAAAGTATCACCATCAAAGTTTAATAAGGATGGCAAGATTTTATATCAGAAATACAATAGAACGAAGAAGAACATTGAAAGCATCAAAAGCCAACTATCCACTATACCTCATTCAGTCATCAATACGCCAACAAGAGCAACTGAAACAGCGATTGTAACACCAGATGGTGATGATACAACTAATGATTCAGAACTCCCTAAAAAACATCCAGAATCATGTAACTGCTGCACTACATTGCCAAATGATCTGTTTCTACCAAAGAATTACTATTGTAACAATGGTTATATTAGTTCTGTTCAAGATGATGCAAACGATAATATTGACCACGATTTGAATGATGTGGCTTTACGTAGAGAATTATTCCTAACAAGTGAAGAAGAAAGTTTTGAAGATTCCAGTACGATACTAAATAATGAAGATATATCATTTACCAATGCAAGCGTTGAATTTCTTGATACAGAAGATGATATAACTGAGGTTGTGTCTAACTATTGTGATAACTGCTATCGACATGATTACCTACCTAATGATGAGCTATACGGGTTAATGATTGAAGAAGTTCAAGCAGGAGATGTTTATGTTAAACACAGAAAACAACATCGTTTCTTTGATCTCGGAAAGGACATTTATAGCTTTTGTAAATGTTGCAGGTCTCTCTTTAACATTGACGAGAGTGTTAGCTATGAAAATTGTTGGCCCTCATTCATATGGGATCTTTTTGCAAGCGAGCAGTTTAGAGTACTTTATGGCATTTATTTGTGGACAATAATGCCAAAAGAATGGAGGTACTGGTGGTATAATCACATCAAAAACTACAACGAGTTTGATTCCGTATCAATAGACCATCCTACTAGTATAGCTAATGACATTACGAGAAAATATGACCATTATTATCGTCTTCAAGAATCACAAAAGCTTGGTAATATTGCCAAAGCTTGGAATTTATATGGGATGCCTACCGTTTTATGCCCTTGGGGTTGCTCAGAACATCTTTTTTTAGGTACCTTTATTCCAATTGATATTATTTTTCAACGATATTTTCGAAAGTATGAGTTTAAAAGGATTATCAAAGATCTTGATATGAAGCATTTTTCACTGAATATTTCTTTAAATAGTACATTTTCTGCTAGAGACGACTATTTCAGAGATTGTATTGATGATTATGAAAATATATTATTGAATCCAGATTGGAAAGTATTACCTTCTATCCATTTTATCGAAGGTTCTCCATTTTTTATCAGCTGTTCCAAGCACAAGAATGGTAGCAAAAATAAATACTTGCATGTCCCTCGTAGTCCTATCCCAACTTTACCACCATCTAAAAGTGATCAATTATGCCATGCTGTTATAAAGACAAGGACTATTAAACCCTTGAAAGCGTCCGCTTATAGCAACACTTATCAAATGAATGAGCAAATGGGGTCCTTTCAAGGTGTTGACACATGTAATGTCACTAGTGTTTGTGATTTTGCTCACAATTCTCATCTCTTACATCAAGCTGAACGTCTGTATGTTGCTCATCGCCCAGATATTGTGTCTTTGTTATCCGACTTGCGCAAAAAGAAAAAAATATCTACATTACTAGAAGAAAGTATCATAGACGACGCTAAATCAAACAAATTACCAGATCATATTATGTCACGCTATCTTGATGGTTCTACATTTGTTAGTTTAAAAGATGCTATGATGATGCAGGAGCTTTTATGTAATTTTAACAACAAAAAAATTCGAGTCATTAGATGTCACATCGAGAACGAAGAGAACAGATCAAGTAAGTTTACTTTTACTTGCATTGATCACATTTTGTTTTTTGAGTCATAATCATTCTTATCATTTCATTAAAAATTTTTTTCCTATTTCGACAGTTTCATGCTTTCCTAACTGGATTCCTTATATATTCTATGCACAAAAGATGGATAGCCAAAAATATGGAACTGATTTCGCTCCACTTATTGCATGTCGTTCGTCTTTAGATACGCGTTTAATTTTTTGTATGTGTGCTATCGTGTCCCGTGTCAGACCAATCTGGCATATGACCACTAAGATACCTATGCGAACCTCGAAATGGCACGGATGGTTACTTACATATTTGTCAATGAATTGTTTCTCAGCTCACAAAATAGATGGAAATACTTCATATAATCCATATTGCAAGAATCATATTGGAAGCATACCTAAATTAGGTTCGAAAATTTCATTTAATGATGATCAGAATGTTATTGATGCCCATTACGAGTTCAATCCATATCATTTGAAGTACATTTTTTCAGAACATGTAAATGTCGGATGTATTGATATGAGTAACGATTTTATCAATTGGATTGAAGAGGATATGGAAGTGGTAATTCTGTGCAGAGATTACAATTCTTCCGAAGATTTTGATATCGATTTTAATCAAATGCAATACATTTCTTCTCAATGTGGTAATTACGAGTATGAATTAGTTGAGCTGATTGCAAGTGAACCAATGAGAAATTCATTTCGTGCTATGGTTTATAATAGACATGGTGGGTATTATACTTCTTGGTGGAAACAGAATCGTTCCGGTGTTCCAATTCAATCACAAGAAGGCTCTACGCTTGATTTTTCAGAAAAGTTTTTTGATGTTGCAGTATATGTTCGTGTAGAATGCATGTCAGATGAGTCCAACAATTTCAAATTAAATTTTCTCAAATATATTGGTGGTCAGAATCATGTGTTTTGTAGGCATCATAATTTACCGTTTATATCTTCTCATCGTGATTTCAAGGGATCATGTTCTTTCATAAAAGATGGGATGAGGTGCAAGAGGAAAGTGTCATATTGTTGTGGTGATATAACTTGCAATAATGGTATATGTGGCAATTGTTTGAGCAATTTAAGTCCCGATGAGAAACATTATTTAACAAATGTTAGATTGAATGATACAAGTGACGACTATAGTGAATCCAATGAGGATGATGAATCTACTAGTACCTGCAACAGTCATGATAGTTTTGAACAAGTTTTACAATCAAGAAGGTTAGAACGGGAAAGAGCAGAGTATTTGATCAATGAAGGTATTAGATTGGATAAATTTCTAGACAGTTTGGATGCCACCTCAGACGATTTAGATTCTAGTGAAAGTGACAACGATTCTTTATGCAATATCCACAGAGATCATGCTGAGGACGATGATTTTGAAAATCTTATTCATGGAAATGGAGGTGATGTTTTAAACAAACACTTAAATGATCATGGTGTATATGGATTTGACAATAATTTTGTAGTTACTCAGTTTCATGGTTCAACTCTTGATGTTTTGGATGACGATTTTGTGAACGATACAGTGGTTCCTACTACAGATGCTACTGATTTTCCTTTCACAAATGAAAGGATTGAACAAAATGACAATGATTATGTACATGGACACGTTATTTTGAACCAAGCTTGCACTCTCTTAAGTAGACATGATAAAGACGTTGTTGGTTATAAGAATCAGAAAAATTTTATACAAAGGCTTGCTTCTACTACGGTTGGAGCTTCAATTCCATTATTGTTTCCTGAAGCTATGCTATTCCCTTCGATCTTTTACAAAATGGATACTCATTCTCTTTCTTTTCCTGGTGCCTTACCAGCTGGATTATTGGCTAAAGCATCATGTAGTTTCGGATTTGAAAAGCCTCTTGGACACATCCAAAGTAGAGTGCGTAATCTATCATCTTCAACCTGCACTAATCATCATTATGTCCCCTTTTTATGGGATATTTTGTCTAATTTATCACTTAATAGACAAGACTCTCGTATGATATTAAACAGAGGTTTTAGTGTTGCTGATACAGATACTGGATTGGAAGTCAATGGTAGTGGTAAATCAGGATTACATGATTCTATCGATTCCAAGCAAATGGTAAAGAATTTATGTTCATCTCAAAGATACAAGAAAATGACAGAGTTTATTACGCTAACATGTAATATGAAACAACACTTTGGTATCAAAATGATCAAGAATTGGATAGATAGTGAGAAATGGTGTCAGCATTATCCTGGTTATTATGATTTGAACAGTAGTGATCAAATCGAAGTCTCCAAAAGTATGACACAAGCTGCTTGTGGTTATTTCTTGAGAAATTGGATGGAAGTTCGCAAATCTTTATTAAACTATATTTATAACAGTGTATATTCACCATTTCATCCTTGTGATGTTATCTTTGCTAGAGACGAATATCAAGACTCTGTTGGCAACTTACCTCACATACATGCATTGATTGGTATAGATCGTGATAGAATGTCTCCAGAACAACTAGAAAAAGTTGATGAACTGATAAGAGGATCGTATGGTGATATTATAAAGCTAAGTGATGTACCTGGTCTAATTGAAGAGAATATCATTACTTCTATTTACGATCGTGATGACATAGAAGAAGATGCTAAAAGAGTTTTAAAACACGTATGTAATGAAAGATGCAAGAAGCGAATTGGGTCTACAGGAACTGATGACGACTTTATTTGTCGTAAACTGAACAACCTACACATTAGTCCAGATCATACAAAATATTCAATAATATCTCTCGGTAATAAGCGTTCTCCTTTAGTTATAAAGTGCTTAGAAGAAATTAAATTGATCGATCCTATTCAAGTCAATGAACATGGCCATGTCTTTCCATTCAAAAGTTCCATGCCATACTTCCATCCAAAAAGACATATTCCACCTACAAATAGTACAGATGACATTAATATGTCACCAGTAGAAACAAAGTTATTCAGTACATGCAGGTCTATGCAAAATGTTCAAAGTCTTACTTGTACCAATGGAGTAAACAAATACGTTTGTAAATACTGTGCAAAATTAGATCAACAAAATTACGTTGTTGTTAAAGCACATCCATATGATCAGGGTTCACTTATATCAAGAACCCAATTTCTACACAATACTAAGATCGGCTCGTCAGCTTTTCATGAGAACGAAAAATTAAAACACAGCAGAGATAATAATCATCCTCGTGGTAGAGCAGTCAGTTTAATGCAAATTCATCAACAACTACTTGGATATCCCGAAGTTTTTACAGATATGAATTTTAAAAATGTATGTACAACACCATTAGAAGAAAGAGCCGGTGTTGAAAAATGCAATGATGGAATTGAGGATGTTGATTTCGTAGAAGATACTGCTCGTTTCAATAACAACGATGACGGTTTAGATCTAAGCATACCTGTGGAAGTTCTTAGGCGTCTTAATCTAGGTTTAGTTGAATGGAGACAATTCACAAACAGTCAATTACACATTATAGATTCATGCATCAAAAGTCATATCAGTATTGATACTATAACGAAGTTTTCTATCAGACCTCCTGAACTAAGAGTGATTATACGTAAGGTTGAAAATTATTACAGATGGTTTTATCTCGACACAAGAAAAATAAAATACAAATCTATGTTAGAGCTTATCGATGGAGATATATATCAGTCATCATGGATTGATGGTGTTCAGAGAATAGTAAAACTACGAATAAGAGCTATATCTGAAATTAAGGAATACGTTCAAACTGTACGAAATGATTTAAGGAGAGATCAATTAGATATTCAACAGAGTAATTCTCCATTATCCATCATGCTTTTGTTTTTCGAAGAAATAGTAGAATTGTTTGAACATGATGATAATTTATTGTCAGAGGAGCAACATCAAAGGAAACTTTTCATATCAAAAACATTCATTTACAACGATATTGACAGTCATCTTCCTATTCCTGTGTTTTCTTATATCAAACCGCACATGGGCACTAGATTTATATTACACATAATGCTGTCTTTAGGCGAGTTTGATACTGAACATGATCTCAATTTACAAGGATCGTTGCGAGAATCTCTTCGGTATTGTAAACTGATCGGTCTTTCTAATACTTCTGAAGCCTTGAAAGAATATTCTAATACACTACTTGCTCGATACATAAAGGAACAATTACAATATTTTCCCAATGGCAATACTGTCACAGATACTTGGATAGTCAATGCAAAAAGTATTTTCGATGATGTCATCATTCATGATCGTATTTCATATACTGATATGCCTCCATTGCTACAATCTGAACTTGAATTTACAAAAAATCAGCAAGTACAACAATTTTTTTCTACATACAAGAGCGGAATCATTAACGCAGCTTTTGACGAAATGAAAGATCTTTCTAATTTATATGATATTCCATCAATCGAATCATTATTAAATGTTAATTCTCTCGCAGATAGTCTATCATGGAATGCATATGATTCGTTTAAACAATCACCTATTCAATGCATTGATTCATTTGAAGAACAACAGTCAGCTTTAAAAATGGTATTAAGTACTATTGATAGTTATATGAATGAAAATGAATTCGGAACCTTTTGTAAGTCCTGCGTAATAGCTGGTGCACCAGGGTCAGGGAAATCTTTTTTGAATTTTTATATTCTGATCTACATCATCAGTAAGGGTCTTCGGGTTTGTGCAACTTCATTAATGGCAAAGAGAGCCAATTGTCTTGGTGGAATTCATATTCACTTATTGTTTCAACTTCCATGCAAAAATATTTCAAGTTTACATCGTATAGCTGAATTAGCAGTGAATGGTCTTTTACGTAAACCAGAATATATCGAGGTTTTGAGAACAGTCAATGTACTTTTCATTGATGAAATAGGACAAGTTTCCGCAGAATTATTATCTACTCTTGATATACTCCTCAGAAAAATAAGGAATAGTAATATTTTCTTCGGTGGGCTATTAATTATAGCTTCATTAGATCATCGTCAACTACCTCCAGTGAAAGGTAGACCATTTCTTATGTCTCCTCATGTTTTGACATGCTTTAAATTTAGTATCTTAGAGCATTCAGTTAGAGCAAGCTCAGACCCGAACTTACAACGAATAATAAAAATAGCTAGGATGCATCCAGATGAGTATGTTCGCTATCCTCGGTTGATTGAAGAGTTTAAAAATTTAGCGAGGAATTCATTTACATTTGTTCCAAATTGGCAAGATCCTATTATTACTCCTGATGTATTTCGTATTTTAAGTAGAAAAAAATCCTCTCAGGAAGCCTGTGATGACTACATTAGTCAAGTAAAATTCCAATTAGATGCGAGAGATTATATTGAAGTTCAAGCAATCGATCTACAAAATCCTGTTAATTCTCTGATGGACTGGTCTTTAGCAAATGAATCTGTGTCAAAAGCATTAGATAAAAAAACAAAAGAACCCAGAAGTATCATCTTGTTTAAAGGAGCTGTATATGAGTTTACTTACAACGAAAAAGGATTATTTTCTCAATCTCAGATAGGTGTAATGATCAATCTACCAAACAGAAATAATATGAACCAAAACACTTTCGAAAAAATTGTTTTATATGTAGCTCCAACAGGAATGAAAAACTACGTTTATAGTTCAGATCATAATGAAGATTTTTTAGAAAGTAAAGGATTTAAGAAAGTCTCCATCGGTTGTATTCCTGACCGGATCCATGCTTTGCCGAACGCAATGAAGGGTAAACGTAGACAGTATGGTATTAAACATTACGTTACTGCTACTATACATGGTTGTCAAGGTGATACTTTACACAAATTAGTAACACAGGTTTGTTCTCAAAACGCAGATTTTGGTTTATGGGACAAGGCTCAAGTGGTTGTATTATTAAGCAGAACTCGAAAAGCAGAAGATTTAATTTTTGTTGGAAGCGCAGACTCAACAATCAAATGTCTAGAAAAGATGATTAAAAAAAAATCTCAAAATACAGATTATATGGAGAAAGTAATCAACCTTTTAGATGTCAACAAGAATAACGAAGAAACAAGATCAATGAATATTTTTAATTATTCAGACTACGCATTTGATTTTGATTGTGTTGAGTTACCAGATTGTAATACGGGATTCGTTTATTTTTTAATCAGTTTGAAAGATGTAAGGAAAACATATATTGGCCAAACGTTTAATATAAAGAAAAGGTTGAATGATCACAATTCAGGATTTGGTACAGTTTTTACCGACGACTACAGACCATGGGCATTATACGGGATTATAATCGGTTTCGAAGGTAGGGTAGATAGGATGATGTCAACAGAAAATTCTTGGCAGTTTATGAGAAATAATGCAGTATCACAGGGTACAAATAATCCAAAAGATTTAGTTAGATCATGCATTCCATTGGTGGAAGCATCAAACGGCGCATTGAAATTAATTTGTTATTTTAAAGACTAATTGACTGTATCGTTGAAACAAGTATTAAAAGAAGAAAGGATTCTATAAACCGGTATGATCTATTGATCATATTATTTTTTTCTTATTGAGTGTACATACGGTTATTATTGTTAATGAAGTATTAAATTTCTCATTCCCAGCGAGTTTAAGATTTTTTAAAAAAATTGAGTTGAGGTCTTCACATCAAATCCTGGTAAGTAAATTCCTCATACTTCAAAATTAGATGTGTTATGTGATTAATTTGTTTTCAAATTTATCGTTTCATTTCAATTTTTTTCTTTCATCCATTTGGATCATGTTAACCTACGAAGAGAAAGTCATCGGTTCGCAGAAGACTTATTCTGCTTACCTTAAGCATGACCAGCATTTCGGTGCTTTTTTTGTTTATGGCCCTGAAGATCCCGCTATCGACATTAGCGAGTGTTGGTTGGACGACACAATGGTGGGAGTTGAATCGCAACTCGCCATTGTTCTTGAAGAAATCATGGACATTTTTATCCATGATAACTTGTGGGATCTGTTTCCCGTTTTTGCATACGTCTACGGAGATCACGAAGAACTAGTGAAGGAACTCCTGAAAGGAGTTTATTTTAGTGTGCGTTGGAAGATTGCTGACCAAGGTACCCCGAGCTCATTACGAGACGATCTTCTTCGTCACATGACCATGTATTTTCTGCAACAATTCGGTAATTCTAATCATGATTTCAATTCTGATTTTTATTTCGAAATCAGGAACGAACTTCTTGACCAAGGATATCTCCGTGACGACATTGATACTCAAGAGTTGGTGTCATTTGCTTACAGGAAAGTCGTCGAATGGGGTGAGCTCGATCCAGAAAATCGTCTTCCTGAGGCTCATGTTTCTTATGATTCTGACGGCAATGAAGTTTAATTTAATGTATAAATTAGAAATTCAATCTTTATGTTATAATTTAGTTTTGCTATAGTTTACATATTTTTTAAATATTGTTTTTTATAATTTTGTTTTGGCAGCGACTCTCTTGGAGTCAGCTGCCAAACCTTTCTTTCTTCTCTTTTCTTTTTAATTTTTCCATACATTTTAAGTTAGCATGATGTTGATTAAAGATTTTACGAAATAGACTGTTATGCTAATCCCTGATCTCTTTGATTTTATTTTTTTTATTTTGTTTAGTTTTTTCTAATACAAATTACAATCTCAACACAATTGCAACTCGAGTTTTTTATCCTAATAATTATATATCCTACCTGTTTGATTAGTCTTTAATAAAGATCTAATTCTGTATTATCATACTTCAACTGATTGATGCTATTTTTTAGAACATCGCCATCTGTATTGTACGGAAAAATCGAAGTCACATGATGCTTGACATCTGCTGAGGTGACTTTTTGAACCTCCTCAGAAAAGTTTTGATCGTTAATTTCTCCTCGTTTACACCATCCAATAACACTCCATTTTCCATTTTGATTAACTAAGGTAAGAATGCGATTGATTCTAGCAACCAAATCCATGTACTTGGGAGTATGATCCCATGCATTGTAACACGTTGTGCTTGGGAATGGTACTTGCAAAAAATATTGCGTAAATCGATGGCTTGAAAAATCCTCAACTTCAAAACTATTGTTTCCATCTTCAATTTCCAAACAAAAAGAAAGAACTAATTTTGCATGTCTTGTGTCTGAACCTTGGTAGCATCCACATCCGTAGTTGCTATTTTCATCCAAATTTTGTCTGTCACAAAACAAACCAGTACAGTTCGATTCTGCTACAGATAAATTTTTTAGAACTAGTTTAGCCTTAATTTTGAATGCACTTGTCTTGTTTGACTCGGATTCCTCAAATGTTGGCCAAATATTAGGTAGAATATTTTGTGCGGGTTCTTTCATCAAGATAGATGAGCCTGTCGATGGCAAGATTAGAATATCGTTACAAAATACCTCTTTTACAGGATTTGGCCCAAGAAAAATAAGTATAGAACCAATTGACAGAGGTCCTGTATCTCTTTCATTTATCAATTTAGACCAGATTTTTGACTTTTTTGTGCTCGATACCTTTACGTAGAAAACATCTCCTTTAATACTTTTCAAATCTTGAAAAAGCAATAAACGAAAGCATCCACTATTTTGGGTTTTTTCGTTCTTTTTGGAATACCTGTAAGTGTATCCATTCTTATTTCCACTTTTATCACTTGAATTAGTTATTCGTAATAACCTACCAACAATTTTGGATGTAACTGTTGGTATTGTTGGGTTTACCATCTCTCTCACACTTCTAAAAACGTAAGAATCATGAATCACATGATTTGGGTTTCCGTTTTCATAGATAGCCAACCTTTCTAAATCCACTACTGGATTGTTTCGCTGCCTTACATTCCTTTCTGGTTCAATCTCCTCGTCTCTGCCATGTTCATCATTGGCGCCAAAATTGATATTTGCATCTTCATTATTTGCCATATTTGATTGATCTACAATCTGATAATCTGGTAATTCCTCTTCGCTTTCAACAGTTGACGAGTCAGTATTTTCAACAATATCGTTTTTATGTAAAACTTCTTCTTGTGTTTCAATCTGATTGTTTTCTTCGTTTTTTTGTGATCTTTCTAATATTCTTTTACTACTTCGTTTCATTTTGAATTGTATTGCAATGAATTAGATATTATATTACAGTATCTTTGCGAAATAAATTAAAAGATTACAAATTGGCGGTATAATTTTTTAAACTTGTTTGTAATACCTATGACATCACTTATTCTGTTATTTTTTATCGAATTAATAGTGTCATAATGTACTGCTTATGCAATGTTTTTTTTGATTTTATATAGAACGATAGAATCCTTTTTTATAGAATGCTCTTATAGAATGCTTTTATAGAATGCTTTTATAGAATGCTTTTATAGTATGCTCATAGTATGCTTTCATTGAATTCATTTAGTCTTGTTTAGAGTTTTTTCCTCATGGATATTTTCGCTGTTGAACTAAAAATTTAATTCACCGTTACGTAGTAGCTAATTTAGTTTATATATAAATCCTATTAGGTAATTAATTTATTGTGTCTTTCGTTAATATGACCGTTTTTAGATATTGGTATAACCCAACCAAACTCTGTGACGATTTAGTTTAATTTGGATTCGGTTTTCTACGTATGATTCAACAAAGTCAATATTCTATGATTTCTTCTTACTTCTGCTACTTAAATCTTTCGTATTTTATCTGGCTTTTTATCGGTATCTTGAGTGATAAGAACATCTGTTGATTTACACCAGTTCATTCAATTGGTTTTTTTAACTTACGTATGTCTATTGAAAAGAAATTATGTAATAACATAACCCTAGCACAACTCAATCCTAACTCAACCCTCACTTAATTCTAACATAACCCTAACTTTATGACTTACGTCTACTTCTCATTTATATCTTAACTTAACTTATTTTGAAACTATTTACATTTTGAATCGATTTGTTTTACTTAGTTTATTCGTAGAATATCTTATACTTAATCTCTTTTATTTTTTTACTCTCTTACTTATTTTCTAGCAAGAACGGGTGCCTTGTTTCTCATATGACGTCAGGATATATATATTGAGTATGAACTTATGTTTTCTTCCCGAATATATTATAAAA
>ERZ887849.2848-NODE-2848-length-13756-cov-7.098533_pt1 | contig 13756 bp, 16 predicted proteins | sample MGYA00521267_ERZ887849 | MGnify/ENA primary metagenome ERZ887849 (study PRJEB32303, sample SAMEA104408601) | aquatic metagenome | biome: Brackish water; feature: Pelagic; material: water | place: Baltic Sea | collected 2014-06-06T16:11:00 | depth 2,863 m ... | reverse complement strand
CTCACGATGGGCTTGAAGGATGCCATCACGCTCTTGGCGATCATGAATGCGATCATGATGTGCCTGTCTCTGTATTGGCATAAGAGCTCTTTTCAGTGGGGCGAAGCCCGCAAGCTGTTGATCGGCGCCAGCGTGGGAATACCGATCGGAGTCTACATCGTGGCGGTGCTCCCAGAGCGGATCCTGATTATAATTCTAGGGGCTTCGATGCTCTTCGTGGGAATCAATTATTTCTTCACGCGTCACCGTAAAGCGCGGCCCAGAATCGGACCGGCTGAATACCCGATTGGCATGTTTGCCGGGATCCTGGCCGCCGCATTCAACATGGGTGGTCCGCCCGTCGTCGCCTATGCTTATTCACGCACCTGGACTGTCGATCAGGCCAAAGCCGTGCTGGCCGCCATCTTTGTGGTTACCTCTGTTTCGCGCCTGTTTTTCATCGGATACACGGGTGAAGATCTCCATCTCATTTTCTCGTTAACCGCTATTTTGGTCATACCGATCGCGATCATCTTGCGGCTCGGAATAAGCATCGGCCGAAAGGTCCCCCACGAATTCCTCCGTCCCATCGTGTTCGCCTACCTTGCGGTGATCGGTGTATATTACGTGTTTTGGCATGCCTAGGGCTCCCCTTGCGAGCGATTGACAATCGCAACCCGTAGAAATGTTCTGAGGCAGGCTCAACCCATTCTTCGGGTTCCCTAACACATGCTTATCAATATAATCGTCGTCATGGCCTTGGTCGCGGCCAATGGCTTCTTCGTCGCAGCAGAATTCGCGCTCGTAAAAGTCCGGAAGGGTGAACTCAAGATCCTCGCTGACAGCGGAAACGGAAGAGCCCGACGCGCACTTTCGATCCAACAAAATCTCAATACTTATCTGGCGGCCTGCCAACTGGGTATCACGCTGGCCAGTCTGGGTCTCGGTTGGGTCGGCGAGCCGATGGTGGCCCGCTCCCTCGCACCCATCCTGCTCTCAATGAACATCGCGCCCGAGTGGCATCACTACATCGCGTTTCCAGTCGCCTTCGCCGCGATCACTTTTCTGCATATCACCATTGGTGAGCAGGTGCCCAAGATCTACGCAATCGCGAAGTTCAACCGCGTGAGCCTCTTCGTTGCCCATCCGCTGCACTGGTTTACGGTGGTGCTGAAACCCTTTATCTGGGTCCTCAACGCGATTAGTAATCGCATGCTTCATTTGATCGGTTTCGACACTAGTGAACTGCATGGCGGCGCGAAGACTGCGGCAGAATTGCGGCTCCTCGTGCGTGAGTCAAAAGATGGCGGCCATGTTTCAACCAAAGAACATCGCATGATCCTCAACGTGCTCGACCTGGAGGATAAATCCGCGCGACGCTACGCTGTGCCGCGCCACACCGTGATGACTCTCGATATCGCCAATAGCATAGAGGAAAACCTTAAGCTCGCCGCGCAATCCCAACATACGCGGTTACCGCTCTGTGATGGCGGACTCGAAAAATGCATCGGCCTCATTCACGTCAAAGATCTGTTTCAGAGACTCGCCGAAGGCCATCCAGTAACTGATCTAAAGAAATTCGTGCGGCCGATTAGCATTCTTCCCGAAACGATCAAGCTCCCTGCCCTGCTCGCTCATTATCAGAAAAAGCAGGAACACATCGCGCTCCTCGTCGATGAGTTCGGGAGCATCTCCGGGATGATAACCATCGAAAACGTTCTCGAGGAAGTCGTCGGAGCAATCGAAGACGAGTTCGATCACGAAGTCGGCTTCATCACTCTGCTCAACGAAAACGAAGCAGAAGCGAAGGGCACCTGCCCCATCGATCGCCTCACCCGCACTTTCAACACCCTCCCTCGCGAAACGGAGGCGGATACGATTGGCGGCTACATCACCGAACTCGCCGAACGCATCCCTATCAGTGGTGATACCATCGCCGACGCAGATTTGGAATTCACCGTGGTCGAAGCCTCCACGACCTCCGTGGTTCGCGTGAAAATCAGTCGAATCACTCCTGAGATAGCATCAACCTGAGCGAGTTGGATTTTCCCAACTCATCTCAGACCACTCGCGCTAAATCGTTTTAGGCGCCCCGATTACTGGTCGGCTAAGGAAGCGACCAAATCGTTGCAAAGCAGCGCCACGCTTTCGCTGAGCAGCTGAGTCAACTCGCTATAATCGCGTCCATTCCAGCTTTGTTGCGGAGCGATAAATTCCGTTCTCGAAACCACCTTGGCATCTTCGCCGGTGGTGGTGATTTCCACCACGGCCGCGAACCGCACTTGGCCTGCACCACCGTTGATCGCGCCTTCGCAATGAGTGACGTTGATCGAAATATCATAATCGCGAGTTTGGTCGAAAGGAAACGAATCCACAAATACACGGGACACCTTTGCCTCATCGAGTAAACGCGCTCGCACGATCCGGCCCACGCCTTCGTTGATCGGCTCTGCCCAGCGAGCATAGTCATTATAAACCAATTCATTGGCGCCACGTAAAACTACCAACGAGCCTTTATCTAAATAGCGCGATACCTCCACTCGCTTGAGGCCGAGCCTTAAACCGTCGCTGCTCTTAACTGCACTTTGGCTATCGCCTTGGGTATTGGTCAGCAGGTAGTAGCGCGTCAAATCAGCACTCGCTTCTGGCACCACCGAACAACCTGTCATCGCGAGTGTCACCATCGCCGTCGCGACCAAGGTCCATTTTTGAGAAAGATAATTTTTCATCACTTATTTGGGATTTTTCGACCGGTCAGGAGAGCTTGCGGATTGCGCTCAAGAAAATCAGCCAGTCGCTCGACCGATTCGGCCGCATCGGCCAACTTCACAAAAGCTTGATTGGCGCCAGCGCCTAACTGGTGTTGCGCATTGATAAATTGGCGAAGCGTCATCGCAGCCGCATTGAAGGATGCCAGCGTGGTCTTCGATTCTTCCAGTGCCAAGCCCAGCTTATCCGCCGTGGGATCGATCTGCCCATCCAACTTCTCCAACACTGCACGCAGTTCTGTCGCCGCCAGATTAAGGTTCGTAATCGTGATCTTCAGCTCAGGAGAAGTGGTGAATTCGTTGAGAGATTCAGCCGTCTTCGTCCATTCCGCGACCATAGGGCCAAGCTCCAAGCCATTTACTTGAGTCCGAGCATCAGTAATCAGCCCATTAAGATTCTTCGCAATGCCACCGATATCGATGTCTTTCATGCCGGCCATGATCGTGGTCAGATTGGCCTGAAACTCCGAAATCGTCGATAGCGTGGAGGGCACCACTGCGTATTTGATTTCGGTAATTCTCATGGGATCGGGAAACCTTTCTGGATCCCGGAAATCCAGCTCCACGTAAAGCAGGCCGGTCGCAAGTCCCATCACGCCGAGCTGAGCGCGCAGTCCCTTATCAATCAATTCTTGGAGCACCTCGCGGCTGGTCACATCGATCTCCGCTTGTCCATCGGTGATGATATCGCGGTTAAATTCGCAGACTACGCGCACAACCGACTTTTTCGCCACCTCATCGAACTGCACGTTGAGACTGACGACCCGGCCGACGCGCACACCACGCAATTTAACGGGTGATCCTAAATCGAGGCCATGAATCGTCTCATTAAAATAAACCGCAAAACGCTGCGGTTTGGAAAACAGGCTAACACTGCCAAAAGACAGGAGTGCAATCACTCCGAGAGCAAAGGCTCCAATCACGAATGCACCGACGATAGTAGGACTGACCTTGGTTTTCACTTGGTATAGTAGTTAGAGGGTATTGATAAAATGGACAGGATTAATCGTATAAAAATTACTTTGGCGCGTGGACTTATTCATCCGACGGCACGTCGACCCGATCACGCCACCGGAGAAATTCGGTGACTCGCGGGTCGCGGCTATTCTGAGCCAGCTCGCGCGGCGGGCCCTGGGCGATGATGCCTTTTTCAGATTTATCGAGCATGATCACACGATCCGCGATACTGTAAATCGAGGCCAATTCGTGCGAGACCACGACCAACGTCGTGCCAAACAATTCACGAATTTGGAGAATCAACTCATCGAGTTTACGCGAGGTGATTGGATCGAGCCCTGCTGAAGGCTCGTCGAGAAACACGATCTGCGGATCGAGGGCCAGCGCTCGCGCGAGCCCCGCCCGCTTTTTCATCCCACCGCTGATTTCCGCTGGATAGTAATCCTCAAAACCCGTGAGCCCAACCTGCGCCAATTTCAGCGTGGCGATTTCTTCGATCTCACGCTTCGTAAGCTCCGTGTATTCTTCCAACGGGAGCGCCACATTTTCACGCAGGGTGAATGAGCTCCACAGCGCCGAACTTTGGTAGAGCACCCCGAATCGCTTCAGTGTTTCGCGACGCGCATCGATATCGTCCTGCTCAAACGGATGGCCAAAAAAGTTTACTGAGCCAGCTTGGGGTCGATGAATCCCAATCAGGTTGCGCAAAAGCGTGCTCTTACCACAGCCCGAACCACCGATAATGAAAAATACTTCACCGGTCGAGACCTCAAAGCTCACTTTATCCAACACGACCGTTTCATCATATCCGCATCGGATATCTGAAACACTGATCGCTGGGCCTGTTTCGGTTTCGCTCATGATTAAATTCCCAACATATCAAACGCCACCGCATACACCGCATCAGCGATGATAATAAAAAGTATCGCGGTCACCACGGCGGAAGTCGCCGCCTGTCCCACGCCAGCTGCACTACGATCGGCTTGCAATCCACGCAGACATCCCGCGAGACCGATGATCACGCCAAAGGTAGTCGCCTTGATCACCCCCACCATGACGTCGGACATATCCACGATCGTCAGCATCTCCACCCAGAATGCCGCCGGAGGGATCTCCAAAATCATGAGCGCGACCACCATGCCTCCGAGAATACCCAGACAATTAGCATACAGCGAGAGGAGCGGCATCATTAATCCCAACGCGATCATTCGAGGCATCACCAAAAAATCCAAGGGCGAAATTCCCAACGTCTGAAACGCATCGATCTCCTCGTTCGCTTTCATGTTGCCAATATGAGCCGCAAACGCCGCACCCGTGCGACCCGCGAGCACGATCCCCGTCATCAACGCGCCCATCTCACGCACCATCGTGATTCCAACCAAATCAGCGACATAGATATCGCCGCCATACTGTCGCAGAATCAACGCCCCCGTGTAAGCCAACGTCATACCCACGAGGATACTAATCAGGCTCACAATCGGCAGGGCCATCGCGCCGCATTGCTGCATTTCCTCAAGACAATCCACCCAGCGGAACCGTTTCAGCGTTTTCAGCAAACGCACGGTGCTGATCACGCATTCGCCCACAAACGACAAGATCTCCTTCAACCGCAGCCACGCATCATACGTCGCATCGCCCACCGCGATAAATAAATTATCCGTGCGATCAAACGGCACACTCGTCTCATGCGAGCGCGAGAGTTGCGCGAGCATCTCCTTGGTTTTCTCGGGTAAGCCCGACTGATCAAAATACGAACCCGCGACCCGGCACCACTGCTGCACATCAAAGAGAAACAGCAGCATGGAACTATCCCATTTCTCCACCTGATCGACCTCGACCTTCACGCGTTTAGGCATCTCGCCCTTCAGACTGTGCTCCCACTTGGGTCGCGATTCAATTACGCGCCACTTGCCCCGCAGAGTCACGATCAAGCGGTCTCCATCGACCTGCTCCGAGACTTTCGCAACATTTTCTGCAGATACATCTGACATTCCCTCCAAGTTGTAACTCCTTATATTCAAAGCAAAACTCTAAAATCACCTAACTGTCATAATCATGCTCGCCACGGACAGGGCATTCCTCAGCACTTATCGATTACGCATGGCCATTCGCACCATTCTCTACGACCTCGACGGCACTCTACTCGATGCCTTCACCACGATTCATCGCGCCTATTCGCACACGCTGCCCCTCTTCGGAGCGCCCGCGCCCACGATGGAGCAAGTCCGGGGCGTAGTGGGCGGCGGTGGTGATCGCGCACTCGCCCAATTTCTCCCCGATCATCAGCTCTCAGCCGCCATGAAAGTCCTCGTGGCCTACACCAAGACCATCATGCTTGAAGACGTGCGATTGATGCCTGGCGGTCTCGAAATCGTTAAACGCACCCACACCCTCGGCGCGACTCTCGCAGTGTTTACCAATAAAGGTGGCGACGTCGCGCGACCCTGTTGCGAACACCTCGGGGTTACATCCTATATGGCTGGAGTCTTCGGTGCCGGCGATACTCCTTGGGTAAAACCCCAACCCGAATTCGCCGCCCACGTGCTCAAAGAAATCAACGGCGACCCCAGAACCACTCTACTCGTCGGCGATTCTCCTTGGGATGTAGAAGCCGCCCACAACGCCGGATTCCCCTGCTGGTGCGTCACCACCGGCACCCACGACGCCGCCGAACTCACCGCCGCCAAAGCAGACCGCGTCTTCCCCGATCTCGTCGCCATGCGTCCCGAACTCGATGCGATGATCGAACCGAAATTGGCAAGTTAGGGACTGACGTTCGGGCCGACCGTGTTTGGTTTTATCACTCGACTTACCTTCGAGCAAAGCCTTACCTTGGATCATTATCTGGATGCTAACGCGTTTCCAATCTTCACAATCAAAAGCCGAGTCAGTTCGGCCAACCCCTCAAATCACATACTCTCATGCCAGGACAAGGATCAGGCGGTAATGTCATCTCAGCCATTTGTAGTTTTTTCATCCCAGGCCTAGGACAGCTCGTCCAAGGACGCCTCCTCATGGCGCTGGTGCAGTTTCTCCTCGCGGGCGCTCTCTGGCTTATTCTGATGGGATGGATCATCCACATCTGGTCGATCATTGATGCGGCGAAGTTCGATCCTGCACAGTAAGGGCAAGAAATAGTAACCCTGACGACCGATGACTCCCCAGGAGACCGCCTGGAGCTACGATCAAATGGCCTCCCATTGGGACGGGGAAAAATTCAATCGGAAGAACGGCATCGCTCAACACGCGCGGGCCCTCCAATTCTCGCAGCACAAGCGAACCGCGATCGACATCGGTTGCGGCAGCAGTGGCCGGATCATCGAACTGTTATTGGATGCAGGATTCACGACCGAAGGATTGGATATCTCAACGGAGATGCTTCGCCGCGCTCAAGCGAGACACCCCGACCAAACCTTTCATCAAGCGGATATCTGCACTTGGGCATTCCCGCAGAAATACGATTTCATTTCCGCCTGGGATAGCATCTGGCATGCCCCTCTGGAAAGTCACGAATCGATCCTCACAAAGCTGTGTGGTGCTTTGGAACCAGACGGCATTCTCATCTTCACCACCGGAGGCGTGGATCAGCCTGGATCGCGCACCAATCCCTTTCTGGGTCAGCCCCTCTATCATGCAGTTCTCGGCATTCCAAAGATCTTGGAAGTGATCACGAAAGCCGGATGTATCTGCCGCCATCTCGAATACGATCAGCATCCCGAACCTCATCTCTATCTGATCGTTCAAAAGACCAGTTAAACTCCACCCGACGTATGAGCATCAAACCGCAGTGCCGCATCGTGGAAGAGCCAATGGATCTGCTCGCGGAATACGGCATCATCCCTATTCGATTCGAGGTGCGGAGCGCCTTCGAAGTCGTGGGCGATGATCCCGCCACGGCTGAATTGCGGGAAAAACCTGTGTCGGTTCCTTGGCTCAAAGACTACGACACGATGAACGGCGAAGGCCCCACGCGTTGGGCCAAAAACTGGGATGTTTCCAACTGGGGAATAGTCGCCGCTTAGATTGGCGATCAACGTGTCGGCGGATGTGTGCTCGCTCACAAAACCGCTGGTGTAAACAAACTCGAAGGTCGCGATAACCTAACCGCTCTCTGGGATCTGCGCATTCATCCTGATTACCGCCGACAAGGCATCGGCCAGAAACTTTTCGCCGCCGCCGCCCAATGGGCACGACATCGCAATTGCACTGAGCTCAAGATCGAGACCCAAAACATCAACGTCCCGGCCTGCCGTTTCTACCAAACCCAAGGCGCCTACCTCTGCTCAATCGACCGCGCCTCATACAACGATCTTCCCGACGAAGTAGAGCTGATCTGGTGCGTGACGCTGTAGGCGTCACATTCGACAATACCTAATACGACGAACCTTTGCACGGGAGGCGCCGAGGAAGCGGAGCTAAGACTAGCGGTTGGATACGGTGACTCGAGACAGGAGGCGTTCACAGTAATAATGACCACCAACCAGCAGCACTTCGGGGCAAGAACCATAGCATTCAAAGCCGAATGAGTAGTGAGATCAGACCGCATTTTTAGTTTTCCCATTTGCGGCCGAGCCAAGCCTGACCATCATACGTCATGGCTAAAAACATTCTCCTCATCGGAGCAAATTCAGGTATCGGGCTGGCAACCGCGAAACTCCTCCAATCCCAAGGAGCCACTCTCACCGCCGCGTCACGTTCCAGCAACGAACTGACCGCCCTTGGCATTCCCGTTCAAGCATTCGATGCTGAGAATCCTCATCCGCTCGATCTTCCAGAATCTCTCGACGGACTAATCTATTTCCCCGGAACCATCACTCTAAAACCCTTCCATCGCCTCACGCCGGAAGACTTCAGCAAAGACTTCCAGATCAACTGTCTCGGTGCCGCCCAAGTCATTCAACACGCTCTCCCCGCTCTTAAAAAATCGCCGGCCGCTTCGATTGTCTTATTCTCTACTGTCGCCGTCGCCCAAGGAATGGCGTTTCACGCTTCTGTCGCTGCCGCCAAAGGCGCGGTCGAAGGTTTAACTAAATCCCTCGCCGCCGAGCTCGCTCCGAAAATTCGCGTCAACACCATCGCCCCCTCCCTCACCGATACGCCACTCGCTAATCAATTCCTCGGGAATGAAGCGAAAAAAGAAGCCGCTGAAAAACGTCACCCCTTGCAAGCCGTCGGAAACCCGGATCATGTCGCGCAACTCGCCGCTTTCCTGCTTTCTGATTCCGCCGCCTTCATCACCGGACAAATCCATCGCCCCGATGGCGGTTTATCATCCGTTCGCACCTTCTGAGACAGGACTCGTAAACCGTTTCGACACTACTCAAAAGATTTCGCCACAAGCTTCCGCAGTGAAGTCAGATTGCGCATCGTTCCCGTGGAAAGCTTGAGGGCTTTGACTTCAGGCGAGGTCCATATTTTTGAATCCGAGCTTTTGGTGCGACAGAGCCAGTAGATCTCGCGGCCATTGACGTGGAATTCGTCGATTTGGCTACGGCAAGCGGTGAGCTTTTTAATCGTGCTCGCGTAGAGCGGTTGTTTGAGAAAGGTCACGTAGAGGCCACCGCCTTCGGGTGTGCCTTCAGGGAAGGCCGTGGAGTCAGTCGCGGCGATCACTTCAGCATCACGGAGTATAAACGTATCGACTTCATAGCCGAGTTTCGCGGCGAGGTGTTTTTCGATCCGTTGTTCGAGCTTCGCAGTCTGAATAGCTCGCGTCTCGAAGATCACATTACCACTGGAGATGAAGGTGCCGACTTTGGCGAAACCCAAGGCCTCGAAATGGTCACGCAATTCACTCATCGCTGGACGGCGCCGCCCGAGGTTGATCCCTCTTAGAAAGGCAACGTAGCGCGGCATAACACTTAGTGGATATTCAGGCGCGATCTTATCACTCAATACGCGCCCGACGCTTCGCTGAAGGTATAAGGTGCTTGGTAAGCACCCGTCTTTTGTTTCTCGAGCTGGCGCAGCACATCGTTGAGCAATGACGACGCTCCGAAACGATAGCGCGAATTATTGAGCCATTCGTCGCCGAGCGTTTCTTTCACCGCGACGAGGAAATGAAGCGCTTGTTTCGCGGTCTTAATCCCACCGGCGGGTTTCATCGCGATAGGCGTGCCGGTGGCTTCATAGAAATCGCGGATCGCTTCGAGCATCACCTGATTATTGCCGAGCGTCGCGTTGCCCGAAGTCTTGCCCGTGCTGGTCTTGATGAAATCTCCGGGGCGCAATACCTGCATCGCGATAAACGAAGCCGCGCGGATCGCGTCGTAAGTTTCGAGTTCACTCACTTCGAGAATCACTTTGAGCGTCGAGTCGCCACAAGCATCGCGCACCGAGGCGATCTCCTCTTGCACGCGGCCATATTCGCCCGCGAGAAACTCGCCGCGATTGATCACCATGTCGATTTCATGAGCGCCATCGCGCACCGCCGCTTTCACTTCGGCGAGTCGCGTGCGGAGCGGAGCCTGTCCGCTGGGAAACGCTGTCGCCACCGAGGCAATGTGGATCGAGGTGCCCGCGAGAAACTTCGCTGCGTGTTTCACCATCGCAGGATAAACGCAGACCGCCGCGACTTGTGGGCAGTCGAGCCCTTCGTGCGGCGTGATCGCTTTGCGGCAGAGCGATTCCACTTTCCCCGGAGTGTCCTTACCTTCGAGCGTCGTGAGATCGATCATCGACACCGCCATTTTCAGCCCCTGAACCTTCGATGCTTTTTTAATGCTGCGAGTTTGAAACTTGGCCACGCGCTCTTCGATCCCAACGGCATCGACGGTGCCAATTTCGTTCATTAGGCGGCGTAAAGCCTGAGGAGAACTTCCGATCATTAGGATTGAAACATGTTTCAAGCTTAGTGTGATCACAACGCAAATTCGCATCACCTCTTCGCCACGCAAAAAGCCTTGCGAGGCTCCCTCCATCGGCGGAGATCTATGCCATGCGTTCTCCTTTTTTCTCTCCCCTGCTCGGTCTGCTCGCAATCGCGCTCACGTCATGCGCGACCGCTAATCAAACATCACTCAGTTGGCAGGGACCGGAAACTGTCACGCGAATCGAAGATCCCCAAAGTTTCGAAATCAGCGGCATCGCCCCTTCCCGTCTCCTAGCAGGACTCACTTGGAGTCACAACGATAGCGGCGATCAGGCCATCCTCCGCGCGTTTGATGCTGAGGGCAAAATTCGCGCCGTCGTCAACGTTCGCGGGGCAAGCAACTACGATTGGGAGGACATGGCTTCGTTTACTCTCGATGGTGTCGCGTATCTATTGATCGGCGATGTCGGTGACAACAAAGCCGTGCGGACTGACTGCATCTTTTACGTGATTGAGGAGCCAGCCATCACGCTCACCGAACACACGCAGACTCTCTTCGTCGACATCGCATGGGAGATTCCGCTGCGCTACCTCGGTGGGCCGCGTGATTGCGAAGGCATCGCCGTGGATGTTGAGGAAGAAATGATCTACTTCATCTCTAAACGCACTAAGCCTGCCGTCGCCTATCGACTACCTTTGCGCGAATTGAGAGAACCCACCCGCCTCGCTGAAAAGGTCGGTCCGCTCACTGGGCTACGCGATGCCACCGGCATATTCGCGAATATGAAGATCCCTTCCGGAAAGTGGCGCGGCCAACCCTGCGCGCTCGACATTTCCGCCGATGGCCGCATCGCCACCGTGCTCACTTACGGGGAGGTTTATCTTTATACCAAATCGGACTTCATGAGCTGGAGCGAAGCATTCGCACGCGATCCGATCGTGCTGGGTTCGCACGGCCTACCGCAAGCCGAGGCGATCTGCTTTTCCCCCGACGCGCGCACCATCATCGTCACGACCGAGGGGCATCCCGCACCGCTGCTCCATTACACTCTCGCTGAATAAAGATCTGCCTTGCCGACCCTTCTCGATCAGCTCTCCGGCGGCCACCCTTCCACAATCGGTCGTGCCCGTGAAGTCGCCCAGCAAGTCTTGTCAGCTCGTGAGCGACTCGACGAACTCTTCGACGGCATCGCAGAAGACAACCCCACCATTCGCCATCGCGCCATCAGGGCCGTCGCCGAAGTCTCTGCGGTGCAACCTGATTGGCTCGCGCCTTATAAAGAAGATTTCCTCGAACACATGATGGCGATGGATCACTGGATCGTTCGAGCCAACGTCTGCAAAATTCTCCCCCGAATTCCCAATCTCAGCGCCGCTGAGCGCCGTCGCATGTTTCGTTGGGCCGAATCACTGCTCAACGATTCCAGCAGTGTCGTCAAAGCGTGCGCTCTTGATTGTCTCTCCCGGCTTAGCCTTGCGCCCGGATTCCCTCGCGAGCGCAAGCAAGCCGCCGCCCAAGTGCAGCATAGCATGCGGCTCGGAGATACCCCCGCGCTGCGCGCTCGGGCCCGCCTGCTCGAACGACTATTCAGGTGAACCGCAGCACCGCATACTGACTTGCCTCGCACCGGATGTTCGCGACTATCGGGCTTCGTAAAAATCAACACTAACCCTAATAACTACCCATGAGTATTTTCGAAATAATCCTCGCAATCTTCATCCCACCTATGGCCGTTTCATGAAAAAAGGCGCTGGAAAGGATTTGATTATCAACCTGGTGCTCTGGATCATCCTGTTCGGTGTCGGCGGCATCATCCACGCATTCTGGTTGCTCTCCAAGAAGAGCTAAAGGCCAGCCCCAGCGAGCCAAGCTCCGCATGAATCGCATACGCCTGATCTTCGGGTTGGGCATTGCCCTGCTTAGCTTAGACGCCATTCCATTCGCTTCGGCGGATGTTCAGGCAGAGGTGCGCGTCGCCGACGATGCGCGCCTTGACGCTACTCTTAAGTTAGATGTCGAAAAACTCGATATCCTGCTCTCTGAGCAATTAAGCTACGGTCACGCCAGTGGAAGCGTGCAAACCAAGTCGGAATTGATCGCAGCGCTCAATTCGCGCGCGATGATCTACCGCAGCTACGACTACGAATCCAGAGTCGTCACCCCACTCGGCGCTGATGTCGCCTCGATGACCGGTATCGCCAGCCTCACCGCAACAGCAGGCGATCAATCCGTTGCGTTTCGCCTGCGGTTCCTCGCGCTCTGGAAGCGCGAAAACGGACACTGGCAGCTCACCGATTATCAATCCGTGCGGCTCCCTCAAGTGATCCCTGCAGCGGATCAGCCCATAGCTAGAACCGGGCACCAGCGCTGGTTCGACATGCACCAATCCTTTCTGGATCGCGGTAAAGCCAGCCCCGTCGACCTTCTCTTTCTCGGCGATTCCATCACCGAGAAATGGATCTGGGCTCCACACGTTTGGGACCACTACTACGGTCCCTATCAAGCTGCCAACTTCGGCATCAGCGGTGATCAGACTCAACACGTCATCTGGCGCATCGCTAATGGTGAGCTCGATGGAATTAACCCCAAGGTGGTCGTGCTCATGATCGGCACCAACAACACTCACTACCATAGCGCCGATCAAATCATCGCCGGCAATCGTGAGATCGTCCGCCGCATTCAGGAAAAGCTCCCTGAAACTAAGATCCTTTTATTGGCCATCTTCCCTCGAGGACCACGAACCAAGGACAACCCGCCATCTCGCACGTTTACGCAACGCATGGCCATCATCAACGCCGTCAATACCGACCTCTCTCAACTCGATAACGGGGACAGCATCCGCTTCCTCAATATCAACCCACACTTTGTCGAGCAGGATGGCACGATCCCCAACCTCATCATGCCCGATCAACTCCATCTCAACGCCGCAGGCTACCAACTCTGGGCCGAAGCGATTCAGCCACTCTTGCTGGAAATGATGACGTCATCAGACGCCAATTGAGCGGAGTCATGGAAACGACTCAACCCAGCCCCAAAACGGGCAATGAACTCTTCTTTGCCAGACACGACGTCTTTCTCGAAAGAGCCAAATCAGGACCGATTGATCTCCTCTTTCTCGGCGACTCCATCGTCGCATGCTGGGCCAATTCCCCGCACATTTGGGATCATTACTTCGGCCCATACCAACCCGCCAACTTTGGCAGCGGTGGCGACCAAACCCAACACATCATCTGGCGCATC